>Ga0209404_10001417_pt1 | contig 16135 bp, 14 predicted proteins | sample TroAtlMetagenome_2_FD_187447 | JGI IMG/M metagenome (GOLD analysis project Ga0209404, IMG submission 187447) | Marine eukaryotic phytoplankton communities from Atlantic Ocean - Tropical Atlantic ANT8 Metagenome (SPAdes) (version 2) | ecosystem: Environmental > Aquatic > Marine > Oceanic...
AGATATTGTCATGCCATAACTAGAACCAGCATCATGTTCTTCTTTAGATCTTCCTGAAGTTCCTGAACGATATGATGTAACACCATAGTGAGGTAAAGCAATAGTAACATCAATCCAAGTACTTGGGTCATTTCTATTAATAGCATTACCTTGATCTAATAAAGCGACCGCTACTCTGTTATTTTTTGATGGGTCACCAACTGCCATAACTTCAGCAATATATGGACCAGCTGGTAGTTCACCTGCTCTATAGGCGCCACCGGCTTGTTGGGGATCTGTTTTAAAAACGTATCTTGCCATTAGTAAGGGAATCCTCCATTATCTCGATAACCGACTGATTCAGATTTTTTGCTATCTTCTTTTACTGTTTTGTTTGATTTTTTGTGTACAAAAGTTTGTTTTCCAGGAACTCTAGTTACTGCCTCTGTTAGTTCTCCTTTGAAAGCATCGGGAGAATCATATTCTTGTTGTTGTATTCTAGCCATTGTTAAGTTTTGTGTAAACTCGTTTCCTGATATATTTGTTGATATTGTTAATACTTTATAAAATCCGCTAAAGACACTTGTTGTATTACCAGTAGAACCACTAGGGTCATTCCATCGCATCGTTCCAGCATTAGGAGAGTTTTCATTACCTTCTATGTCAACTGGTGTTAAAAAGTTTAATAAAACAATAGGGTCTGAATGAGTATTAACACTACCATTCTGACTAAAATGACTAGCGTGAGCTTGTAAGCCAAACCCTTCGTCTTGTGTTATCCATTGTGGGTCACCGACTATTTGTAGTTCGCCTACTAGTTTATCAGCTCCACGATGATATATTCTAGACATTAAGTTTCTAGCAATCATTGTAGGGAAGTCTGAAGTGTTTCCTTGGGTACCTTTCTTCTGATCCAATTTTTGATTTTTAATAGGTATAGCAAAAGAATTAACACCCGAATTCGGCGTACCAGCGTCAGCTACTTCATGAGTAGATGATACAAGATCTTGCATTCCAAACTTCGCAAACTCGCCTATTTCATTTAGTTCAAAAGCGCCTGCTTTAAATTGTAAATCGAATTCTAAGACGTCTTTATTTTGTCCAGTATACAAATAATCGTACTGTTTAACACAATCAGTAACGCCGTATTTCCCCATGGCTTCTTGTATTTCACCTTCTGCTGTATATAATGATATTATATAAGTTATATCTTTTTGATATGTATTTCTTTTTGCATCCCAGGCTCCAAATTTTACCAAGGGGTTAACTTTGTAAAGTATTAATGGCTTTTCTGGTGTGTTCTGAAAACTGTAAGTTATAGTTTCTTCTTGGTATCGATCGTCATTTTCAAAAGCCCGGCCAGGGCCTTTTTGTACTATCTTAGATGTTGACTGAACTTGTGATGTCATGAATGTACTAGTTTGAATGACAGCTCTAATAACATCTATTATCGATTGTCCAGCATATAATTGGAATGCTGAATCAGTACCTTCAATAGGAATATATTTGTTAAATTTTTGTGACTGGGCGTAAGTGGCATAAACTTTTTGGTTATAAACAGGAATATTGTTTATATCATATGATTCTGGTTTTACTATTTTGTGATTGAAAAAAGAATCTACTTTATCAGCACCTAGTTTTCCAGCGTCTAACTTAAATGAAAAAGTATCGGCTGTATCTTGTGCTGTTTTTCCTTTGTCGTCTACTTCTTTCTTTTTAGCTTGTATAGAGTTTAGAATCTCTGGTAAATTTTTAGCAGTTGTTCCTTTGTTAACAAGTTCATATTCTGTAATTCCTGAGTCTCTTGTAATTTTATCCATATAAAATTCTTGGGCTTCACCGTTAGTGTAAACGGGGTTATCGCCGCCTTTGAGTGAATGCTTTGTAGTAGTAAACTCAGTAATACCTTTGCCTTCGCCTACATTAGTTAATCCGAAAAACTTTCCAAGTGTTCCTGAGTTAACTTGTATATTACTTTCTAATACACCAGAATAATTTTCAAAAGCAAAAGCATTGTAATTGTAAAATTCAAATTCGTATTCTGTACCTTCGGGTGTTACTTTAAAGTTAATGTTACCTATTTTCAAGACCAAATATTTTGTACCTACATCTTGTCGTACTTGATCACTATTACCTTCAGCACCTACAGGCGTATATCTTGTATCAATTATTTCGCCCTTATCATTATATCCGAAAAACTTTACTTTTAACATATACGGCATTTCTAAATATGATTCACCGTTAATTGGTTTACTTACACACGCCTTAACTAAATTTTCAATAAGAGTAGCACCGAATGGTTCAAATACAGTACAAGTTACATTAGTAAATTTAGCCCCACCATTAGCAACACTTGGAGAAATATAACTTTCTATGTTAACGTTGTCTAAGTGATAATCTCTAGTAAAAAATCTATTATTACTAGAACTAGAATGAGTCTGTTTATTTTTATTACCACTAGTACTCATTAATAGTCTTTCAGGCTTTTTAGTAAAATCAAAGTATTTTGCTTCGCTAAATCCTGTGGTAACTAACGTGTCTTGTATTTCGTTAAAGTCTGACGGGTTTAACATAAACAATTCAAATTGTGTAGCCCATGATGAGAAATAATGAAGAACGTTTGGTTTTGGTGTGCCGGCTGGGTATTGAGCCCACTTGGCCATCTCAGGGTTGTTTACAGGACTAACTTCTTGATCAGTAGTTTTTTGACTTTTATCTTTGTTAAATCCATGTTTACCTCTAAAATTTGGGTTACCTGCTTTTGTTGGAACTTTTTCTGTTTCGTCATGATCGGGCCCTTCAAATTCACCTGTGTCACCATTATAAACACTACCGTCACCGTTGACTGTATTAGATAAAATAATTAAATCAGCATCTTCACCTGTTTCGGAATCACTGTCAACGCCACCTTCTATTATAGCTACTACTTGTCCAGCTACAGGTATATCGCCTGCCATTTCGTCTGGTCCAATGTTTATAGGTTCAAGTTGTTCTCCAAATTCGTTTGCTACTAAATTTAGTTTTTTATTATAAGTGTCGTAAGTACTATTGTCACCGGATAATTTTCTTCTTTGTCTTTCTGCTCCGCCAATACCAGTAATACTAGCATTAACAATTACCAAGTCGTGAACGATATCTTTAAGATACGTTTTTTGAGTTTCTGGCGTACCGTCAGCCCATTTCTTGTTACCATCCGTATCAGTAATAATATATTTTTTTGCTAGTTCTTTTTGGTTAGCTGATAAAAAATTTGCTCTAATTCTATAATCACGGATATCACTGTCTAGTTGAACTATGTCATGCCTAACAGAATCAGTTACACCTGGTGCTCCTGATCTTGATAAAGCAACAACCTTATTAACTTTTACTTCTGATTTAAATTTCTCATAACCTGCCTCTGAAAGTTGACCGTTAGCATAAGGCCAAGCTATAACATACTTTTCAGCATCTTCGTCTGTACTTGTAGCTTGTTTCCAAAAGTCAACGATTGCTTGAGGATGATTTTCTGTAGGCTCTAATGTATACTTTCCTGTAGAATCTTGATATAAAGGTAGTTGAGGATTATTTGCCTGCCATATTCCAATAGCATCAGCAGATGTCATTTGGTTAAGCCTTAGTGAATCTAATTCAGCTTGAGCTTCTTTGTATGCTGTACCTGTAACAATGTTTCTATATTTCGGATCCGAATATGTTATACCCGCCATTTTATAATCCTAATGCTGTCGCTAACGTACTCTTTTTTGGTAACCTTATTGTAGTTCCTTCTTTAAAATCAAAGATTCCATCTACTAAAGTGTCAGGGTTTCTATTTTGAAACACCCACCATAAGTTTTGATCACCGTATAAATCATATGCTAATAAATCTGGTCTGTAGGCAAATTCTTTTGCTATAACATATGAATGGTCATTTACTTCGTGTGGTATATCTCTGTAATTGAGTACTTCTAAATTTATCTTATTTTGCTTAGAAGCAAAGAAAGGACTAGTTTTTAGATACTGTGCCATTATAGGAATCCTTCTGGGTTAGTATGTAGGTTTTTACCTGTAACAATATCTTCAATGTTGTAATTAGCAAGTTGTTCTCTACTGTACGTTGGCATCATTGTAACTGAAATATCAGTTACAGTTGGAATTCTATCTGTATAAACTGTGGCTCCTGCTTTGTCCATTGATTTTAAATGGAATGCTCTACGTGATCCATCAGTATGTTTGTTATCATTAATTGTTATGTAATCAACATTGTTAGGTAATGTTAAAGCAAAGTCTTGTACAATAACAGGAACGTTAGGTAATAAGTTTGTACCATGTCCTGTTAATCTACATACTGGTGGAGGAGAACCTGCCATTGAATCATCATTTCTAAAACTCTTTGTTACTAATCTTAAAAACATAATACAAGCTAGTACATATCTTGCCTCGGCGGCATTTTGTGCTGTAAACTGTACAAGTAAGTTTATTGTACTCACTTGTGAGTTCTGATAAATTTGATATGGATAATTAGTTTGAGCAGGGGCTCTTTGTGAGTAGTTAGCTGTGTTGTTCATTATTATCTGAGGAGTGTAAGGAAAAATTATTCCTCGACTCGCTATTAAAGGATCTAATAATCCAGCACCTTCTACATCATTTTGATAAAATCTTTTAAGTCCGCCCGGAAGAGCAAGTTTTACTCTTCTTTCATGGGATGGATTGATTTTACCTTGATTTGCTGTACCTCTTGTCTTTTTAGGTACTTCAGCACCCGGAGGTACTTGGGCAAACAAGTTACCCTGTCTAAAATTTTGGAAGAACTGTTGAATATTTTGACCGATACTATTAGAACCAGCAGACTTTTTACTATCTGTTGTTTTGGAATCCGTTCTGCCTCCCATAGCGCCGGGCGACATACCTGTATTACGATAAGTGACTTCTCCCTTTTCGTTAGTAACGTATGCTCCGTAGTTATCTGGGTGGTCTACGGGCTTACCCCAATCCTTTTTATTATGTACGGCCAATTAATTCTCCTTTTGTTCTTGCTCTTTGTATTTATTGATGTTATTATATGAGTATATAATTTAAGGAAACTTTAATGAGAAAGAAATATCTTAATAATAGAGATCTCTTAAAAGAGATACACAATAGTAAAAATACCTACTGTTCTTACGTAGATGAGGAAATAGATAACCAATATGATATCATTTTACCTAGTCTAGACAAAGTTAATATAAGAACTGTAGCTCAAGCAAAGCGTAATCGTGCTGATAGGCTGGCTAAATTAGCCTATACTGAAGCTATTGAAAGTGGTAAAAAGGTAAAACAAGCCGAATTTGCCATTGATTGGAAGAAAGTAGACAAGTACGATTTAGTTTTTAGAATTATGACGTTTGACCATGTACCATTAGAACCAGGTCGTAAGAAAAATCCAAAACAACAAGCTGATCATCACACAAGATGTAACTTTCCACCGTTTCAACATTTTAGGTTTAACAATAAAGATGAACTTATAGTTGTTGGAAAAAGTCATTGGGAAGGTGGTATGGAAAATGGATACTTTAATAAAGACCATGGAAAAATTAATAATAATCTAGCTAAAATGTTTATGAAATTATGTGAACGTTATGCTACTAGGTCAAACTGGCGTGGATACACTTATAATGATGAAATGAGGAGTACAGCATTATTACAGTTATCACAAATTGGATTACAATTTGATGAATCCAAATCACAAAATCCATTTGCTTATTATACCGCGGCCATTACAAATAGTTTTACAAGAGTTTTAAATTTAGAAAAACGTAATCAAATTATTAGAGATGACATACTAGAAGAAGCTGGTCTTAATCCAAGTTATACTAGACAAACAGAGAATGAAATTAAATCTGGCAAGTTAGATTTTGCTAAAGGAAATGGACCTGTTGTAAAGTATACCCCCGACGAATGGGCAAAGAAAATGAAAACTTCCAAAGTTTCGAAGAAAAAGACTTGACAAAGCTAGGCTGTTTGTGTAATAATAGTAAAAAACTAAGGTTGGTATATGGAAAATTTATTTAAGAAAGCTATAGCTTTCACTGACATCCACTTTGGCAACAAGAGTAACTCTGAGTTGTTTAATCAGGATTGTCTAGACTTTGTTGACTGGGTTATTGAACAGGGCAAAGAACAGAACTGTGAAACTTGTTTGTTCTTAGGTGATTGGCATCACCATAGAGCGGCCATTAATGTAGCTACACTCAATTATAGTATAAAGGCCATCGATGCTTTAAGCAAAGCATTTGAAAAGGTCGTTTTTATTCCAGGCAATCATGATGAATATTATCGCGACAAGCGAGATTTTAATTCTGTGGCTTGGGTTAAAAACTATTCTAATATCAAAATTTATAATGACATAACAATTGAAGGTGATGTTGCTATAGTACCTTGGCTAGTCGGAGACGAACATAAAAAAATAGGTAAAATGAAAGCCAAGTATATGATTGGACATTTAGAGTTACCTCATTTTTATATGAATGCTATGGTACAAATGCCTGACGTAGGTGAACTACACGATAAAGACTTTAGTGGGATTGGTCACGTGTTTAGTGGACACTTTCATAAAAGACAAACAAGAGGAAACATAACTTATATGGGTAATGCTTTCCCTCACAATTATTCAGATGCTTGGGACGATGACCGAGGCGTAATGATTTTAGATTGGGATAAAGAGCCTGAGTACAAAGCATGGCCAGACGCTCCAAAGTATAAAACATTAAAGCTAGGACAATTATTAGATAATCCAGGCAAGTATCTATTACCAAAAACGTATGCTAGGGTTACTTTAGATATTGAAGTTAGTTATGAAGAAGCTACTTTTATTAGAGAAAACTTTTTAAGTCAATACGATATACGTGAGTTAAGTTTGATACAACAAAAATTAGAAGATACAGAAGTAAACGAAAATGTTGAAATTAACTTTGAATCAGTTGACACTATTGTTTACAGTCAGCTAGAAGCAGTTGAAAGTGATTTTTATGATAAAGATCTCTTAATGGATATTTACAGGAATCTTTAATGTTTAATTTGAATAGTATTACAGTTAAGAACTTTATGAGTGTGGGTAACAGCACACAGGCAATAGACTTTAATAGACAAGATTTAACATTGGTATTAGGTGAAAACTTAGACCTAGGTGGCGATGATACAGGTGCTAGAAATGGTACAGGTAAGACAACAATTATTAATGCTTTAAGTTATGCTCTGTATGGACAAGCCCTTACTAAAATTAGAGCTGACAATTTAATTAATAAAACAAACGGCAAGAATATGCTTGTTTGTTTAGAGTTTGAAAAGAAGGGCAGAACATATAAAATTGAAAGAGGGCGTAAAGCTAACTTACTAAAGTTCTATGTTGATGGACAAGAGCAAGAAGCAGAAGATAATGCCCAAGGCGATAGTAGAGAAACTCAACACGAAATAAATCGCTTATTAGAAATGAGCCACGAGATGTTTAAGCACGTTGTGGCACTCAACACTTATACTGAACCTTTCTTAAGTTTAAAAAGCAACGACCAAAGAGCAATTATTGAACAGCTTTTAGGTATTACACTTTTAAGTGAAAAAGCAGAAAAACTTAAAGAAGAAATGAAAGTTAATCGTGATAAAGCAAAAGAAGAAGAGTTTAGAATACAAGGTGTTGAAAAAGCAAACGAACATATTAAAGAACAAATTGAAAAGCTAAAACGTAGTAGTAAACTTTGGGAAGATAAAAAAGATGAAGATATACAAAAGCTACAAAAAGCAATTATTGATTTAGGTGATGTTGACATTGACAAAGAGTTAGAGCAACACACCTTATTAGCTGAGTGGAATGAACAACAGTCACAAATCAATTCAGCTAACTCTTGGATAGAGAATATCACTAGTGACAATAACAAAAATGACAAACAAAAAGAAAAACTAACAGAAGAAATAACATTACTTGAAGACCATAAGTGTCATGCTTGTGGACAAGAAATACACGACAACAAACAAGAAGAAATTATAAAAAACAAACAAGATCAAGTAAAAGACATCGAAGAACACTTGTTAACTAACAAAGAGAAATTTACAGAATATTCTGAAATACTAAAAACAGTTGGTGAACCAGGTGACAAACCTGAAACATTTTATCCTAGTATTACTGAAGCACACAATCATAAAACTACTTTAACTACTTTAGAAAATGAACTTGCTAATAAGACAGCAGAAGAAAATTCATACTTAGAGCAAATTAAAGAAATGGAAGAAAATGGAATACAGGATATTAGCTTTGATGAATTGAATAAGTTAAATAATATTAAAGAACACCAAGAGTTTCTACAAAAACTTTTAACAAGTAAAGACAGTTTTGTTCGTAAACGTATTATTGAACAGAATTTAGCATTCTTAAATAAACGTTTAACTTATTATCTAAACACTATTGGACTACCACACAAGGTAGTATTTCAAAACGATTTATCAATAGAGATCACCGAGTTAGGTCGAGATCTTGATTTTGATAACTTATCCAGAGGCGAAAGGAACAGACTAATTTTATCATTAAGTTGGGCGTTCCGCGATGTTTGGGAAAACTTATACCAACCTATTAACTTATTGTTTATCGATGAGTTAGTTGACTCGGGCATGGACGCCTCTGGAGTTGAAAGTTCTCTAGCTGTACTAAAAAAGATGTCTAGAGATAGAAAGAAAAGCATATGGTTGATTTCACATAGAGATGAACTTGCTGGTAGAGTAAACAATGTGCTTACCGTTACTAAAGAAAACGGTTTTACCAGTTACAACAATGACGTTAAAGTAACCTAAAGGAGATAGAATGAAACGTTTTTTAACAATCGTGAGTTTACTCATGCTGATGTCATTTTCAGCAAAAGCTGATGACATTAAAATTGCCGAGTTAAATTGGCAATCAGGATCAATGATAGCCAACATTGATGCTTACATATTAAAACATGGCTATGGACATAACGTAGAAATTGTCCCAGGTGGTATTGATGCTACTATTCAATCAATGATGGCAACAGGTGAACCTAATATTTTTGGTGAAGCATGGACATCATTATTAGGTGATGGTGCTAAAGATTATATTAAAAGAGGGTTACTCATTCAAGTTCGAGATGAAGTTGTTGTAGGAGCAGGTGAAGGATTTTATATTCCAGACTATATTGCTTTAGAATACGGCTTTACAACAATTGAACAAGTATTAGAAAGACCAGATTTATTTCCACATCCAGAAGATTCATCAAAAGGAGGCATTGTAATTTGCCCAGAAGGTTGGAGTTGTTTAAAACACAATAACAATTTGTTTAGAGCTTTTGATATGGAAGCAAAGGGTTGGAAAACTATTGACCCAGGATCAGGCACAGGATTAAATTCTGCTTGGGAAGGTGCTGTAGCAAAAGAGCAACCTTTTGTAGGATACTATTGGGAGCCTACTTCGTTTGTAGGTAAACTAGGTTTAGTTAAACTTGGTGCCGATGTAGGATATGCTGGCGACGATAACTGGACTAACTGTATTTCACTAGCAGTAGAAGAATGTGAAAACCCACAACCGTCTGCTTGGCCAACTTCAGCAACAGGTACTATTATAACACCAAGCATTCAATTAAACAAAGACGTAGTTGATTATCTTTCTAAAAGATCAATTGACGGTAAAGTAGTTACAGCTATGCTTGTATGGTTTGATGATAATCAAGCAACAGCAGAAGAGGCCGCGGTAGAGTTTTTAAAACAATATCCTTTACTTTGGTCTAAATGGGTTACACCTGAAGTAGCAGAAAAACTTACTACTGAACTAACAAAAGATTTGTTGGATTAAGAATGTGAGCTTTCCGTCATTAGACAAGCAAACTATTACAGCTTTAAAAAAGTCTATTGATGCGACCTTTAGGGAATTTGCTAGTAATTGGGGGGAGTGGTTTACTGAATTACTTTCCCCACTTCACTGGTTACTAATTAATTTTGAAAAGTTATTACTTGTTACACCTTGGTATGTATTTTTAGGATTAACAAGTTTATTAATTTGGAAACTTACTATCAATTGGAAAATAGTACTAGGATTTTTATCTAGTTTTATTCTAATTGGTTTAGTAGGTATGTGGGACGACACAATGAGGACACTTGCTATTGTTGTTATCTCTACATTTGTTTGTATTGTAATTGGTATACCTGTAGGTATATTAATGTCTAAAAAGGAAACAGCAAAAAAGATTATGTTACCTATACTAGACTTAATGCAGACTATTCCAAGTTTTGTATATCTAATTCCTGTTATAATGTTATTTGGACTTGGCAAAGTTCCAGGCTTAATTGCTATATGTTTCTTTGCTATACCGCCAGTGATTAGATTTACAAACCTTGGTCTTCGAGAAATAGATAAAGACTTAACTGAAACAGCACACGCTTTAGGATTGAAACCTAGACATATATTATTATTTGTAGAGTTACCTTTAGCAAGAAGTGTTATACTAGGAGGTGTAAACCAAACTGTAATGATGTCATTAGCAATGGTTGTTATTGCTTCAATGATAGGTGTACGTGGTTTAGGCTCTCAAGTTATGAATGCTGTTGGTAACGGATATCTAGGTTTGGGTGTTATTAGTGGATTGTCAATTGTTGCTTTAGCAATAGTTATTGATAGGACTATTCAAGCATATAGTAACAAAAAAGACTGGCGAAATAACACAGGAAATAACTAAATTTCCAGAACTAGAGAGATCTAGTTCAGAAATCGCTGTTTAAGATACCTTAAACAGTAAATATTACGAACAAAGCTGATATACAGCTTTATACAAAGGAGAAAGTAATGTCAACGTTACATGAACAAATTAAAGAAGCATACGAAAATTATCTAGCAGAAGCAGAAAAGTTCGATGACAAAGGGAACAAAGCGGCGGCTACTAGAGCTCGTAAGGCACTTGGTGATATGGGCAAACTTGCTAAATCACGTAGAGCTGAGATTCAAGAAAAAAAGAACTCTATGTAATTAGGGTTCTTTCTTAATTAAGAAAGAGACGAATAATGCCAAGCCCACAAAAAGCAAAAGGATCAGCCTGGGAAAGAGATGTAGCAAAGTTTCTAACCGGCTTATACGGTGAAACTTTTATAAGAGCGCCAGGTTCAGGTGCTTATGTGGGTGGCGTTAATAAACAAAGAAAAGAAATATTACACGAAGGTCAAGTAAGGGCTTTCAAAGGAGACATTGTTCCAGGACAAAGTTTTCCTAAATTTAATGCTGAATGTAAAAGTTATAAAACTTTTCAATTCCATAGGTTATTACAACCTGAGCCACTTCCTCAATTAGAAGAATGGATATCACAACTTATGGACGTAGCAGATACAGGCGACTTCAATATACTAATAATGAAATTCAATAACATAGGCAAATTCATTGCTGTAGAATCAAAGCACAAATCAAAAGCAAAAAACTACATAGACTACTGGTCAAATACTACAGGCTCTAATTGGCGAATAAGCAATTACGAAGAATTCTTCTCCAGAAATTCAGATTTGGTGAAATCACTTTGTGCTTGACATAACATACTAATAACAACTTAACGAACAACTATATAGCTACTCCGCAAATATGCCCTTGAGGGTACAGACACCTGTACTCAGATCTGGGTTGTAGCAAGTGAAGGCCATTATACTTAAAGGCTAAAAGATGGTGCTCTGTAGAACAGATACAACACCAACATTTAAACATTCGACGTTCTGGGTGAATAAATGTTCCGAGACTTATGTGAAGCTGAAGTAGGGGGTTAGCGGGTTTCCGCCTCCGTTAGTAGAAATACTAAATCTTCTTAGACGTTGTGGGTGACTACTCAGATGATGACAGTCCACTTTTACTTCACCCCATAGCGGGTGAAGTATGGGCAAAATATCTAGATGATAACGAAGTAAGATATAAATCATTTGTGAGTGAAAACGAACAAATAAATCAACGAAGTTGATTTCAATAACGTTGTTAATAATAAATGAATAGTTCTAACTTTTCAAGAACATTATCCAATGTGTACAATCGTCACACGGATCATCCACATCATTTAAAAATTCAAATTTAGTGTAAGTCCGGGTCTCTTCCGAATCCTGATTTAACTGACGATTCTTCAACTTCGACAACTTCTAACTCACAATGTGGATTATTAAGTCGTTCCATCTCTACGACTTGTTGAGCTTCTTCTTCAGAATATACAACAGCTAAGACTTTACTAGTAGACTTCTCTACTACTTTAAATCTAGTATACATATAGAGTTATTTAGGTATGTGGTAAAAGTTATTAAACGGTCAGATTTGGTTCTGCGTAGTTACAGTAAAGGAAGTTTTGTTTCGTTAACGTTTTTAATGTTTTGTTTAATAATTTCAGCTATTTGAGTTCGTTCACTAGGAGATAACATCGAGGCTTCGCTATAAGAGATACCGCCTCTCATATACCAACTGATCTCCAACAACTCTTTCTGTAGGGCTTTTGACTCGTTATCAAATTGTTGGAGCAACTTGACAACGTCTTCATTGCCTAGTGCCAAAAGCCTTACCCGAAAAAAGTTGAATTATCTATGGCGAAATTTTGTTCCCATTTGTTGTCGCAAGGTGTATGTTTACCTTCAGTATCTGTTTCTCCAGCACATTCAAATTGAATAGGCTTAACAGTAGTTGAGTCTTTAGTTCTTTCTAAATGACTTTTTATTTCAGTAAACGTTGCTCGATCTGCGTTAGCAACAAACTCAGCTATTTGTTCTTTATCAGTTACTTTAGTGCCATCGGGTAAGTTAATAGCCATAATAGTTTCTGATAAGATACCAACAGAATAAACTGTTAGTCTAACAAAAGCATCTCTAAATTTTTCAAGTCTTTCTTCTTCGCTAACTTCAGCATTAGAAACCGATTGAATCATACGTTGCTGTTCGAAACTTTTTAAAGCTTCTTTAGTAGCAGTTTCGTATGTTAATGGTCTAAATTTAATTTTTAATCCGTTAGCAACTTCTAAATCTTCTTGAAAAACTGGATTAGATGTTTGTTCAACGATAGTTCTTAGATCTAATTCAAAAGTATTTTCTGAATTACATTTTGGACAGACGCCTTTGATTTCAGTAGTTTCACCATATGTAGCAATTCGTATACTAATAAGAATTAAGTCAATATCTAAAGCTGAAAGTTTCCAAGCATTTTTAATGTTTGGACAACAACTTTGTATAACGTCAACTGTAGTAGCACCGTTCATTAAAGAATCAGGTGTTCTCATAAGTATTTCGTCTTTAGCTGTCATAGGGTACACTGGAATTTCTCCAGTTCCGCCTGGTAAATCTAGTTCGTCCGGAGTATTGAATTTGCCCTCACTTGGCAATTTTACATAGATAGCCGGTTTTCTGAAATATGCTTGTAGAGGATTTTTTGCTTCTACAGACTCTTTCCCTGTACTAATCGGTTCTAGTGTTGTTGCCATATTTGGTTTTTCATTTTCCATTGATTTTTCTCCGCTAAATACATTATAATAAGTGTATTAGTCTAACAGTATTTATATGACTATATAATGGTGGTTTTAAGAATATGGCAACAACAATTCAAATAGATGGCGATCAGATTACATTAAATGATGCGGCCAGTGAAGAAACATTAAAAGAACTAGTAGATCTACTAAAACGTCAATCGGGGCCTAGCTCTGGTAGTACAGCCACCAATAATCAACAGAAAAAAGCGGCCGATGATATGTCAAAAGCGGCCAAAGGTCTTAAGAATGCTTCTATTGATTTAGGCAAAGTAGTTGAAACCTTTGATGATATTGAAACAAAAACAAATGCCACCTTTGCTAGTGTTGGCGCTAAGATATCTAAAGAATTAAAAACAATATCCAAAAATACTAGTAATGTAATAAGTGATCTTATAAGAGGTCCTGCTAGTTTTGAAACATTAGGTAGAGCTGTTCAAGCCGGTTCGGCACAAGCTGGTGAACTTATGGAAGAATTTGCTCAAGGTGCCGCAGGTGCTGTACCAGGCATAGGTGCTTTAGGAACAGCTGGTAAGGCCACCGCCGCCGCCTTAGGAGCCGCGGCAATGGGTGTGGCCGCTTATGCTCAAAACATGACAGATGGATTTGTAGCATTAAGTCAAAGTGGAGCAAACTACAATGGCGACATAGTAAAAACAGCTTCACAAATAAATGGCTTAGGCTTAACAATGAATGCCTTTACACAAATAGTTCAACAGAACGCGGCAGGTTTAGCCGCTTATGGTGGATCGGTTACTAATGGTGCTAGACAATTTACAGAATTAACAGAGGTAATGAGAGGCCAATATGGCGGGGAATTATATTCTTTAGGTTTGAGATACGAAGAACAAGCAGAACAGTTAGCAAAATACACAGCAGTACAAAGTAGAAATACAGTATTTGGCACATTAAGTTACAAAGAACAAAGTGCGGCCTTTAGAGAATACATAACAGATTTAAATGAACTAGCTTCTATAACAGGTAAAAGCAGACAACAGTTAGCAGAAGAAATGGCTCAAAATAATTTAAGAGCTGACGCTAATATAAGATTACAAGGTGCTACTGAAGAAGCTCAAAAAATGATGACCATGGCCTTTAAGATGGGAGGTGAAGGAAGTCCTTTATCAAACATTATGATGGCAGGCGCGGCTGGTAGAAGTTTAGCACAAGAAATTGCCGCGGGTACTCCGGGTATTAGAGAATTTGTTGCGGCTAATCCAGAAGCGGCAGAAAAACTAAGAACTCTAGCAGACCAAATGTCTAGAGGAGAAATTGATCAAAAGGGATTCTTAGCAGGATTAAAATCATTAGGCCCAGGAATAGAAAATTCAGCACAAGAGTTAAGAGGCTTATATGGTATAAGTGATATTGCTACAGTATCAGTACAAGCCGCAAGTGACTTACAACAGTTTATGAATCAGATAGGCAAAACAGGAACGGCTGTAGACCATGTAAGTAAAAAGGCAAATGGAGCTGGTGGTCAATTTATGTTAGCTGAGGCGGCCTTGGCAGAAGTAGCTGGTACTATAAAAGAAGAAGTTCAAAATGCTATTGCGAAAGGTGTTGCCGAGCTGGGCCTTAAAGATGTAGACGTTGGTGCTAGTATACAAAAAGTAATTTCAGGCCTAGATGAATTTGCTACAGAACTTAGAATTTTTGCTAGTGATCCATTAGATTATATAATGGGCGGAATGAGTACTTCTGGCTTAAAAGAAAATTTATATAAAAGCCACGGTGGCGAAGAAGCCTTACTTGGAAAATTACAAGAAAGTAATCCTAGTATGACGATGGACTCTATGAAGTCAGCAATAAATCAAATGTCCGATGACGACCTAAGGGCTATGACCAATAGTGCTAGATCAGGCAGTAATGAAACAATAAACAACGTATTTCAATCGGCGAATAAAAATTCGTCAGCCTCTATAGTCGAAGAATTAGAAGGTAATGCTGAAAAAGACTTTTCGGCGCTCGGTGGTAATGTTTATGGAGATAATATACCAGACATAATAGAATCTCTCAAAGCAGGAAAAGGTGGTAAAATTTATATATCCGGCGGCATGGGAGGCATGGGTACAACAGTATCAGGTGCCGCATCGATAATGGCAGATTTGCAAAAATTGATGGCAGTAGACAAAGCTAAAGCTGAAATGTACATAGGCCAAATAAGACAGGCCTTAGGTAAAACAGGTGATGAATGGAATTGGTCAAGGGATGACACAGGTGAAGGGTTATTTAATTTAGCATCACCAAACTATAAGTTTTGGCAATCATGGCAAAACCAAGCAGGTAGCGATCGCTTTTCAAGTATTCCTAAATTACAATACGGCGGAATGACTGGATTAGGAATGCCACATATTGTTGGAGAGCGCGGAGCAGAATTATTTACGCCTAGTTCAGCAGGTACAATTACTCCAAATAATGAACTAGCAACAGCAAAAGACAGTATGGCAATTGCGGCTAAATTAGACCAATTAAATTCTACTATGAAGCTAGTAGCTAGTAATACTAATAGTGCCGGACAAACAGAAGCCATGAATGCTCAAATAAGTACATTGAAATCATTGTTAGGAGAAGCAAAACGAACATATCGAGTGAGTCGAGATTTAAGGGATTCAAACTATTCGTAACTAAATAGTAATATACCCAGTTAATGGGATTAGGAAAAATAAAATGAGTTGGAAAAA
>Ga0209404_10001420_pt1 | contig 16112 bp, 22 predicted proteins | sample TroAtlMetagenome_2_FD_187447 | JGI IMG/M metagenome (GOLD analysis project Ga0209404, IMG submission 187447) | Marine eukaryotic phytoplankton communities from Atlantic Ocean - Tropical Atlantic ANT8 Metagenome (SPAdes) (version 2) | ecosystem: Environmental > Aquatic > Marine > Oceanic...
GTTTCTATCGCAGGAACTCTTACTTATGAAGACGTAACTAATATTGATTCAGTTGGTATTATCACTGCCCAGGCAGGTATCCATGTTACTGGTGGTTCAGTTGGTGTTGGAACCAATAATCCAGCACATAAATTAGACGTTCGTGGTACTGGTGTAGTTGCAAATATAAAAAGTACAAATAATAACTACGCACTCCAATTTGCTGGAAATGATTGTGCATATGATGTATATGTTGGATCAGATAGTGCAAATAATTTCCTTCTTGCTAATGAAAATAATGATGGAACATTTACAGAAAGACTTCGAATAACATCAAATGGTAAAGTAGTTATATCTACAAACAGTTCTCAATCTGCTGCGCATGATTATGCTGGTGTTTATTTCAGTTCTGATAACTCAACAGTTGCAGAAGGATTATTTCTTAATAATGTTGCTGCTAATACAGGAGATAATGTATCACTTTCATTCAGTACCGATAGTGGAAATAGAAAGAAATCAGCAATTTCTCATGTTGATACTGGAAACTATGGGCGTGGTGATTTAACATTTTCAATTGACCCTGATGCAGATAGTGGTGAATTAGATATTGTTGCACATGAAAAACTTCGTATAACTTCTACTGGAAGGGTTGGTGTAGGACATACAGACCCCTTCACTCAATTTTTTGTCAACGATAACGCAAGTTTGGGTGGAATTTATAATGGTAAAATAGAAGGTTCTGTAAATAACAATAGTGGGTTAATTCTTTTACATAAATTGGGCGAGGGACAGGGATTTTACTTTGCTGGTGATATCATTGTTATGAGTTGGACTGGTCAAGCAAAAATTGATTGTATATTATCTGCAACGTATAACAATGATACCATTGGTTGGAATGTAAGAGACAATGGTACCGGTGGTACTAATATGGTTACTAAATCAACTGTTAAATATGGTACCGTTACTTATGATGGTGGGACATGGCTTTGTCTCAAGAAAGATGGTGGTGGAAGCGGAGTTATGCGACTTAATGGGTTTTTAGGCAGTAATGCCGCATCACACTTACCAGCTCGTGTGCAGACTTTAGAAATAACCTCTGGCTATTCAAGTTTCTCAAGCTCTGTAACTTTGAACTAAATTCTACCCCTATAAATATTTAAGCCTAAACCTGTTTAGTCTGGAGGACTTCCCTAATGGCACTTACTGAAAGATTTGAAAATGACAAAATTGAAGTCGTTGGTACATACAAAGCTGTACAAGTACGTAAAGCAACCATCATCGAGAGAGATGGTGTAGAAATTTCTCGTTCATTCCATCGTCATTCTTTGGTACCCGGAACGATTGATGATAGCGACAATTTTGTAGATACAGATATTAGTGCTGAAGATACAGATGTACAAGTAATCTGTAATGCTGTATGGACCACAACAGTAAAGGATGCTTATAAGGCATTTCTCATTGCAAATAAATCAGGAACCTAATAAATGAGTACCCTCAAGACAAATAACTTACAACATCTGGACGCTCTTTCACCAAGTATTGAGATGACCGCTGCCGGGGGTGCGGTTCATTCTGGTATCTCAACTTTTAATAAAGTTCGTGTAGGATCTGCAACAACCTTTACAGATGATCTTGTAGTGAATGGGGATGCTCGTATTACGGGTATTCTCACTATTGGTACAGGATCAATTACTCTAGATCCTAATATTAATGAGATTAAACTAGGTCAAACAAGACTTACAAGAGATAGTACTGGTGATATTCAAATTCGTGATTTAGCAGGTAACTATAAGAGATTAAGAGGTAGGAGATTTAAAATTGAAACTCCTAATAGAGATTCAGATGGTGTAGAAGTAGGAACTGGTGCATCAATTACAAGTCCTAATGATTATGAATTATCATTCAGAACGGCCGATCAACCGAGAGTAAGAATTAATGGCAATGGTTATGTTGGTATCGGTACGACCGTACCTAGTGAGTTACTACATGTTTATAAAGCAAGTAGTTCTACTGCAATAAGAGTTGAGACTACAGGTTCAACAGCAGCTGCTTCTTTACGAATAACAGGTGGTTCGGGTCGGATTGATTTTGGTGTGCCTGGAGGTTCGAGTAATCGAGGTCGAATAATGTACGCCAATGCTGCCAATCTCTTAAATGGTGCTGCTGGTGATAGAATGGAGTTCTACACCAATGATGATACAGGTAATCCTGCAATATTAATTCAAGCTGATAATAAAGTTGGTATTTCATCTAATCTCCCAAATTCACGTCTTGAAATAGGCGTTTCTAATCAGAACTGCGGGCTTAGAGTAAGAAATAATTCGGAACATGATAATAAGTTTCAGGTATATGCAAGATCTGACGGAGATACTGATCTACATACAGTTGCATATGTACACAAAGATAATTATCCATTAAATCATTGGACCTACGCAGGAAATAGTTTTAATTATTCATCGGTCTATGCAGGTAGAACACGATCTAGTGCAGCATCACCCGTAAATTATTATAGACACGGTGGCCACTTGTTTGATGCATATTCAGCTCGTACTGATGACTCATCTAATTACAGATCTCGTATCTTTATGAGAGCATGGGATAGTGGTGATGATGGTGATAGAAATGCAATATATTATGTAAATTCAGGGTCTGATACCACTACAGTTGACTACGACCAACACCAAAAGTTTGGTATTAAAGCAAATGGTATGGCTCAGTTTGCCTCCAGTGTTTTTGCTGGTCGAGTTGAATCTGATGAAGGAACACCTAATAGTGTTTATGTCACAGGAGAAAGGGGTTTCAATGCTTACGCTAATGATTCTAGTGATGAAACATATATTATTGCTAGAAACGTAGCTGATAGTTCAAATGTTTTCTATTCTGAAGTAAACGGTGAAGCTAATACTTTAATTAGAGCAAATGGGGATACACGTACTGATGGTACTTGGTCTAATACTAACGCTGACTATGCTGAGATGTTTGAATGGGCCGATGGTAACACATCTAATGAAGAGAGAAGAGGTATGACTGTAGTTTTAGATGGTGATAAAATTAAATTAGCAACAGATAGTGATAACAAAGATAATATAATTGGTGTTGTATCAGTAAATCCTGTTATCGTAGGCGATTCTGCATCGTTGGGTTGGCATGGCAGATACAAAAAAGATGCTTTTGATGCTCCAGCAAGAAAATCACAAGAATTTTTAGTATGGTGCAAAGAATATCATATGGAGGATGGTGTAAAAACTTTATCACCACAACCAGATCCAACTAATCTCAAAACTTTAAATAAGTGTAGTAGATGTAAAGTAGAGGATATTGATAAAATGAAAGCAGCAGGACTTATACCTGATTTTGCTATTGAAAATAATATAAGATACACTGATTATGGTAAAGAAATAGATGAAAACTACGATCCAACTAAAACTTATATAGCTAGAATGGATAGAAAAGAATGGGATGCAATTGGTTTAGTTGGAAAATTAGTAGTTAAAAGAGGTCAACCAGTGGGTTCAAGATGGATTCTTATGAAATCGAATTTCGGTGTTGATCCTAATGATAATAGTATCATCTTGGATCGATATCTGGTTAGATAATAAATAACTAAAAAGAGTTCTGATGTCAAGGGCAAGAGACTTATCAAGATTTGCAAATAACCAAGCCATAAGTGTTGATTCATCTCTGAATGTTGGTATCAATTCATCATCTCCTGATGCTAAATTAGATGTTGTTGGTATTGTAAGTGCTACAGAATTTTATGGTGATGGTTCAAATCTAACTGGTGTATCCAGTCCAGGATTAGGAACTGCTTTAAGTGATGATACTACGAGTCCTCTTAATTCCATTTACTTCACGAATGCAAACTTATCTGTTGCATCAACAATAACAGTCAATCCACCATCATCAGCATCAGCAGCATTCACACAATATGCGAATATTGTCCTTCAGAATGATGCAGATTTAATTGTTGGTGATGGTGATACATTTATTCCAGATATTCTGGGTATTGGAACAGGTGTTGATGAGCCAGGAACACTAACTGGTGGTGCGGGAAAATTAAGAGTAGATAATATAACAGACAAAGCAGGAACTGGAGCTCCTAACTTTCCTAATGGTGTGGTCTTTACAGGTTTAACCACTGCACCAGGTGGAGTTCAAGTATCAACTGGTGCAACAATTAGTGGGTCAACAAATACAATTACTGCACTAACAAATGGTAGTGAAAGACTACGTATAGCTTCTGATGGTAAGATTGGTATCGGCACCGATCCTGGTGCTCCCACAGCAAGACTATCAATCAAGGCAAGTAGTGCTGGTGAATATGTTCAGGACTTTAAAGGGAGTTCCACTAAACAATGGGGTTTTTGGTTCCTTCAAAATAATTGGGAGCAATCAACATTCAGAATTGATGAGTTTGATAGTTCTGGTAATCACACCCCAAGATTAACAATTTATAATGGTGGTAAAGTTTGCATCGGAACTGTTACTGCGGGTCATGCTAATGGAGATAATTTAACTCTTTCAGACAGTGGTGATTGTGGATTAACAATTAGGTCTGAAAATTCAGGTGAGGGTGTTATTTATTTTAGTGATGCCACAAGTGGTGCAGGACAATATGCTGGCCAGGTGAGTTACATTCATAGTGCGGATGCCTTACGTTTTGCGACTGCTGGTACAGAAAGAGTTCGCATCACATCAACAGGTATAGTTCAGTGTGGAACATCTTCAGTATTAAAGGCAGAAATAAACAACGCTGTTAGTGGACATCAATTCATATCACAATGTTCTGATAATAATAACGGGTTTGAAGTATACCAACAGCATGGATCTAACACAACTAGAAATACTTTTGCTGTTTATGATAATAGAGGTGGTAGTGGAGCAAAACAATTAGCTTTTGCAGTAAGAGGTGACGGATTAACTATTCATCAAAATGCAATTACATTTAAGGGTGAAACTGCTGTAGCCAATCAGCTTGATGACTATGAAGAAGGTAGCTGGACTGTAACCTGTGGTAATGGTGTTACTTTGCATAGCAATTGTAACACGGCTACATATACTAAAATTGGGCGCAAGGTTACAGTAACAGGTCAAATTAGGGTACTCAATAACAATAGTAATTCAAACCTTTTTATTAATAATCTTCCTTTTGGTAGTATGGGTTGGAACACAAATACAAATGATAGTATAGCTGTAGGAAGTGTGAGGCTTTACAACGCTGGTATAACAGGCACTAGTAAGGGACTTATTTGTGTTACTGATAATGGGACCTTCACCCTTTACTTTAATGAAATTAGAGATAACAACAGCGATTTGGGAGTTCAATCAACTACTAACGGTTTCTATATCTTTAACATTACATATTTTACTAGTTCATAAATAATTAAAAATGTATTGAGATGTCTAAGGTAAGAGCTGAGGAATATACTGATAAGAACGGAACCGGAGCTCCTACCTTTTCTAAAGGTATTGTTGTCTCTACGGGATCCTCAGCAGGTATTGGTTCCTCATCTCCAGACAGGGCACTTCATATAGCTCAGGCTAATAGTACTGCATATAATTCAACTGACTTTGACCAAAATTATCATGCAGTAAAACTCCAAAATTATACAAATGATAAGTCGGTAGGTCTTCAATTTAAGATTGGTAATAATGGTGATGCTGCAATCACGGCACAAGAGTCGAGTGATGGTGAAACTCAACTCACATTTGGAACCAGAGGAAGTGGTAGTAGAGCTGAGAGAGTTCGTATAACTTCTGATGGTCACCTTGGAATTGGAACGGATAATCCCGTAGGAAATCTCACAGTTCATGATGTAGGTGTAACTACATTCAGAATATCAACTGCTGGTGTTCTTGCATATGATCATACATTTAATGGAACGACTTATACGATAGCAAATAATAATGGTTCTGCTGGAGTTCCGATTATCTTTGGATCAAAAACTTCTGGAGGAGAATCTGCAAGATTTAATGCATCTGGAAATTTAGCATTTCCAAATAATCAGGGTATTGACTTCTCTGCTACCGAGGGAAGTGGTGCATCATCCAGTCTTTTAGATGACTATGAAGAAGGTACATGGACTCCGGTATTTGCAGGTGCCACATCGGCAGGAACATATACTTATGGATCACAGGTCGGGGGTTATACTAAAATTGGTAATATGATTCATGCTCACTTTAGACTTGAGAATATTAACACAGGATCAGCTGGTACAGGTAATGCAGAGATTAGTGGGTTACCCTATATCTCTAACTTAATTCAAGTGTCGGGTAATGTGGTTCTTGATAACTTTAATCTTGCGACAGGTACTAGTAATTTGTCATTGAGAATTGCAGATGATCAATCTAAATTTACCATTGTGATGACGATTGACAATCTACCTGATCAGACACTAGCAGTCACTGATAAGGTTGATGATGCTGCTGATATTCAAGGTACTATATCTTACCTCACTGACTCTTAAATAAATAACTAAAAACATCAGATGTCAAGAATAAGAGCTGACAAATATACTAATAGAGTAGGTACTGGTGCTCCAGGATTTACCAATGGCTTGGCTATTGGCACTGGTACTAGTATTAAGTCTCCTGCTACAAATACTCTGATTTTTGATACTAACAGTACAGAAAGAGTTCGTATAACTTCTGCTGGTCTGGTTGGTCTAAATCAAACCACACCACAAACCACATTTCATAGCACCGGAACTACTAACGGACAACAAGCAACATTTGGTGTTTCGAGTTCTGGTTTAAAAATATCAACATTCCAGAAAACAGATAACGATGCGGGTGTAATTCTTGACGCACAGCAATCAAGTAATGGCACACTAACATTTGCTACATCAGGAACAGAAAGAGTTCGTATCGATAGCTCGGGTAGGTTGTTGGTTGGTGAAACTACATCATCTGGAAGCGAAAATATTAATTGTTCAGGTAGTTCTACTGGAGCAACTGGTCTATTCATTCACAACAAAAACGGAGCCACCGATTCAAGTGCAAATTTATGGTTTGGTAACTGGTCAGGATCAACTGCAGCAGCTCCTCAGGCTCGCCTTCAAGCAATAAACACAAACACCAATAATGCTTCAACAGCTCTAGCTTTCTCGGTATACAACGGAACTAGTATACTCGAGCGGATGCGTATAACTTCTGCTGGTCTGGTTGGTATCGGAACTGATACTCCGTCAGATAATTTACAAATAACAAACTCTAGTGGTGGTGGTTCTATATACTTGGGTATTGGTAATAAGGATGACCAATACCAATATATAAATTTTGGTGGTAATGCAGCTGGTCAATCAGCGTGGCAAATAGGAAGAGCTCCTGCAAATGGCGGAATAGCTGGTACTGCAAATGGATTTTATCTTTATAATCTTGATACATCAGCATTAGCTGTTGGTATCAATAGCACTAACCAGTTGATTACTGCTCCTTCGGGAATGGTAATGAGAAGTGGTTTTTATGACACAGGATATGGAAGTAATGCAAGAACACAAACCAATTCACAATCATGGGTAACCGTTAATATTAACGGAACAGGTCAGGTAGGACATAATATAGGTAAAGCTGCTGATGACGTACTTACATTTAATAAAGTAAGTAGTAATAGTCATCTGAATATAAGTATATCCTTTCCTTATTATCTTGCTGCTGGCTCCGGCCTTGCTGGTTTTGGTATAAGATGTCTTTTAAGTACAAATGATGGAAGTAATTATTATGTGCTAAGTGGTCTAACGAATGGACCAGCTAATGCCTGGGGTGCAGGTGGTTACGGTGGAAATGAATCTGGTATATTAAGTGGTACTTGGAATACAAGAATGAATTCATCTCAGGCATCAACAATACTTGCAAAAACAGGATCTATTAGATTATATTTTGAGTGTCGAGTGTGGACCACCACTGAGACAGTATACATGATTGATTATCCTAGTTATAATAAAAAAGGTAGTGTTGTAATACAAGAAATAGCCGAATAAATAATTAAAAAGTATAAATCCATGGGATTGAGTTTAAGAGGTACCACTTCAGGCGCTATTGATATAAATCCACCAGCGGTAGCTGGTGATAATGCCATTACTCTTCCTGCTAGTAATGGTAGTGCTAATCAGTTCTTTAAAAATAGTGATACGGCTGGTACCATAACATATTCTTCAATGGTGGAGAAGTCAGATAAAATTGGTATTGGAACTGTTAATCCTGACACAATCCTTTCCATTAATGGATCTACTAGTACACAAAAACTAATAACTCTAAGCAGCGGTTCAGTAAAAAGAAATAATTATATTGGAGTTAATAATTCTGATAATTTAGAAATCGGTACTGATGAAGATAATGAGGGAAATAATTCTTCTATTAGGTTTAGAGTTGACGGTTCGGAAAAAGTTCGTATAACTTCTGATGGTAATGTTGGTATTGGAACTACAGCTCCCCAAAAATTATTTCATGCATATGGAACTGCCAGCGGTGTCGAAGCACTAGCGGCAATTGAAAGTTCTGCACAAAATGATGGAATATTACAAATATCTGGACCGGGCTTTTTCTCGGGAGCATCAGTTGACCATCTTGATCTAGGACAAACTACAAACGGTGCCACTGTAGTTGCAGATAGCACTGGATCTGGATCCAATAGTTTAATCTTTAAAACCACATTAGCTGGAATTACTGAGGAAAAACTTCGTATTGGAACTAATGGGCAAATAGGACTTGGAAACACTGCTTACTATGGAAGAGCAGGTAAGGTGTTAATGAGTCAAGGAGATACTAACCCAGCGGCATGGAAAAGCATCTATCCATTTGTATTTTATGGAGCTCAGGATACTCATCACGCCATAAATTCAGCTACATACACACGTATCAAAAATCTTGGGTCTAGACCAATTAACATATCACCTTCTGCTGTAGCTGAATGGAATGAAAGTGTTGGTACTCTTACTATTGGAGCAGATGGAGGAGGATATTGGTACCTTTCAATGGGTGCCGGTATCGATGATATTTCAAATGGTTATATGCAGGTTGTTATTGCTAAAAATGGTGGTACAACCAGTGTTGGAACCGTAATAAGTCAATATTCAAGAGATATTAACACTATTAGTAATTATATTGTTGATGCAAATGTAAGTACTATTGTATATCTAGAACCAGATGATGTTGTTGCTGGTTACATCTATTGGTCATCCGGCAGCGACGGGTCACCACAAAATACAGAACAAAATAGATGCTTTTTTATGGGTTATAAAATGAATGTTTAGTGTATATTAATAAATAACTAAAAAGTATTCTGATGTCAAGAATAAGAGCCGATCAGATATTAAATAGTGCTGGAACCGGTGCTCCTAATTTTTCACAAGGGCTTCAGGTAGGTGCAGCTACCACTATCCATACGACAGGTATTGACCTTGGAAGTGGTAATATTCAATCACATAATATTAATTCAGTTGGCATTATCACTGCTCAGGCAGGTATTCATGTCCTTGGTGCAGGTAGTTCAGTAAGTATTGGAACTGCTTCTCCTGAGGAATTATTACACATTAAACGAACTAATGCAACTCCAGCTATACAACTTGAATGTGTTTCTGGTGGAACAGATTATAAAGGTTTAATTAAATTAGCAGGAAACGATCTTGAAATAAGGGGTTCCAATGGTCAAATGGAATTCTACACAGGAGCAGTTGATGGTGACTCATCTACTGCAAGAATGTTTATACAATCTAATGGTCGTATTCATCTTGGTACAAGAGATGGTAATCAAAATGGCACTGTATTTGGAGTAGCAAAAGTAAATATTGTTGGTCCAGATCCTATTCAAACTGGTTTTGCTGCAACTGCTTGTTATTTGCAGATTGGTGGAACAGAATCCGAAGCAAATGGTCTGTATCCTATAGGATTTGGATTTAGAGGTAGTTCAGCCACACATGTTCCGGCTTATATTGCATACAAAACCACGAATTCGTCTTCTAATGAAAGAGGTGATTTGTTATTTGCGACTAGAAGCGTAGTTACGGATACTGAACCATCAGAAAGACTTCGTATAACTACTACTGGTCAAATTGAATATTCGGCTGCAGGTGGTGATAATCAATTTATTTCAAACAGAACTGATACAGCAGGTGAGGATGGAAATTATTTCCTCCATGTTAGAGCAAGAAATAGTACTCCTGTAGATGTAGGTTACTTAGGATTCCATAGAGATACTGCGCCTGATGATTCTAGATTTGTAGTAGGAACCAGAGCTACTGGTGATTCTGTAACAGAAAGACTTCGTATAGATGGTAATGGTAATGTTACTATCAACAACACCGGGGCAATCAGAGCACGACTTGATCTCAGACAAGCTATTGGTCACCCTCCATTTAATATCGGGTTCCCAGATGGTTCATTCTACAGAAATCTAGGAGTTGTAGGACCAGCCTCCAGTGATGGTAGCACGGGGCAGTATTTACATATTAGATTGAGAACAATATGGAATGATAGTTCTATGACGATGTTCCGAGTTTCAGGTTATTATTCATATAGTTCATACGCTGAATCATATGTTGGAATGTATAGATATAACAACAGTAATAATAGATATTCTCCTTACGGACCAGTAATTAGCGACCAGGGAAATAAAACTACCATTCATAGTATATACAATACAAATGCTGATCCTGGATATCTTGTAATTGTATGTAATTGGGACACTGGCTACGTGGGATTAATGGTTGAACATTACGGAGCTGGTTCAGATTATGCATCATATATGCAACATGATTTAGAAATTATAGATACTAAAAGGTCTTCAAGCACATCAGCACAATGGTAATAGGAGATAAAAAATGATTTCATCAGAAAGGTTAGAACAGATTATTGCGGAAGATATCGCAAGAATGAATGCCAATGCAGCAAAACCTGTAGAAGAATTAGGACCAGTTCCTACTGCAGAAGATGATATGATTTGGTTAAGAGGTGAAAGAGACCGTAGAATTGCTAAAACAGACTGGACACAACTTCCTGATGTTCCTGAGGCAACAAGAACTGCATGGCAAACATATCGTCAAGCATTAAGAGATGTTCCTGCAAACTATACAAATATGTTTGATGTGGTTTGGCCAACTGAACCATCCTAAACGGACACTTGACAAACTGACCATCATTCCCCCTGCAGGAGACTGTGGGGGTTTATAGTGTCTGGAGACACACACAGGAGATGACTGCCACTCACAAACTAATCTTTATCACCTCATTCATTCTTGTAATGCAATGGGGTGTTCGTGTCTCGGAGGCTGTAATCCATGCATTCTATTGAGGTTATCAGACAACCCCTAGACTACCCTGAAGAGGTGATAGAATGGTTTATGGGGGAATATCTCTCCAACCACTCAATCGACCTCACAGTGGTTTATATGGACCTATCTGACGAGGGTGTTGATGGTTGGTGCCTTAGGGAAAGTGACCATGAGTTTCTAATTCAAATAGATGAGAAACTTGAGGGTGCTGAACACACCAAAACGGTATTACATGAAATGTATCACATGTTTCAACATTTGAACAACATCCCCCGGTGTGAGATGTGTGCTCGTATGAGTGAGCAACAGAACCTTGACAGGTTCAAGAAAACCCTTTAGACTAGGCTTGTCCTGGAAGAAGGGTAACTTTTAAGTAATTATTAACCATGAAGACCAAGTTCGTATGTGTTCAGCCTAAAACTAACAAGGCTAAGAACCGTTTTTACAACCTGATGCATGAGCTTCATTCATGTAAGGTAGAACAAGAAACAGAGGAAAAAATGTTCCTCACATCCATTACAGATAAGTATAGTTTCTGGATGGACAAATCAAATGATGAAAACTGGTTGGTAATCAAATGAGTAATTATGAGACTACTTGGACAGCAATGAACGATTTGGAGGAAGCATTTAACCAAATCACGACAATCGAATTTCTCACTAATCAAATTCAACGTGCTGTTAATGATGGTGACATTAACTCTATCAATGACGCTGCACATGCATTAATTGCATTTGTTCCTACATTTCAGAAGAATTTTGATGAGAAGTTCGCCACTGCATGGAAGGAGGTAGTAACTCCGTTAAATCAAAATGTAAAAAAAGATGTAATTACTGGGTTGCAATATTCTGAAATTTGTAAATACTACAAAGATTATTAAGGTGCTTCTTTATGACGATGAAAAAGGGTCAAAATCTATCAAAACAAGAAATTGATTCAATCAATATTGCTGTAGAAGAAGCTAGTATCACTGCCATTCATCCTGATAGGATGGAGGCCTATGCAGATTATCTGGTAAGGAGACTAAATGAGCAAGAAGAGTCAAAATCTAGTTATCGCACTTCAGCAAGTAAAAAATCTTGAGAAACTGGTTGAGACTTTTGATTATCCTGTCTATATGTCAACTCGTCTCAATAGTATCAAGTATGAACTTGAGAGACAGTTAATTAACTGTGGAGTAATACTTGACAAATAGAGATAAATTACTTATACTATTACTGTAAATTCTAGGAGCAGATGAAGTACCTTTTTGTTGTAAATCACTACGTCCCTTTTCCACAATCAGAATATGGGGGATTATGGGTGGTAAGAGCTGAGGACAAAGAAGAATGTTTTGACCTCATTACAACACATAGTGATGACTACCCAGAATTTTACGGTAGACTACGTGAGAACATCGACAATGCACCTAAATATGCACTGAATGATGACAATCCTTCCGCAGTTTTGGAGAGTTTCCTAACATGACAAAGCAAAATGATCCCAACGATAAGTACAGGAAGTACGAAGTCGATTTCCATGCTAATGAACATCATGAAGAAGATGAGTGGGATGCACAACACGATGGTAAAATCTCAGATTGGCACGAACGTCACAAGGACAAACTCCTTGATGAATTTTGTGACACTCACCCTGGAGCTCCACAATGTAAGGTGTTTGATGAATGACTGATGCACAAAAGGCTGCTCTTGGTCTTATGATTGAGAGTGTAATGAAACCGGATCACCGTCTCCGTGGTTGTGCATACAATCAGGGTTGTTATGATGAATTGATGGAATGGAGAGAGCGTATGCTCGAACTGCTGTATAGTTATGAAACACATGGAACTTCCGTACCAAGCTCCAATCGGTTATGAGTATTGGACTGACGATTTCAACTCTAAATTTGTAAGGATTTGGATTAGAAATAAAAAATATTTCAATTATTGTGAAGGATATCCCAGTGCGGTATGGGGTTTTTGGAACAAGAAGACAAAGAAATATCACTCTCCAATCAATCATAAAAAAGTAGGGAAGGCTGTAAATATTACATTGACTTCCCCCTATTCTGCTATGGTAATACAGTTAAACCCACTAATGGCAGCATTCATATGAACTCACTCGATCCATCATCAATTACAATAGATACACCTTCTAAAGCTTTTGCTTATGAGGCTTTATCCCGTGAAATTGATGAATGTTCAGACATTGTAACTCTCAAAGAGGCATTGCGTTGTTATGTCAAGCTCTACTTCAAGCAACAAGAAACCATGTCCCTCATTGGTATCCCCTCCATTAGAGATGAAAACGTTTGAGCCTCAGGTCAATGATTATGTTATCTGGAAAGGTAAGAGCGAACTTGATAGGGGATGGGTCTATTTCAAATGTGATGATTATATTACCATTGAAGTAGGAACTAAACCAAAACCTTATTGTAGTGTGGTAAAAGATATTATACATTGTAAATATCATTGTCTTCTTTTGTGCTACCATTGGGATTGGGATCAATTGCAATACATTAAATCTAGAGAGACAAACAATGAAAATGCGAACACTTTTGTTAGGACTATCTCTGATGATCGTCCCTCCAGCAATGGCTGAACCTCAGGTAGAATATTTCTCCAATGATTCCATGGGGTGTATGATGCTTCAGGAATGCACCGATGATGTTAAAGAGGTGTTTTCCATGTTGGATATTTCCAAAGAATATGATAACTGGGAAGAATTTACTAATGTGACCACAGAGTTTCATAATATGTTAGTTCTTCTCAATCAAATGGGTGTGAAGGTATATCTGGCTGACCAAAAATATTTCCCTGTTGGTCATCGTGGTGTATATCATACAGTTAGTAATAATTTTTATCTAAACAAAGCATTCATGCATCGTCCATCCACATTGATGTCAGTGATGAGACATGAAGGATGGCATGCAGCACAAGATTGTATGGCTGGGACCATTGATAACAGCATGATTGCTATTATATTACCAGAAGAGAGTGTTCCTCCTGTGTGGAGAGATATGGTTGAAGCAACATATCCTCCCTCTGCAGTACCATGGGAAAGTGAAGCCAAGTGGGCTGGATTGACTGAAGGAATGACAATGAAAGCACTTAAAGCTTGTGCTTATGGTACAATGTGGGATCCTGATAATGGTGGATATGAACCTACGCCAAAGACTAGAGAATGGTTAGAAGAAAAGGGATATATTAGATGATACTTGCAGATGCGCTGGTGTGGGTAAGTATTCCCTTTGTTTTAATTACTTTATATTTTGGAACCAGGGGAGGATATTATAATACTGACAAATATGATGGAGATGGTACTGCACATAAAGTATTGAAATAATATGTAACGAATTGGGGCCAGAAAGAAAACTGGCACCTAAATCTTGACAGGCTACACTAAATATACTATTATATGGTTGTCAATCAGGAGCAATCCACCATGTCTGCCACTTACCTTCCACAAAAGACGAAGTATAGGATTACCCTTGACCTTGAAGTCATGGAAGATTTTAACCCTCACAATCTAGATTTTGAGAAACTACTCGACATCCAGGGTAATGAACACGTAGATGCTTATGTTGAAGACTTGTCAGTTCCTGATTGTTTCTTCTCCTGATAATACTTGGGGATGATAAATAAAATATATTGTCATCCCCCATTTTATGGCATTCTACTGTACTAAAAAATCATTACTTGATAATTCAATCACTCTATATTATGCTGGTGGTAGTAGATGGTCTGATCAAGTATCAGAAAAGGTCACTTATGCTACTAGAGATGGTTTAGACCAGAAAATTGCAAACAATGATCATAAGTCTGGTGGATTTAAGAACGCAACAGTGGTAGAAGAATGAAAACACTAAGTCAATTCCTTTCTGAAGCACAATACGATCCTGAGATCCAAGGTAGATCTCAAATTAAACAGACTGGTGCTGATGGACGTAAAGAACCTAAGAGAAGCACAGAAGATAGAAGAAAACCAGGACAGAAACCACGCATGAAAGCAGTTGGTGGTGGCAAGATGGCTCCTGTTGGTGAATATAAAACTCGTAAAGACGTAGGTACAACTAAGGCACGTTCTGAAAGAGAACAACAACCTGAGAAAGAACGTGGTTCTGCAGAAGTCAAACAATCTTATGCGGATAAGGTAAAGGCAGAAAGAAAGGCAGCAGCAAGAGCACGTATTTCTGCAAGAAAGACTGGTGGTGATGTTAAAAAGACTAACACATCTTCTAAGGACGCTGAAAAGAAAGCAACACAGTTGTTGAAGACTAAGAAAGAAACTCCTAAAAGTGAAGGACCAAAGAAAGAGCGTAAAACATATCAACATGCTGATGGTGGTGGAATGACACGTAAAGAGCGTGACTCCACAAGAAACAAGAAGACCGGTGCAGATAGGAAGACTGCTAAACAACAAATGAGAGCAGAATTTGAAAAGAAACATGGTCGTAAGCCCAACAAGAAAGAAGCCATTCAGATGACAGCTAAGGCACATGCTGCAGCTAAGGCACTCAAATGACACAGAGAATGATGCGGTTGTTTGCTACAATCGATGAAGCTTATCAATATATTAAGTCTGATCAGGGTATTACCTTGAAAAAAGCTAAAGTGTATGTTGATAGAAGTATTACACAAAGAATTGATGAAAAGGTATGGGTAGTTCTACCATAACAGAATACCTCACCTTGAAAGGTCCCCTATAGTATAACGACCACACTTTTATTATGACGAGCACACATATTGAACATCCCGAGGACTGCGTACTAACTGGTAATCTGTCTGTTATTGATGCACTTTATGATAAAGGGTTCATCTCTATGAAGATGGACGGCATGTCGTTAGTATGGGGAACTAATCCTGCTAACGGTAAGTTTTTTGTGTGT
>Ga0209404_10001422_pt1 | contig 16084 bp, 11 predicted proteins | sample TroAtlMetagenome_2_FD_187447 | JGI IMG/M metagenome (GOLD analysis project Ga0209404, IMG submission 187447) | Marine eukaryotic phytoplankton communities from Atlantic Ocean - Tropical Atlantic ANT8 Metagenome (SPAdes) (version 2) | ecosystem: Environmental > Aquatic > Marine > Oceanic...
GCCGAGGGGAGAAATCTCTTCGTTAATTGACCTAATTAATATTCATATAAGGAGAAATATATTATGGGAACGAAACGAGTAGGTTGGGCTAGAATTAAAAGCCTGATTAACGAAAACGCAAATCAACTTGGACCGCGTTACCGACATGTCCGCACCGCACTTAGTGCAGACACAACACTTACAGCCGCCGACTATGGCAAGGTAATCTTGCTTGATGCTTCAGGTGTGGGGAACTTTACAATAACGCTTCCAACTGAACCAACAGTTGGTGCAGAGCTTACATTCTGTCTTGCTAAGACTAATAACGCAGCTGCACAGTGCGTGGTAGATAGCGGAACTAACAACAAAATCGAAGGTTTTGCCGTTGCTCTCTTAGCTTCGTCAAACACTACTGCGTACCACTCGCACAAAATCTTAGGATTTGATGATGCCTCCGAAAAAGGCTCGATGTTTCATATAGTGTGTGTCGATGCAACCGCCGGCGCCCGTCGCTGGTTAATTCTTGATTCCAAGTGTTCCAAAGCATTCATTAATGCAATTGCTTAAATCATAAAATAGATTTTTCATCTATACAACCTTCCCCCCTTCCCTTCCGGGTTGGGGGGTTTTCTTTTTGAGGCAAAAAAGTAAAAAATGGTGATCTCCCCAAAAATACCGCCGGCAATTTTTTGAGATTTCATTTTTTCACATTTTTGTACTATTTACTACTGGACTAAAACATAGGAGTTCCACATGGGAAAGAAAAGAAGACTATTATCATCAAAGAAAAAGTTTGGTGCAAAACATAGCAATCACCCCCGAATGAAAATGATAATGGCGGAGACTGCGACAGAAACAAATGTCGTCCCACCAACTATTACTAAGACTGTTGAGCCACCCACACCCCCGGCGCCCCCAAAAGAGGTAACTCCGGTGATTAACAAGGTGCCAGAATTTAAAACAGAAACAATCGAAGAAAAGCCGCCTGTCACCACAACAGCCCCCACCACAAAAGCGACTATAAAGGCAAAACCTGTAACAGCAGCACCAAAAAAGACCACCACCAACAAAAAGGTGGCCACCCGCAAAACTAGTCGTAAGACTATCAAAAAGAAAACCAACGAAGCGAACGCTTAAAATAAACGCTGCAGCACATTGAGTTTTGTGGGTCTCTTTACTATTTAATGTGAGGGTCCATATATATGCCAATTAATCTTAATCCTATATCACAAACAAGTGCCATTATCTTGCCGGCCACGGGCACATATTCCAAAGTGGCTGCAGCGGTACCTTTTGGGATTTATACCGGTTCGAGCGATTTTTTAAGTGGCGCCACACTACAAGTTCCTTATATTTACAAGAAACTCGGCGGTGATGTTGTCGATATAGAGCTAACAGCTGAAAATATCTACGCATCTTATGAAGAGGCCGTACTTGAATATTCTTATATTATCAATCTTCACCAAAGTAAAAATTCCCTTTCTACCTTCCTGGGAGAAACTACAGGCACTTTTGATCATAAAGGGGATCTTAAAACTGGCCCCGCAAATCGAAATTTAAAGTTTCCGCGGTTTACAATTGGCTATTCAATGCGTGTTGGCGATGGCGGCGCCGCCGCCGCTGGCTTTGGAGGTACAACACCCCAATATTCAGCTTCCTTTAACACCAAAACCAATAAGCAAGACTATGATTTACAAGCAATTATTCAAAGTGCGTCAGCATCCGGCGTAGATGATGCCGGTAAAGGTGTTCCTTACGCGAGTATGGTAGATGGAAAAAGAATTACGGTAACACAGGTCTTTTATAAATCTCCACGCGTCATGTGGCGTTTTTACGGCTACTATGGGGGTATTGGAGTAGTAGGTAACGGATCTACTTACGGCCAATTTGCCGATGATTCTACTTTTGAGATTGTTCCGACATGGCAAAACAAACTACAAGCGATGATGTACGAAGACTCGCTACAAACCAGAACTTCTAATTATTCATATGAGATAATAGACAATAAATTGCGCTTATTTCCTACGCCGTCAAACTGGGGCGGGGAAGATGCTCGACGTATTTGGGTGAAGTTTTACGTTAATAATGAGTCTACATGGTCTCCTACAACCTATTCAGGCTCGGTGGATGGCATCAACAACATGAATACACTTCCGTTTGATAATCTTCCTTACAAGAATATCAACTCTATTGGTAAACAATGGATCCGTAAATATTCATTAGCGCTATGCAAAGAGATGCTTGGCCAAATTCGAGGAAAGTTTACAACACTGCCCATACCCGGCGAGAGTGTAACGTTAAATCATTCCGAATTGCTATCTCAAGCTAAAGAAGAACAGCAAAATCTTAAAGATAAACTCAGAGAGATGCTGAAAGAGATGGAATACCCAGCATTGGCTAAATCGGACCAGGAGGTTACTGATGCAGCTACTAACGTTTTGAAGGTGTCCCCATTGGGCATCTTTGTGGGATAATATAGAGTATGTCCCAACGCTGGAAAAAACCAGAATCCCCGCCACCACCGCTCTTCTTAGGCAAGAAAGAGCGAGATCTTGTAAAACAGGTAAATGACGAATTAATTGAAAAAGTTATTGGTCAAGAAGTTTTATATTATCCTATTGATATGGAGCGCACAAATTTTCATCCTCTATACGGCGAAGCGATTAAGAAAACATATCTTTCTCCTATTCGCATCTATGCTCTTGTGGAATTCACCGAATATGCTACTGATTACATGGAAAATGTAGGAATTGATAAGATGTGGGAGATCCAAGTGCACTTTCATAAGCGCCGCTTAAACCAAGATCAAAATGTTGAGGTGCGCGAAGGTGACTTTGTTCTGTACGGGACCTTTTATTACGAGATAGTTAAACTGTCTGAACCTAGAAAGCTATTTGGCCAAGTTGGTCATAGCTTTGAGGTGTCAGCAACATGCAAACGTTCCAGAAAGGGGTTATTCGATGCTACCTGATAATTTTGACTTTGCCCTGATGCCTTCAGGGTCTAATACATTTCGATTGAGTGAGATAGGGATGCTATCTTCTACTATAGAAGACATCGACAGTGCGATCACCTCCTGGGTTAAGGATGATCTAGATGTATCCACCTCTACCAACGAAGGGTTTACCACAGTCCCAGTCTTATGGCAGGTACCGGAACGATCTTACCAAATAAAAAACAAGAAAGAGCTTCGCGATGACGCCGGCGCGATAAAATTGCCGGTAATTAGCGTTGAACGAACTGGAATCACGAAAGACCCTGATCGCAAAGGAAGCTACCAAGCCAATATGTACTCTCCCGACCATAACGGCCGCGTTGGACGCATGGTGCTTGCAAAAAGGATAGTTCCTGATAAGACACGCAATTTTGCTGTAGCGTCGGGTACGAGAACGGGCCGAAACCTACCCTTACCCCAACGAAACACTCTAAGGGTTAACAAAAAGGTCGTCATACAGACACTATCAATACCAATTCCCATCTATATTAATGCCATGTACAAGATAACATTGAAGAGTGAATATCAACAACAAATGAACGAAATGATGACACCATTTATAGGTCGAACAGGGCAAATTAACTCTTTTGTGATGAGGCGAAATGGCCATATGTACGAAGCCTTCATCGAGCAAGACTTCACACACTCCAACAATATCAGTAACTTAGGAGAGGACGTCCGAATGTTCACTTCAGAAATAACGATTCGTGTATTGGGTTATTTGATAGGCGAAGGTAAGAGCGATGATAGGCCTATTGTTCGGATTGATGAGAACACTGTTGAATATCAATTTCCACGTGAAACAGTGATGCCAAATGGCAAGATCCCTTTGTTTGACGGCTGAGCAACCACATCCTGAACTGAATGGGCACTTTTCTTTAGTTCTGCCGCGCCTTTTGGAATGGGGAATACTATTTAAAGTATGATTGAGACATCAATTAAACGCATTAAATAAGAGAGGATGGACCCAATATGTCAGTCAAAAGCTTCAAATTTGTATCTCCGGGAGTGTTTATCAACGAGATTGATAACTCATTTATCCCCAAATCAGCCGATACCATCGGCCCGGTAATCATTGGACGCGCTAGCCGCGGCTTAGGTATGCAGCCGGTGACAGTCTCCTCGTATTCCGATTTCGTGAATATGTTTGGTGATACTGTGCCCGGTAAAGCCGGTGGAGACATCTCCCGAAATGGCAATTACCAATCTCCAATGTACGGAACATTTGCTGCTAAGGCCTTCCTGAACGCAAATGTGGCACCAGTTACCTACATCCGCCTTTTAGGTGTTGCAGATTCCGCGGCCACAACTGCTGGCGCCGCCGGCTGGGACACTGACAGTACTCTGGCCGGCCCGGGCACCGACAAAGTCCCTAGTGATAATACTTACTTAAATGGTGGAGCTTACGGACTATTCGTATTCCCCTCCTACACATCGGGTTCGAAAGCGCTTGGTACAGGCTATCTCGGCGCGGTTATGTATGTTAACACTTCCGGTTCTATATCTCTTTCGGGCACCGTAGGTGCAGCCGGAGCCTCCGCACATGTTGCAGGTGGCGGCCAAAGTAGAGGCACGGGCCTTGTAGTCGCATCGGGCCCTCAGAACGAGTGGACAATTCGGGTTTCCTCATCATTGCCAACAGCGGCCTATCGAGCAAAGGATATAACGTTTAGTTTTGATGATAGTAAAGAAACATTTATTCGCAAGCGCTTAAACACAAACCCACAACTTGTTACAACTCCCGGTGTTTTGATTGGTTCAGCTTCTTACCAACCTTACTGGCTTGGTGGAACGTTTGAGCAAGAACTGCGCGATAACAACGCCATCGGCGTAAGTGCCGCAGCAGTATTGTTACCGCTTGCACTTTCAGGCGCCTTGACTACAACCGCCCCTAGCATTATGAGACAATCTACTCGTGAAGCAAGAGCCGGCTGGTTCATCGGGCAAGATTTGGCCAACGATCACGTACTGTACGATCCTAAGAAAACTCAAAAGCTTTTCCGTCTGATTGGCCGCGGCCATGGCGAGTGGATTAACCGTAATATCAAGGTATCGATATCGAATGTTAAAACCTCGACATCAGCAAATAGTGATTACGGTACATTCTCGGTTGTGATTCGCTCTATCTCAGACAGCGACAACGCTGTACAAGTAATCGAGCGTTGGGACGAATGTAACCTAGACCCAGCATCGCCCAACTACGTAGCTCGCAAGATTGGAGACAAATATACAAAATGGGATGCTACGAACCGTCGTCTTAAGACATATGGTGAATATGACAACCAGTCAAAATTTGTATATGCGGAAATGAATTCAGATGTGGACGACGGCGCGACTGACGCGACACTTCTTCCAGTTGGATATTACGGACCACCTAAGTTTAAAAACCTTAGTGGTGTGTTTAACACTTCGTCTCTGGCCAGTACATATATTGGGTTCAGCCGCCATTGTGTCGGTGCATACGGTGGTTCTATTCCGATCACCGCCGGCGCGGTCATCCTCTCTCAGGGAGCAATCCTCTCTGGCGCCGGCGGATCATTTACAGGTTCCCTGAACTTCCCCACAGCGCGCTTACGCGTAAGTGCCTCCGACGGTGCTACTGCAGCCCCTACGAATGCATATTGGGGATACCAGCCAACTCGCACGGCGACCAGCACTCGGTACGATCCTAGTACTGTAGATATGCATCGTTGGTGGAGTGACGCTGTTACAACCGATCCGACAAGCGCTGATTCTATTAGCACTACTGCTGGAGTTGATTCTTGGTGTAACATCGTGTCACTGCTTAATGTGGTGACCTCCTCCTCACCGAACGGCGCTTTTTACTACTTGTCCGGTGCCTACGAGGGTGCAGATCCATCTTCTTATGTCCGACCCGACGCAGGCCGATCGCTTGAAGATCTACTCAACCTAGGTTATAACCGTTTTACAGCACCTTTCTGGGGTGGCTTTGACGGATTTAATATTAAAAATGCAGACCCAATGTACAACAATGGCATTGGAACCACTGAAGCAGGAAGTTATACCTATAACACCGCAAAACGTGCGATTGATACAGTTGTTGATCCTGAGTTTATTAACATGAACCTGTTAACACAGCCCGGGCTTACGAATACCAAGCTTACTCAGCACATGATTAATGTGTGTGAAGAGCGCGGCGATACCATGGCCCTCATTGACCTGCCGAATGTCTACATTCCAAGTCATGAAGCATACTACGCTAGTAAGTCAGCCCGCGGCGAAGCTGCAACAACACCAACTAATGCAGCCAAGGATTTACGCGATCGTCGTATCGACTCTTCCTATGGCGCGACATTCTATCCATGGGTTCAAACCCGAGATGAGAATTCCGGTCGCCTACTGTGGGTTCCACCATCCGTCGCAATGATGGGTGTGTTGGCTTCCTCACAGGCGAAGTCCGATGTATGGTTTGCACCTGCCGGCTTCAACCGCGGCGGCCTATCTGATGGTGCAGCTGGAATTCCAGTAGTTAACGTCAGTGAGCGTCTGGTGTCTAAGGATCGCGACACACTTTACGAAGCACGTATCAATCCGATTGCCTCTTTCCCATCTAGCGGAATTGTGGTCTTCGGTCAGAAGACACTTCAAGAGCGTCAATCTGCACTCGATAGGATCAACGTCAGAAGGTTGGTTATCTACTTGAAGAAGCAGATTTCAATTCTCTCTACACAAGTGTTGTTTGAGCAAAATGTACAATCAACTTGGAACCGCTTCAAGTCTTTGGTCGAGCCTTTCCTGGCAAACGTCAGAGTTCAGTTCGGTATCACAGATTACCGGTTGATTCTTGACGAATCAACTACAACCCCTGAGCTAATTGATCAGAACATTATGTATGCTAAGATCATGATTAAGCCAGCCCGCGCCATTGAATATATTGCGATTGACTTCGTAATACTCAATTCCGGCGCATCGTTTGACGATTGATAAAAATGGTGGGGGGTTTTCCCTTCACTACACTAATTAAAGTATAAATAGGAGTTACTAAATTATGCCATTCTGGTCAGAAAATTTCGGACAAAGTGCAGACATGAAAGATCCAAAACGGAATTTTAGATTCGTTGTGGAATTTCAAGGAATCCGTTCTGCTAACGGCGGCGCCAACTTGTGGTACGCCAAAACGGTTGCAAAACCATCGTTTGCGATTAACGCAGCGGAGCATAAGTATTTGAACCATACTTTCTATTACCCCGGTAATGTTAGTTGGAATACCGTGTCCGTAACTCTTGTTGACCCAGCGAACCCTGATATGACAGCTACATTAGCCGACATTATTCAGCTTTCTGGTTACACTCCACCAAGCGGCCCCGAGGCTCTTACTACAATTTCTAAGGCTAAATCAGCCGCTGGTCTTGGTACGGTAATCATCCGTCAATTAGACGCGGAAGGCAAAGACCTGGAAACGTGGACACTGTGGAATGCATTTATCGTCGATCTTAAATTTGGCGACAACTTAGAATACGGAAACGACGATCTCACAGAACTTTCTGTGGAACTTCGCTACGATTGGGCTCGCGTTGAGACCATGAACCCATCAGTCGCAGCCGGCGGTGGTAACTCCTTCTTTGGCGTTAACAGCTAATATAGACAAAACAAACAACGAGGTGTAAATTGTCAAGAAATAAAGATCGCTTAGGTCCATCAGGGCCGGAGGCTGACTCACTCCCCCCACAAGCGATGCATCAATCAGAATCACCAGGTTTCTCCTTCGTGATACCAACTGAGTTTGTAGAGTTGCCATCCGGTGGCAGGTTCTACACAGAAGGGCACCCTTTGCATGGCCAAGATAGCTTAGAAATTAAGCAAATGACAGCCAAAGAAGAGGATATGCTCACATCTCGCACTTTACTCAAAAAAGGTGTTGCACTTGATCGTGTCATCGACAGTGTTATCATTGATAGGCGCATCGATGCAGATCAATTATTGGTCGGCGATAAAAACGCTATCATTATCTCCACCCGAGTATCGGGCTATGGAAGTGAATATACCACACAAGTAACTTGCCCTAACTGCAATGCAACGCAGGAATATACATTTGATTTGAATGATACAAAAGTTTATCATGGCGAGAATGCAAATGCATACGAACTTCAAGATCACAATGACGGAACTTTCACAGCGAAACTCCCCAAAACTAAGCTTAATGTAAGATTTCGATTATTAACGGGACAAGACGAGAAAAGAATGTTGATGCAGCTTGAAGAAGCACGCAAGCGGAAGAGGCCAGAACAGACGATAACTCTACAATTGCAAAATATGATCATTTCAGTAGAAAATGAGGATACTCCAGCGGCTATTGGTTATTTAATAGAAAACATGCCCTCAGCCGACGCCCGGCATCTTCGAACAGCATACAAATTAGCTGCACCAAACATTGATTTAACGCAGCACTTTGAGTGTGGTGAGTGTACTCACGAGCAAGATATGGAGGTTCCGTTAACCGCGGACTTTTTTTGGCCTGACAGATGAGTACATAGAGAACATTTATGAACAATTTTTCTTTCTGAAATATTCAGGAGGTTGGTCGTTCTCTGAAGCGTATAATCTTCCTATTGGTTTGCGCACATGGTTTGTAAAAAGACTTGTTAAGCAGCTAGAAGCGGAAGCTGAGGCCGTAAAAAAATCATCTAAGGGTGGAAGTAGTTCTCAAACATTGAGCGCCCACAATCAACCGCCCACACCATCGAAATATAGGTAAAGCTAAGTCGGAAGTAACCCTTCCGACTTTTTTTGTATGTCACTAATTATAGTAGTAATAGTAAGAGGGTCTCAAGTTGTCTGATGAAAAAATAAAGAAGCTTCAGGAAGAAATTAATAAACTGAACGAAGAGGACAAAGAAATCCTCAATGAGAAACTCGGCCTTACCGAGAAGATCAAAAAAACGGCCGAAGAGAGAAAGGCCGGCTTAGTAGAAGAAGTCAGGCTCCAGAAGCTATATGTAGAAAATCTTAACGAAGTGAAAAATCTTCAAGATGGCCACCTTCTTAAGCAAAGACAACAAGTAGAACTTCTAGAAGCAGAGGTGAAGCTGACCCAGCACATGATCAAAAATGGCGAGACCATCAGCGCAGAGGACATGAAAGCGTTTGAGCAAAACAAGGCTCGGCTGGCGCAAATGAAAGAGCTTGTCAGCGTCGGCGATGAAATAAATGAAGACTTAGGCAAAACCACCGGACTGTATGGAAAAGTTAACGCAGAAGCCAAAAAATGGGCAGTCGCAATGCAGTCAGGCAAAACCGGCATCCTTGCTGTTAGCAAAGCAATGCATGGTTTCGACAAGATAGCCTCCAAGGGCCTAGGCCGTTTGATATCTGAAGCGAAAGAACTTGTTCTTGGAGTTGACAGTGTAACCAAGCAATTTTCAAAAGCGACACAACTCAATGACACCTACACCGCCAGTATTACCAGCACTTATAAAGAATTAAACATATACGGCGCCACTTTACAAGAAGTATCGAAAGCCCAAATGGATTTGGTTCAGAACGTTACTGAATTCACTCTGTCGAGTGAATTGCAAAGAAATGCGCTCTTGGAAGTTACAACTGTCCTCGGTGACTTAGGAATTGCTAGTGCAGATGTAGCCAAAGGCGTTCAGGGATCAATGAAATTCTTCGGCCAGAGCATAGGAGAGGCAACGAATACGGCGATGGAACTTGAATCTACGGCAGAGGCGCTAGGTGTTGTTCCCGGCGAAATGGCCGCACAGTATGCACAGATGGCGCCCGCCATGGCAAAATTTGGCTCCGAGGGTATAAAGAGTTTTAAAGAACTATCGAGAATTCAGAAGATTACTGGCATGGAAATGCAAAAAGTCCTCAACCTGACAAATAAATTTGATACATTCGAAGGTGCGGCCACCCAAGCAGGTAAGCTTAATGCTGCCCTTGGTGGCAACTTTGTGAATGCCATGGACCTTATGATGGCGACAGATCCAGCAGAGCGCTTCAGTATGATCAGAGACTCTATATTAGATGCAGGTCTCACCTTTGATGACATGTCGTACTACCAGAAACAATTTTATACTGAATCGTTAGGCTTGAGCGATGTTGGCGATTTGGCCTTGATGTTATCTGGAAATATGGATACCCTAGGCGCCGCCACTAACGAGAGTGCCGCTACCCTTATTGAACAAAAAGAGAAAGCCCAAAAGAACATGGAAATGATGGAACAGCTGAAATCAGTATTCATGGAACTGGCCGAAGCCGTCATTCCGCTAGCACAGAAATTAACTTCAATACTACAGTTTTTTCAAAAAAGCCCAGCGCTCACCGCAGCCATGGTAAAAGGGTTTGCCGCTTGGAAGGTCATCACGACCGCGATCGCTATTCATAACGGAATTTTAGCCACTACCTTTGGTAGTCTAGCGGTAGCCCAAGAGGCATCCTCTGCAGCTGCCACCCGAGGCAAATTCGCGTTCAAGGGATTGATGATAGTATTAGCCGGCCTTGCTCTTTACGGCCTCCTCATACAATCTCCCTCATTACTTGTTGCGGCGTTTATGGGATTGGCTACTGGGGTATATCTCGCCGGAATGGCTTCCGATAGATCTGTAAACCAATTCCGGCGACTAGCACCGGCGCTTGTTAGTGTCGGGTTTGGTGTTCTCATGATCACCGGTGGTCTTGCAATGATGGCGGCCGCCTTCTCCCTCCTTAGTGTGGAGCAGATGATTGGAATGGGTGCTGCTTTGATTGGGATTGGCGTTGGGATTTATTTCCTGGCTCCAGCAATAGGTGCTTTAGGTGGCGCCGTCGCCCTTACCTTCCCCGCATTAGCTGGATTGGCCTTAGTTGTAGTCGCCATAGGTGGGGCTGTGGCCCTCGCCGCTATCGGCGTTGGAATGATGGCCACCGGTATTGGAAGCATGTTTGAGAGCGTGCAGGTAGATAAAGCGCTTGCTTTGGCTGCGCTCGTGGGCACCCTGGCACTAGCCGGCCCGTTCCTGTTTCTTGCCGCTCTTGGAATGGGTGCTCTGGCCCTTGGGCTCGGTAGCGTCGCATTTGCCTTGGCGTTTATACCCACGAAAGACTTGGAAGCAATCGCCTTGTTCACATCATCTTTAGCTAGCATAGAAGTCGAACACTTATCGAAAGTTGCAGAAACTATTGAACGCGTCGCCAAAGCGATGGATAGTATCCCTAAACGCAAAACATTCTTGTTCACACATGTGTTGGAAACGGCTGCAGTAACTGCGGCCGCAATCAATGCTCTGCGGAATACAACCACAACTGGCGCTCAACCCGCCGCCGCGGCACCCGCTGCTCCTGCGTCGGGAGATGTAGCAAATGTTACTGTGGAAATGAAATTAGATGGTCGAGTTTTTGATACGAAGGTAGTTAAGATAGTGAAGAGAGAAAATCAAATCTTCGCACAAGAAGTTAAGAGGAGTCAAATTTAAATGGCTGATTGGGATGACAATTATGATGCCGGCGTTGAAAAGAGATTTAATGTCAACAAGCTAACCAGTGAATTTGTAAAAGAAGGAAAACAATCTCCGGCAGCGATAAAAGCTCGCGACAAGGCTAGGATAGCCAAAGCCAAGCAGTTGGAGGCACAAGGGTTTACGGATCAAGAAATAGGAGCCATCCTTGATGCTGAGAGAACAACAAATAGTAACCTTATTGATGGTTCAGACGCCAAAGCCAATTCTGGATTTACAGTCTCCTTTGAACATGTGCCCAGTGAAGAGCAGGTATATTTTAAATCTTTCCTAACGGCTTACAACGAAACATATAAGCCCGAATGGTCTTCTGAAACAGTATATGGTCGAGCAGATCCCATTTACATGTTTAAGAATACTACACGTAGCCTCTCAGTGGGTCTTGTTATCCCTGCAGCAACTTTTGGCGAAGGCTTCGAAAATATGGGAAAACTGCAGAAATTGATTCAGTTTCTCTATCCTACCTATATGGATGCTAACAACGCACTTACAATTACTCAGTCACCTCTTATTCGCCTTAAGGTAATGAATATCACCACTAAGCAGGGTATGGGTCCGGTCGACGTCTTGAATGAGGTCCACAATAATAATGTGAATCAAATTGTGAACTCTAATAACGCCAGCCATGGCTTACTTGGCGTTGTACAAAATTTAACTGTCAATTATAATGTAGATAATCCCGAGCTAGGATCTTTCGAAGTGGCTAAGGGCACGATCATCCCCAAAGCTATTGAAATTAACTTTGATTTTAGTGTCATCCATGAGCACCATCTGGGTTGGGATAAAGAGGGCAATTTTTCAACGCCTTCGTTCCCCTATAATATTGATACTGGCGCAGCCATGGCTGAGGCTAAAGAGCATATGTTATTGTATGCCAAGGGGCAGGCCGCCGCAGCCGCTCTAGCAGCACGTAACGCCGAGAACAAACTCGAAGTTTTGCAAGCACAGCAAGAAAAGCAGGACAATTGGCTCGCACGCTCATTGAATGCTACCAGTCGTGCCTTGGGCTCTAAACGCCCAGATCAGCGTGAAGCTCGTTGGAAGAAAGCGGAGAAGGATGCAAGGCGTGCCTCTCAACTCGCTCACAATAAGGCAGAAACACTTGCATCTTATGCGAATGATGGTCAGAACTCACCAGATTCAGCTGCTGATGTCGCTGCCCTTGAATTCATTGATTCATAAAGAGACTAAAAACAATGCCTAGATATTATTACGATAAAACTATTAACAACTCAAGCGAGTTCTATGAATTCTTGCGACTTAAACGTGGAGTAAAGAACATAGTTCAGTACGGAACACCTTTAACTCACATTCCACGTTTGCGAGAGCGCATGAGCCTGGATACAACCTCTTATATGTGGTCGTATGGCGATCGTTATTATAAGTTAGCTGATCAATATTATAACAACGTAAATTATTGGTGGGTTATTGCTTGGTATAACGGCCGACCGACTGAGGCAGATATTAACCCCGGGGATGTGATCGAGATACCTTTAAACCTTGAAAATGCATTGCGTGCCATTGGGGGAGCGTAATGAGCACCGTTGGCGTAGCTGTCACAGCAGCAGACACAGAAGCAGTTTTCCAGAAGTGCATGACGAACTGCGACAATACGTGGGCCGGCGCTTCCTCTGCCGAGAAAGAACAATGCAAAGCCGCTTGCAAAGCTGCTGTGGCTGATGAGTACCTATTCAGCGATGCAATAAGCGTTGAAGACAATCTTGCGCTCGGTACCGCCGCTGAGAGTATTTTAGTCAATAATATGGAGGCAAAAGATGCCGCCAACGAGAAATTAATAGGTACGGGCTATGGCACTCCTGGCGCCGGGTGCGCCGCAGAATATGTTATGATGGCGCAAAACTTAAGCAACGCCCTAGACGTAACCCTCGTTGCACTTAGCAATCTGGGGATGAATTCACTATCAGATCCAGGGTACTGGGTCGGCCCTGAAAGTCCTGTGGGCTCCAGCGGTCTCAACAAGCGCGCCTGGGGAAGTGTGGTGGCTGTCCCTGGCCAGCAGTCCGGTTACGCCAAGAACATGGCCGAGGGCGTACCAAAAAATCAGTTAACCGAATTGAATAATAACGGACTTACTGGCGACTTCATCGCCAAGCAAGGCTTTACAGGGGAATTCGGCGGCCATGGTGTAAATCTAGATTCCATCATTGATATACCAATGCATGATAATTTTGCTGTATGGCTCGGTCACAAAAATCATACGATCACCGGTGGCAGCCCAGGTGGGATAACAAACGGTACTCACCCCCACGGGTGGGAGAGCATTGTTGGGGCTTTTTTAAAACAGGTAAGTGCCGTGGTGGCCACTATGCCTACCGAAGAAAACATCCTCAAAGCTGGCCAAGATATTGACGCGACCGAAGGCGAAACTTCAGATTATGGTATTGTGACTGCCGGAATAATTGGTAGCTCTACCGCTGATAAAAACTCAGCTGAAGCCGGCGTCGATTTAGGATCTGCAGCAGGTATTTTAAAATTTGGTGCCCCAAAATACTGGCCCCCAAATAGCGCCGTCGCGAAAGCACGCTATGCTGCAACTGCCGGCCAAATCGGTGTTGCCGGCGCTGACAACGACATATACAGCACGCTTACCGACACATCATTTAGTTTAGAAAATTGGGCCCAGTTTGCTAACAGCGCACTTACTAGCTTGCAAGCCTCAACGATCGCGGATCAAGAAAAAGTTACAAGACTTAAGGCAGCTATCGATCCCTTAATCGCAGTTGTGGGAGGATCAGCAGCAGACATGTCCGCTGCCGCCGGCTGTGTTTATGATGCAGACAAAGCGCTCGATAATACTATCGATGAGAATATGGAGAAGCTCGATGATTTGATGCCCGGCTTTTGGGGCACCAGCGGCGCCAAGAAAGCCGCGATGCGCGCCGCAATCGACGCTGCAAAAAAGCATCTTATTAATGCTGTGCAAAGTGGTTCTGGTACTTTTGCCGCGAAGCCCGAAAAACTTTTGTTCAAAGAGCAGTGTTTTTTATTAAGTTTTGTGGCACTTATTGCCGACTATAAAAAGAATTACTTGGATCACGGTGGCTCTAAGGATACCCCTCGTCACCCAGAAGGTCCGAAAAAGACTCTTCCATATTTAAATGGATCTAAAACAAACTCTTCCTTGCTTGTGGACGGAGATCCTTATGGTTTCCTTAATAAGTTGGTAGCGAGTCCTTATGCACAGCGCTTGATGAATATTGAAAACTGGGAACTATCTAGCATTCAACCCAAAATACGATTGTTTAAGGTTATATATGATGATAATGGCAACGAGAAAGAAGTTGAAATTTCTTTTGATTCTCATTTTTCAAATCAAGAAATGAACTTATTTAAGGATAGAAACACCCGCGGCGCCGGCGTCGGCCTTAAGTATTTTAACTTTACTTACGACGGTAGCAATCCTTTCGCGGCAAAGAAAAGCATTAAAGCAAAAATAAATTTATTTGCCAATAGTTTTCAAGAACTGCTTCGAACGCGCCAGGGTGATGTTGTTGAGACAAACTCCACCGAAGGTTTAGCTACTTTAAATCGCACCGGCACCGAGAATTATAAGTATATTGAGTTGGCGCTGAAAACCGGCAAGCCAACACCAAACTCAGGGCAATGCAAGCCCAATCAAGATTTCTTGGATATGGTGGAACAAAACGAAGAGTTAGCTAAATTAAACTTTCGACTTAAGGCCGTGGTAGGTCTAAGCGCTCCCACTGGCTTAAGCGGCCTTAAAACTTCAGATGCAATTTTAGTACAAGAAGCTTTAAACGATTCTTTTATTACTCTTAATCTTACTCCGACTATTCATGAGTTTGATTTCGATGAACAAGGAAGGGTTAATTTTACGGTTAATTATTTAGCTTATGTGGAGGACTTTTTTGATCAGAAAGGCTTTAATATCTTTGCCGACCCATCTGGAGAAGTAGGATTTAGGAGCATTAAGCGCCAACTTCAAATGAAGACTTATCAACGGGATTGTGGAGGCACGACCAAAGAACAGACACCGCCAACACCTCCTGCCGATGGTGATCCTCCGGCTCCGGCTCCACCATCCCCGGCAGATCAGCTAGCCGAGATTAAAAAGAAGTTTGCATTAGAAATAGAATCCGATCAATTGAGATCCGTGAGTGCTTTGTTAGATAGCATGGCATGCCGCGGCGATATTTATTATGTAAACGTTCCTTATGAGAGTGTGAAAAGGTTTATCCAACGCGGCCCCTTTGAAGACTATGCACAGTACACCAAGCAATTTAAGGCTGGGGATTTTATTAAAGATAACGCTGCGCAGTCGATAAAATTTGCACAGGACATTGGGAATGCGTTGCAAACAGTAGAGAACTCGCGAGCACAACATGCTCAAGCGGGCGCTGATCCGGCCTCGGGCCACAACCCCACACAGCAGAGCAAAAACCAAATAGCTGCCGCCTTAGCAGCGGTCAACCCAGATACTAACACACTATCCTTCTTTTACGTGAGCACCCTGATCGATACAATTTTACATAATATCGAATCTGAACTCAAAACCCTACCTGAGAAGTTGTCTCAAGCGCTCCCAAAAGCAACTGGACTTCCGGGCGCCAATCCCATTGAAGACACGACTAACTGTGATATAAAACAAAAAATACACGAAATGAAGTTG
>Ga0209404_10001424_pt1 | contig 16075 bp, 13 predicted proteins | sample TroAtlMetagenome_2_FD_187447 | JGI IMG/M metagenome (GOLD analysis project Ga0209404, IMG submission 187447) | Marine eukaryotic phytoplankton communities from Atlantic Ocean - Tropical Atlantic ANT8 Metagenome (SPAdes) (version 2) | ecosystem: Environmental > Aquatic > Marine > Oceanic...
ATTTTCAATTCTATTTTTATCTTTAACTTCCAAAGAATTAAATTCATCCTTTATCCATTGTAAACACTTTGCCTGATAAGGAAATACTTTCTGCTCCCATTCTGCTCCCTTTATATTTACTTTCCAACTACTTAAACCTTCGGATAAAGCTTTTGAGTTTTCTAGCATTGCTGGAACATATCCTTTTCCTATTTCTTCAAAAATAGCATGTAAAGAATTTGGAGCATCTTCAAGTGAAACCCAATCGTTTGATTTGACGCTTAATCCCGAAAGATCTTCTATAATATCTACCCATGCAACTGATCTAGGAGACATTTCTAAAGATAATGCTCTTGAAGTTGGATCAAACCCTATTAATTGTGTCATTTGTCCATAAAAAGAAAAGTCAGATGATGAAGGTCTACTTCCAAGTAAATATCGTGAATTCTTAAAATGATCCTCTAAAAGAACTAACAATCTTTTATAACTTTCTTCAATTATTTGAGCGGTTTTACCATTTGAGCCTACAACCCATAATCTGCTAACCTGAAGTTCAGAAATATAATTTTTAAAAGTTTCATGAGACTCATCATCTAAATCCACTGCGTTCAATAGAGGCAGAATATTTCCTGCATTGTTAATATCTTCTTTAAAATGCCATCTATAGTGGAACATAAATTTTGTAATCCATTCATCACCAAAATCTTCTAATATTGAATTAATAAATGCCAAAGCCTTATCTTCTGGAATTACATTTCTATCAACAAATTGAGTTTCAAGCTGACGAATAATTGGCGTTGAATCACATATGGCTTTCTTTTTATCAGGAAATATAAAAACTGGTAAAAGAAGAGGTTTTGGCGCAACCAAGCCCATCTTATCAAGAATTTCTTTAGTATTACCCCATATAATTTCGTAAGGAATTCTTCTATATCGTAATAGAGCTATCATCTTTCTTGTATAAGGTGATGCAGGTACCCCTATTACAATAGTTTTAGTATTATTTTCCAATTAAATTTATTCCTTAAAGTAAATTACTGAAAAGACACTTCTTTTTTGTTATATTAAATTCACTTAAAGAAAGATTGTAAAGGAGAAAAAATGAGTTCAGAAATTAACGAACTTCAAACTTCAAAAAATGATTTAACACAAACACGCATAGAAAGCGGAACTCTTGATTCATCTAATCTAGAAAAAGGTGAAATTTTAGTAAACATTGAACGCTTTGCTTTTACCGCAAACAATATAACTTATGGTCTTGCTGGTGATATGATGGGATATTGGAAATTTTTTCCTTCATTAAATAATTCACAAGATGAATGGGGGTGTATTCCAATGTGGGGATTTGCCAAAGTTATTCATTCTAACAATGAAAATATAAAGATTAATGAAAGGCTTTTTGGTTATTTTCCAGCATCAAATTCAATAATATTAAACCCTATAAAGGTTAATGATCAAAGCTTCACTGACGGTAAAGATCACCGAAAAGAATTGCCCCCCGTTTATAACAACTATATTCGACTTTCTGGCGAAGAGAATTATGATAGCACAATGGATAATTTAAGAGCTCTTTTGTTTCCTCTTCACATTACTTCTTTTTGTTTATGTGACGCCCTTCAAAATGAATCTTATTTGGGAGCTTCCCAAGTAATAATTGTTAGTGCTTCAAGCAAGACAGGGATAGGTCTTGCTCAAGGTCTAAAAGATGAAGATGAAAAGCCAAAAATTATTGGGCTTACCGCTTCAAAAAATATAGATTTTGTTGAAAGCTTAGGTTGTTATGATGAAGTAATATCTTATAAACAACTTAAGAAAGTTAATTCAGAAATTAAAAGTGTAATGGTTGATATGGCAGGAAATAGAGAAATATTAGGGACTTTACATGACTCTCTTAAAGATAATATGTTGAAATGCATTACTGTTGGAATGACTCATTGGGATAGTGAAACAACAGCAGAAGATGCACTTGGTCAATTGATGATCAGAGATCGCACTGAATTCTTTTTTGCTCCCGATCATATTCAAAAAAGAATTAGTGATTGGGGATCAGATGGTTACAACCAAAGAACATCAACCTTCATGAATACTAGGGCAAAACAAAGCATTGAATGGATGAATATTAAAGAGATTTCTGGCTTACATGAGTTTTTAAAGACTTACGATGAGGTTATAAGGGGCCATATTAATCCTGATGAAGGAATAATAGTAATCCCTTAATCAATTAGACCTCTAAACCAAAGGATAATTTAGAAAAATACACATTAAAAATTCCTAAAAAAGTTCCTTAAATTCTTACCAAGGGTGGATTTCTCCATTCCATTTATAGAAATTACCAGAATCTTCTTTAGTTAAGCCATTAATAACATTTCTAATACCTGAAGCGCTTTCTTCAGCTGTTATTTCAGCTGTTGGTCCGCCCATATCTGTTTGAACCCAACCTGGATGCATAATTGAGACTGTTATTGGCTCTTCAGCCCAATCAAGTGATAATATTTTTCCAGCTTTTCCAACAGCAGCTTTAGTGGTTGAATATATATACATTCCACCCATAGGCCAAGTTGAAGCACCTAATTGACTTGATAAAATCATTAAATTTCCATTACCTGAAGCAACTAAATTATCTTTAAAGGCTTTCGCAACTAAAAGTGGGCCTATTGTATTTGTATCTAATGTTCTGTGCCACTCTTCGATATCAATATTATCGATAGATTGATTCTCAGGCATTCCTCCAACAGCACCAGCAACTATAATAACGGTATCAATAGCTGTATTGCCAATTTTGTTTGAAGCCTCCTCTATGGAAGAAGGGTTAGAAACATCTAACTGTTCAATTGTAATATTATCTGAACCAGAAGCTAATTCATCCAACAAAGATGCTGACCCTGTATCACGCGCACATGCAATAACAGAATTGCCTTCCTCGGCATATTGTTTTGTGAGCTCTAAGCCAATTCCTCTTGTTGCTCCAACAATCATTATATTAGACATATTTATCTCCCTACAGTTTGAATTATTAAGAATTTAATATTACAGAATGTAATTAAATACTCAACAATAAGTTTATTTCCTTGCTTCTCTTATCATAGGATGTGCGGGAGGCGAGTCACCAATTTGAACTTTTCCCATACTTTCAAAACCATGCCTTTCATAAAGGGACATATTTCTTGGATTAGAAGATTCTAAATATGCTCTTTCTCCTAATTCATCAATATGTTTAAGAGCTTCCTTTAAGATAAAAGACCCAACACCTAGACCTTGTTTTGACGGATCCACGCCGATAAAAGCTAAATACCAAGCATCGTCTGGATGATAGTTTGAAAATTCATCAAAAAACTGACTTACGAATTCAATTCTCTCCTCTGTCATCCACTCTAATGTTGGATATAAACAAGATTCATCAAATTCAAAACCAGGAGGATGCCATAATGAAGCTCCATTAAAATTTTCTTCTGCAAATACCACATCATTATCAAAAGATATTTTTGAAAATTCTTCCATCCATACATCAAAAGATTCTAAATAAATATTTGGATCAGGAAATACCCATCTTATTAATGGATCAGATGAAAAACCAAGCTTTAAAACACCTTTTATTTTATTTTTATCACTTTTTTGCGCTCTTATAATTTTCGGTAAATTAGTTTCTTTCATAATTTTCCTTATTTTCCTTCGAAATTAAATTCTTTATCTCTATGTAATACTATATCAGCAAATTTAGGAATTTCCTCTAAAACATATCTTGTAAGTCTTTCATAATGCATAACAAAATGAATAATTTCTTCTTTTGTCATAATTTTCTTTTTCATTTCAGGGTCAGTAATGTTTTTTTCAAGTGTCTTTTCTTGAATCCATCTACTTTCAAAAATATGCTCCATATTTGGTACCTTAATCATTAGCAATATATCAAAACTATTAAACAATTTCTGATAGTCTCCTGATAGTTCCTTATTATACCACCTTGACCAAACTCCATCTGGATCTTCTTTTTCTTCTAACTCATTCAAGGGAGGTAACCAATTGTTTTCAGAAAGTGGTTTGGCTCCGCAAAACCATCCATCAAAAAAAATAAAATCAGGCTTTCCTTTGAACTGCACCCACTCGCTCTCTGGTAAGTGCCTATCTAATGGTTTAGAAAATACTGGAATAGATGTAATGGTCTCATAAGAGGCGTTATTTAAGGATTCTATTGTTTTTAAACCTAGATCAACATCATGCGTTCCTGGCACACCCCTAACCTTACACATTGGATGAATTTCTTCTCCAAGTAGCTCTCTATCTCTTTGAGATTTATATATGTCATCAATAGAGAAGCCCGTAGTTTTTTTGTTAAAACCTTTCTTTAATGTTAATTGAACAAAGTCAGATAGTGTAGTTTTACCTGATCCTTGTCCACCTGTAAGACCAATCAATACAGGTTTTCGTGTCTTTTCTAATCCAATTAGATATACGGCTATAGGAATAACAATTTCTTTAAAAAAGCTTTGATCAACATTTTTGATATTTATGCTATCAGAATAGAAAAATAATTCCTTTTTCACTTTTTCAAAAAGATTTAGACATTTTTTATCATTTGCATCTGGTAGTTTTATAGCCAAAATTTCTCCATTTATTTACAATTTAACAAATATTATATAAAAAATAACAAATTAAAAAAAAATCATGGATAAATCATTTCTCATATTTTTAGCTATCCCTATTTTCTTTCTGATGATTTGTATTGAATTAGTTTACGGTTATTTAAAAGGCAAAAACAACTATAGATTAAATGATACCATAACAAGCATAAATATTGGTTTAATCAGTAGGTTTCCAACAATATTAAACCTTGGCTTTCAAGGACTCACATTTTCATATGTTGCTACAAATATGAATCTCTTTCAATTACCAATTAGCTCACCTCTTACATGGATTTTTGCATTCGTTTTATATGATTTTTTATATTATTGGATGCATAGATTGCATCACGAATATAAATTTCTCTGGGCAACACATGTTGTTCATCATCATGGAGAGGAATTTAATCTTTCAACGGCATTAAGACAAACTAGTTCAGGTTTTTTATGGAAATGGATATTTTTTGTACCAATTCTTCTTGTTGGGATACCTTCACCTGTATTTGTTGCTGTAGGCGGTTTGAATCTGATTTACCAATTTTGGGTTCATACAGAACATATTGGTAAATTAGGATGGTATGAAAGATATTTTATAACCCCAAGCAACCATAGAATTCATCACGCTAAGAATCCTGAATATGTTGATAAAAATTATGGAGGTGTTTTTATTCTGTGGGATAGATTTTTTGGAACATATTGTGAAGAGAGAGATGACTTAAAGCCTGTATACGGAACTGTTAAAGCATTAAGAAGTTGGAATCCTTTATGGGCTAATATTGAAGTATTTATTAATATGGCGAAAGACTCATACCGTACAAAAAATTGGAGAGATAAAGTAAAGGTTTGGTTTTCAAGGACTACTTGGCGTCCAGAAGATGTTGGAAGGGATTTTCCATATAGAGATATTGATCAAAATGATAAATATGATCCAAAAATATCCCCTAACCTTATGAAATTTGTTTGGACACAATTGATTTTTATTCCATTCATGACACTTGTAGTTTTTTTCACCTTAAAAAACCAAAGTTTCCTTGAAACTGCCATCTTTGGTGTTTCTCTTTTTGTCTCATCAATAATAATTTCTTTAGCTTTATCAAATAAGGTTAACACTATCATTTACGAATCTATTAGGTCTGTATTAGTTTTATCTGTAATTTATTCCGGAATTATATCAATTGAACTATTGGCTGCTCAAGTATTGGCTATTCATGCATTATTTAATATTGGTATGATTATTATCTATAGATTTTTTATCCATAAAGAAGAAGATTTAATAACTAATTAGATAATATTAATTGATCTATTTTCATAATTTAATTGTTTAAGTTATTTATTTACTTAAAATATTTTTAATATTTTAAAAAAGGTCAGAAATTATGAAAAAATTTATTCTATTAACTTTTGTAGTATTGTTTTTACTTTCATCAACCAAAACTTATGCTGGAGAAAAACACAATTCTGATGAATGGCAGATTAAAGCTTACTCAAGCGCGGCCCCTTCATTTATTGGTGATTTTGCAACAATTATAGGTGGAGATGGTAAAATACTTAGGGAAGGAACCAATGGTTGGACATGCCAAGCAGGTAATCCTAGACCTTTTCCTAAAGAAGGTTGGAAGGATGTTCATGAGGCTATGCCAGCATGTTCTGATAAAGAAGCGGTAAAATGGATGATGGCATATATGCAGGGTAAGACACCTCAACTTGATAATGATGGCTGGATGTGGATGCTTCATGGTGATGTAGGAGAGGACAACTCTAAGGCTGGTGTATTAAATGAAAAAGATAGCGCACCAGGTCAATGGATTGAGTCTGGTCCACATTTAATGCTTATGCCAAAGGACCCATCTAGTTTGGACAATATGAATGCTGATTATACAAATGGCGCCCCTTATGTGATGTTTCCAAAAACAATATGGGCACATGTAATGATTCCTGTTGAAGGGTATTATAAGTATCAAAAAGAGTCAGAACCAAAAAAATAAGGAGTAAAAATGAAACCTGTATGTCTAGTTCTTGGTGCAGGAGCAGGGATCGGAGGAACTGTTGCTACAAAATTTGCGAAAGAAGGATATCACTCATATTTATGTAGAAGAAGTGATAAAGAAGGTCTTGATCGTTTAATAGGTAATATTGAAGAAAATGGCGGTAAAGCTTCTGGATCCCTTCTTAATGCAGTTGATGATAATGTTTTGGAAAATTTAATTGTCTCTATAGAGAGAGACATAGGCCCAATTGAGGTTCTAATCTACAACTTAGGTGCTCAAACTGGAATGAAATTACTTCATCAAACAACTCATAAAGAATTTGAGTTAGGTTGGAGAATGGCAAGTTTTGGCTTGTTCAGGATTGCCAAGGTTTTATGTCCTTTGATGGTCGAAAGAAAAAAAGGTAATATAATTGTAACTTCTGCAACTGCTGCAATGAGAGGAAATAAAACGCAACATTCACATGCAGCTGCAATGGGGGCAAGAAGAATGCTCTGCCAATCTCTAAATGCTGAATTCGCCTCCCAAGGAATACATGTTGCCCATGTAGTAATTGATGGAGCTGTAGATGCTCCAGATACTTTAGGTAAATTGCTTGGACCAGAATTATATCAAAAAATGCGAGAAACAAAAGGTATGGAAAATGACGGGCTAATACTGCCAGAAAAAATTGCAGATACATATTATCATATAGCTCAGCAGCATAGATCGACTTGGACTCATGAAATAGATATCAGAGCATTTTCGGATTTAGCTTGGTGGAATCACGACACTATGCTCGATAAAGATTAAATGGAAATTTATTCATGACTTTGAGAGAAAATTGAAATTAAGAAAATCAACTTTGTTTTATTACAGCTTGGCAGAGATGCCTATAAATATTGCTCTTTTTCCTATTCTTGTTTTTATTCCTAAATTTTACACTGGCGAAATGGGTGTTCCTTTAGCCTTAGCAGCAAATATCATTTTAGCGGTTCGTATATTTGATGTTTTTACTGACCCAATAGTTGGTTATATAAATGACCGAACTAATACTAAATGGGGCAGAAGAAGACCATGGATAGTAATAGCTACCCCTTTACTAATGGTAAGTATTTATATGTTATTTATTCCTCCTGATGGAGCTGGGGCTCTTCATCTTTTTTTATGGATGTTTCTTCTTTCAATAGGAACAACCATGCTCATTATACCTTACTATGCTTGGGGTGCAGAGTTATCACCGGACTATAATGAGAGATCAAGAATTACTGGATGGAGATCTATTTCTGGAGTAGTTGGTAGTCTAAGCGCTCAACTTATCCCAACTATAGCTCTTGTTTTCTTTGGTCTTGGTGGTAGCACAAATGTTTTGTATATCGTTGGGATTGCTAGTGTAATTATTATGCCTATATGTGTGTTTTTAACCGTATTAAAAGTTCCCGAATCTAAAGATTATGTTCAATCAAACATCTCTCCAATTAAGGGTTTCAAAATTATGTTGGAAAATTCTCCATTTAAAAGATTGATAATGGCTTTTATGTTTGGAGGAATAGCTTTTTCTATAACAATTCCACTATATTTATTCTTTATAACTTATGTTCTTAAGGCCGAAGAAATGGCTATATTTATGCTTACATTTTTTTATCTTACAAATATTGTTGCCGTTCCATTTTGGGTTTGGTTATCAAACCAAATCGGAAAGCATAAGGCGTATATGTGTAGTTTTGCAATGATTGCGTTTGCGCATCCTTTTTATCTTCTTTTGGGTGAAGGAGATTTTTGGTGGATGTTACCTATTACCATTACTACGGGTTTTGCTGCTGGTGGTTTTGCGGCATTACCAAATTCAATGAAGGCAGATGTTATTGATCTAGATACATTAAAAAGCGGAGAAAATAGATCCGGCTTATTTTTCTCATCTTGGTCATTAACTTCAAAATTAGCAGGTTCCATTGGAACATGGCTTGCGTTAACAGCATTATCTTGGATTAGTTTTAATACAGGATTTGATGCTGACAACAGTCCGAGTCAATTATTTGGGCTTAAGTTTTTATTTTCTACACTGCCCTCTTTTTTCTTTTTAACTGCTATATTTATTATATGGAAATACCCTATCACAGAAGAAATGCACTCAAAAATTCGTAATCAATTAAAAAACATAAATCTTTAGAAATAGAAAAAGATTGATAACTAGTAACTCTGCAAGAATAAATAGAGACAAAGGTAATCAATTAATTTATCTTTATATAGCTTTTGGAGGTTACTACCTATGAGCAAGTTTCAAGTAATTTTCTTAACCATCTCGCTGGTGATTTCTGGTTGTGCGGAAGAGGTAAATAAAAAAATATCTGATGATAGCTTTCAACAAACCTATTGGGTTGAGGATTATACAAAAAATTTAAATTTTCCTTGGGCAATAACTTGGTTACCAAATGGAGATCTATTAGTTACTGAAAGATTAGGAAAAATTAAACTAATACGTAAAGGTATCGTTGTTAGTGAAATACAAGGTGTTCCGAAGGTAATGGCATCTAGTCCATTTGATGGCTTATTAGATATCAAACTTGATCCTGATTTCGAAACACAGCCCTATATTTATCTTTCATATACCAAAGGCACGACAACTGAAAGAGTGGGAGTTGTATATCGGGCAAAAATTAAAGACAACAAATTAGTTGAAGGTAAAGAAATATTTAACACATCTCCTCCAGCTCCAACTGGTGGACCAAATATCACAAGAATTAACTTTCTTTCCGATAAATCCTTAGTTGCAGCAATTGGGTCTAGTGGTCAGCATGCTTACGGCATGGTGCAAAGATTGGATGGAGATATAGGAAAGATAATCAGAATATATAGAGATGGGACCATTCCAAAAGATAATGCCCTTTCAGCCGATAACCCCGATGCTAAAGCGGAATTATGGGCTACTGGTCTTCGTTCCATTGGAGGTTTAACATTAGATAACAACGGACAACTTTGGGGTGTCGAAATGGGACCACAAGGTGGAGATGAAATAAACCTTATTGAAGGTGGAGGAAATTATGGTTTTCCTCTGATTAGTTGGGGTTTTGATTATTCTGGTCGAGCTTTATCAGAAAGGCAAACAGCCGCTGGTTTTGTTGATCCGATAGTAACTTGGAGTCCTTCAATCTCACCTTATGGAATTACTTTTTATCAAGGTGAAGCCTTCCCTAACTGGAATGGAGATTTTTTCATAGGTGTATTAGGTGATCAAACAATTATAAGAATGAGAATTCGTGATGGTAAGTTACTGGAGCAACAAGATTTACTTCCTTATCATAATGAAAGAATACGTTCCGTAGAGACTGGTCCGGATGGATTTATATATGCAGTTACAGATTCCTCTAATGGTAAGATTATTCGTTTAAGACCAGGTAAACCATCTCAAAAAGACCTTGCTAAGGTATCTAAACCATTTCCTATGCCAAAAAACAGTAATATTGTTGAAAGACTAAAACAGCATGGTGTAATGCAGGATGAGGAAACTATGCTAGCTATCCAAGCCGCATATGATCAAGAAAGAGCTGAGTTTATTTACAATCAAAATTGTGTAAGCTGCCACAACTTAAAAGCCAATGCTGAAAGTAATATTGGCCCTCATCTTGAATCAATTGCTGGTCGAAGATCCGGCTCTTTACCTAATTATAATTATTCTACTGCTATGAAAATGAACAATAAAACAAGTGTAATATGGGATTCACGAACGATTGCAGCCTATATAACTAATCCTCAAGCAATTTTTCCTGGTACCAAAATGGCTTCTACTCCTCTTAAATTTGAAGATGCTGTTCAAGTTAGTAATTATTTAACAAGATTAAAAAATGAAGAGTAAGAAGTCTTTTTCTAGAAGAGCTTTTTTAGCTGGTACAGCTGCAACAAGTGCATTAGCTCTTTCTCCAAAATCTTTAAAGAGTGATGAAAATATCTTCTCATCAAGAACTAGGTATCGGCCAACTTTAGGAATCGTTAAACTCAATGGTAATGAAAATCCATATGGACCTAGTCAGAAGGCTTTAGCAGCTATTAATGAGGCATCTAAACATTCTGGATATTATGTAAACTCATCAGGTGAAAAATTACGTTCAATGATTGCGGAAAGACATGGATTATCAACTGATTATATAGTCTTAAGCTCAGGTTCTACAGCAGCTCTTACAAATATAGCCCTGGCATCACTTAAAAAAGGTCATATTTTAGCTCCAGACCTCTTTTGGGACAGTACAGCGAATTTAGCTTCAGAAGTTAGTCAAAATAAATTGAAGCGCTTACCAAGCAATATAATGCATGAAATAGATCTTAAAAATATGAGGGATTCAATTACTAAAGATATATCTCTAGTTCATATAACAAACCCAAATAACCCGACTGGCTCTGTTTTAAATAACTCAGATTTGAAAGAATTTTGTAGAGAAGCATCTAATTATTCGACTGTACTAATTGATGAAGCTTATAACGACCTAACTGATAAACCAAATTCTTCAACCATGATTCCTCTTATCAAAGAAGGTAAGAATATTATTGTAACAAGAACATTTTCAAAAATTCATGGTCTTGCTGGTTTACGAATAGGTTATATGTTAGCTAAACCTGAAATAATCAGTGAAGTTATGAAGTTTGGTTTTATTGGAAACTGGACAACCAATAAAGCAGGTGTAGCTGCTGCAATAGCCAGCTATAATGATGAAGTTTTCTTATCACATTCTAAATCAATGATAAATGAGGGTAAAGAGATGGTGATGGAGGCAATTAAAAAGAATGGTCTTTCCGCTTTACCTTCTAAAGCTAATTTCATCTTTGTTAACTTAGATTCCTTAAATGCTGAACAATTCAGAAAAAGTATGGCTAAGAGAAATATAATTGTATCTGGAATTTTTAGAAATCATAAAAACTGGTCAAGAGTAAGCATGGGAAAGATTGATGATTTACAAAAATATATAAATGCTTTGCCGGAAGTTTTGGAAGAAATTAGCTAGTCTTATTTATCAACTCACCTACATCCTTATAAATTAAACAAGCCATAAGTATAAGACCAATATAACCTATAGAAGGATATATAAGGTTAATAAGCTGACCAAAAGGAAGAAGGTTACCCCCAAACCAACAAATTAAAGTAAGAGATATAGCTAACAATCTAAAGCGTAAAGTATGCTCATCAGCAAAGCGTCTACAAATTGTCCACATTAAAGGTGTAACTGTTGTATAAATTCCAAGAAAAATAACAGCAGCAAAAATTGATCCATACACTGGAAAAACCTTTGTTGCCAATATAAGTATTGGAACTTCAGCGTTATAGACAGATTGAATATTGCCCATAAGAGCAAGAACAACAATAGTCATAGCGCTTATAAAAAGAAATGGGCCAAGCAATGCTACGCCCTTGACCTCAAAATTACTTTTAATTGTTGCTCCCACTAAAGGTAAAAACCCATATAATCCAGGAAGAGAAAAAACAGCATATAAAATTGCAGAAAAAAACCAATTTTCAGAGGCTCTAAGGATTTCTAATCCATCAGATAAAAGGATTCCCTCTTTTAATGACAATGAATCATCTAATACTGTGGAAACGGCAGTAACTAAAGTAAGAATGACTATTATTGGCCCAATAATTCCAAGTACTTCAATAATTTTATTTAAACCTAATAACAGCGTAATAGTTGCACAAAATGCCATTAATCCTGATCCAAGAATAACAGGTAAACCATAAGCTTGCTCTAAAGTAGCCCCTACACCACCTAACATTACGCCGTAAACAGCAACAATCATAATCATAGTATACCAGGTCATAAAAATACCAAGATAACGACCACAAAAATGCCGAAAAGCATCCTCATTAGTACGAAGATCATTTTGTTTTCCAGCTTTAAGCAATGAAAAACAGGTATAAATCATAAGAAAACCACAAATTAATAAGCCTATTAATCCTTTGCTTCCAAAACCAACAAAGAATTGCATAGCTTCCTGTCCAGTTGAAAAAGCACCACCTATCAATAATGCTATATATGCACCTGAAATACTAAATATTCTAATCCATTGATTATTCATAAAGATTATACAGCCACATAACTGACCTACTATGATCTATAAAACCTGTATCTTTAGCTACTTCAGGGTCTGAGAGAGTTTCAAGAAACTTTTCTATATCAGAATAGTAACCTTCTGCGGTACCTTCAAAATCAAATATATCAACCCCTGCTGAATTAGCGGCTTTCTTAGAAAATTCTTCATTAGCATGAAATTGCCTATAACCTTGTAAACCTGAAACATTTTCTTTTACATCAGCTGCATGATGCTCTAGCCAATGTTCGTGCCATTCATCTCTAGACCATTTTAATGGGCGTCTCAAAACCATATTTAGGAATAACGGCTCACTTCCTGGAACAATCACATGTTCATCTCCTACAAGAGCAGCACTTTTAGAAGGATCAATTAAATTTCCTAGCTTTTCTCCTATACCTTCTATGGCGCCAATCAGTGAATCAAAAGACATATCTTCTGAACGAAGCTCTATTATATTATCAAAAGGTGGTTGTTCAGGTAAATCATCTGGTTGACCATCCTGAGGAACACTTGCAGTCGGATCATCTGCAACCCTTATTGCTCTTCTATATTTTAGGTTAGGAAAAATATGATTTATAGATTCACATTCATCTATAAGAAAATTATTAATTTTATCTCTATTATTAATATCTATTGCACTTAATAATAATTGTAATTTTTTAATCATAAAAAACCTTAGTGAGAATAAGGAACTAATGGACCAGTTCTATATGTGCCCCTTGATAATTCTGTAGCCACACTTGGGGCTATAGGCAACCAACCCAATTCACTACGGGCACGATCAGATGTAATAATACACTCAATACAAGATAAATCTGCGAGCTCACCAAGAGCTTCTCTGGCTTCTTCAAGAGGCCAATGAACTACCTCAATTTCTGGGCCGAAATAATCTGCAATAAGGGTTGCATAGTCTTTACTGCATGTTACTTCATCAGATGCAGCATTATAAATTCCTTGAGCAGACTCATTTGTAACTATTTTAAGATAAAGATCTGAAAGTGAGTCTACATGTACAGTGCTAACTAAATTAGTTCCTTCACCAATATGAAGGGATTTTCCAGATTCTTGAGCTCTAAATATTAATCCTGTAAGCCAACCCCCAGCGTGACCATAAATTAAACCTGGTCTTACGCTAGCCCCTCTAATACCATTTTCTGACATAGCTACAACCTGTGAATCATGACGCGCTCGCCATGCTCTAAGGGGGTGTGGATTTTCAATTGGTTCGCTCTCATCACGAGGAACACCTTTAGTATCATTATAAACAACACTTGCACTAGTTGTTACAAACACCTTACCAGTATTTTTAAACGCCTCTTCAACTGCTAAAATGAAATTAGTATCAAGTTTTTCCATTTCCTCATCATGAGAAGCTCCGATATGCACGACGGCATCACATTCATTTGCTGTTTCACTAATAATTTCTGTGTCAGCAAAACCACCAGCTACCCATTTAACATTATCTCTCTCTTTAAGGTTAGGGATGTGATGAGGTCTAACGAGCGCATGAACTTCATGACCATTATTTACAAAATGATCTAATGCATGACTTCCTGCATGACCAGTACAACCTGTTATTAATACTTTCATAGAGCCCCTCCGAATAAAAACTTAACTTAAAATAGAATATTAATTAATTCAACCAGAGGATATGGTTCACAAAAAAATAATGCCCAGATTTCTGAAAATCTGAGCATTATCTCAATAAATTTTAGTATTAGTTAAAATTTATAATTTAATTTAAGACCATAGTTTCTTCCTGGTAAAGGAACTTCATTTTTAACAAATGAAGAATGATTTCTGGCCACTTCATCAAGAAGATTCTTACCAAACAATGATAAGCTTACTTCATTTTGGTTATTTAGAACAAAAGTCTTCTTTAAAGAGAAATCAAGCATTTCATAGGATTCGGTTTCAGTCTCTCCTTCACCAATATCATTTTGCTCTTCAACATCTTTATAAGTCAATCTTGCTGTGATGCTATCTTCTGAATAGAAGAATGTTATGATATTTCTTGCAGGCACAATCCTTGGAATTTTTGTTCCATTCTTGAATTCGCCTGTAACCGAATCTCTAGCTAATGATAAGGTTAGATTACCTCTATCAAAATTAAAAATTTGACTAATTTCAAATTCATAGCCCTCAAGCTCAGCATCTTTTTGTAGATAATTTGCTAAAATAAGACCGCCATGATCATCATGCTCTTCATGTTCTTCATGTTCTTCTTCTGTCTCATCTTGAAGATAGATATAATTATCTATGTCGTTTTTAAAGATATTACCTCTAAGAGAGAAATTGTTATTTTTATAGAATATATTCAGGTCAATATTGTTAGCAGTCTCAGATTTAATTTCAGTATTACCAACTTCAAATCTACCAGTAGCTAGATGAGCTCCATTCATAAATAGCTCTACTGCAGATGGTGCTCTTTCAACTCTCGCAAGACCTAAACTAACTGTGAAATTATCATTAACTTCTCTTGCAAAATTAATAGCAAAACTTGTTTTACTATAATTCTTGTTAAAGTAGTCGATTTCCATTTCATGTGCGTCTTCGTCATGATGTTCATCTTCGTCATGATGTTCATCTTCGTCATGATGTTCGTCTTCATGATGAGCAAGCGAACCTTTACGCGAAACATCATCGTATCTAATACCAAGATCAAGATCAAATAGACCGAATTCCTTGCATAAATAATAACCTATAGATAATTCCTCATTATCTGTTGGTCTCATAAATGCTTCAGCACCAACTATGGAAATCTCTTCCTCAACATAATTGATGGATATTTTTTGCTCAACGACATCACTTGTTAGATCAAAAACGAAACCAAATTCTTTGGATTTATTTTCAAAATTCGTAGGGCCCTCAGAATGACCATGTTCATCATGTTCATCTTCGTCATGATGCTCATCATCATCGTGATGCTCTTCTTCTTCGTGATGCTCTTCTTCACTATGCTGTTCAGTATGAAGATAATCTGAAGATCTAAAGAAATAATTAATTTTTTTCAGCCAAGAACTATTAACAACATAAGAACCTTCAACATCAAAAATATCGGATTCTGTAGTAGAGAAAATTCTCTCTCCCTCATGCTCACCTTCGTCATGATGTTCTTCTTCGTCATGATGCTCTTCTTCGTCATGATGTTCTTCTTTACCATGCATTTCATGATCATCATGCCCATCACCGTGGAAAGGAACACCAAAAAGACTTTCAGAATTCTTATAAGAAATACCGAAATATCCCCATTCACCAAAATATCCCCATTCACCAGTCTTTGATATGCCAAACCTTTGGGCGGTTGACTCAAAATCAGAATTTTCTAAATACCCAAGGTTTTCTTCATCGTGATGCTCGTCCTCATCGTGATGCTCGTCCTCATCGTGATGCTCGTCCTCATCGTGATGCTCATCTTCACTATGAATTATCGCGCCA
>Ga0209404_10001425_pt1 | contig 16067 bp, 10 predicted proteins | sample TroAtlMetagenome_2_FD_187447 | JGI IMG/M metagenome (GOLD analysis project Ga0209404, IMG submission 187447) | Marine eukaryotic phytoplankton communities from Atlantic Ocean - Tropical Atlantic ANT8 Metagenome (SPAdes) (version 2) | ecosystem: Environmental > Aquatic > Marine > Oceanic...
ACCCGATCCCGTAGCTTGGAAAAATCTTCCCTCCGCCAAAATTCAGACAGAAAGAGAGGCGGGTTTTAATAAGGGTGCCGGAGCGAAGGTTCGACCAGCCCCGGCACCCGATAAGAGCGGCTCTCCCATAACCAGAACCGCTACCACGGATGCCGCTGATAAAGAACGGCAGCCTGAGCAAGTGGAGCGACCAGAGGCAGATCCTGCTGCCAATATTCTTCTGCCCAACGACCTCCAGATTTCGGTCTGGGCAGAAGGCCCAATGGTGGGGCCGCCTTTGAGCATGGACACCGACAGTGCGGGGAGGCTCTGGGTTGCAGAAAGCCGCCCTACCGCAGAGCACCCGAGCGCCTCCCGAATCATTGTCCTCGAGGATGAGAACCGCGATGGTCGCGCCGACAAGTCGCACGTGTTCATCGAAGACCAAGCACTGAAGGGACCTCTCTCAATCAGTGTCTTTGGAAACAGGGTGCTCGCCTTCAACCCTCCCCATTTAACGGTTTATACCGATACTAATGAGAATCTCATCTTCGAACCGGAAATAGATAAGCGAGAGAACATCCTCAGTGGATTCGAGCGCGGCGAGAATTCTGGAAGCCTACAGGAGATCGTCGGAGGTCCGGATGGCAGATGGCACTTTGGGCATGGTCGCAGCGGGGCGGAGTTTAAGGACAGGAACGGAGTGAATTTCGTAATAAAAGGACTGTCCGCGGATGGCGGGCTGGAGAAGGCCGAGAACCCCCGCGACCTTGCCAACCAGACCAGCGGGGACGGGAAGGTCTGGGTCGGAGGTTTCGCCGCCAGCGTCAATCCGGACGGATCCAGAGTTCGTATCGTGGGACATGGCTTCAATCATAGCGTGGGGCAGGCGATTACCTCTTTCGGAGATATGTTCCAAAATGATCAAAGTGATACGGGATCATGCCGAATCACCTGGCTCATGGAAGGAGGCTTCCTGGGGTTCTGCTCTCCGAACGGTCGCCGACCTTGGCAAATAGATCAGCGTCCAGATCAGCCAGACTCTGACGCTGAATGGCGGCAGTGGGACCCGGGAACTCTTCCGGCCGGGGACACCTACGACAGGGGTTCACCCCGCGGGATGTGTTTTTATGAAAACGGTTCTCTCCCTAAAAGGTATGCCGGGCTTCTGGCAAGTTGTGATGCTGAGCGAGGGGAGGTATTTGGATATTTCCCCGTCACGGAAAAGTCTAATTTCAGGCTTGAGCGTTTCTCCCTGCTGAAATCGAGACCCCCTGAGGGATTTCATCCAATCGATATTCTGGTCGGTACCGATGGCGCATTATATCTGGCCACTACCAATACCCTGAAAAACCCTCTCTCCGGAGAGAAGCGCTTACCACTCGCAGGCACAATATACCGGGTTGCGCCAAAGGGCTTCCGTTCCACACCGCAACCATTGCCTGCAGGGGCAATCAAGCGCGCCGTTACACTTCTCTCCAGTCCCGCCCAGAATGTGAGGCTCTCGGGCCTCGAAATCTTGCGTGCCGCCGGAGAAAAAGCTCTCCCAGCTGTCCGGGGAATGCTCGGACACTACGATGGATACATTCAGGCACGGGCCGTCTGGGCGCTCCCCTACCTTGGGGCCGAGGGCAAGCGTCTTGCGCGCGGGCTGCTTGAAAGCTCGGATGCCTCAACTCGCCTTCTCGCGTTTCGTTCCCTGCGGAGCGCGGGCGAAGACTTTCTGGGAGGAGGGGCGATGCTACTCCCTGGAGGATTACTCAGTAAGTTTTACGCTGACGAACCAAGCCCCGCGGTCCGGCGGGAGGTTGTCCTCTCCTTGCGCGATGCCAACCCCCAGCAAAAAGCGACCTCTGTAAGTTATTTTCTTCGCCGATGCAGCGCGAGCGACCCCACTTATCTTGAGGCGTGTGGCCTTGCCTCCGAAGGCGCGGAGGACCTCATCTGGTCGAGGTTAAAGACCTTGGCAGGTGTTTCTGCCGCGCTCGAGTGGCCTGAGGCTTTCGCCAAAATCACTTGGCGTCTCCGGCCTAGTACGGCCATTCTCGATCTCCGCAAACGCGCCCTTTCCAAAAGTCTTTCCGATGATGCGCGAATCACGGCGGTAGAGACGCTCGCATTTAGTCGGGACGTAGAGGTCGTCCGGACTCTCATTGAAATTGCCAAGACCAAGGATCCTGTCGGGAAGGAAGCCCGACGCTGGCTCTTTCACCTATCCGGAACACGATGGAGCGATCTTAATCTTATTCCCCTTCTCAAGGCGCATGGGATCGTGGAACAGGAAAACTAGGAGAGCTGCTGCCCTGAAGATTGCCTGCGGGACATTCGAGGAGATATGAAACTCACCGCTCTGATTGTTTTACTTGGTCTTGGAGCCATCTCTCTAGCGAAGTCTGCGCCCCAACCTAACATCGTCATCATATACACTGACGACCAGGGATACGGAGATTCCAGTTGCCTGAACGCGCAGGCAAAGTTCAAGACTCCTCATCAGGATCGCCTAGCCCGGGAGGGCATGACTTTCACCGACGCTCATTGCTCAGATACCGTCTGCACGCCCTCCCGTTATGGATTGCTTACAGGGCGATACAGCTGGCGAACGACCTTGAAGAGAGGCGTTTTCGGGGCAGAGCACCCTTGCTTGATCCCAAAAGGGCGCGCAACCCTGGCCTCCTTCCTGCGCCGTAACGGCTACCAAACAGCGATGGTTGGCAAATGGCATCTGGGCATGGATTTCCCGGGCACCCCTGAGAATCGAGACTGGTCTCTTCCAGTTCAAGATATGCCTTTAGACAAGGGATTCGACTATTTCTGGGGAATCCCTGCCTCCATGAATTACGGCGTATTGGCATGGTTTGAGGGCCGTTTCGCCAAAGTGCCCCCTTCACGATGGACCAGGAAGAAAGCGAATCATCTTGCGCTCTCGGACTATCGCATCGCACCCCCCTATCACGCGGAGCAGGCCGAGGGGCTCATGGAAGTGGCCCCGGATTTCGTCGATTCCTTATGCCTTACCCGTTTCACCGACCGCGCAATCAAATGGATTGAGTCCGTCGCGGAAGAAGCCCGGGGCACTCGTCCCCTCTTTCTTTATCTTCCCCTCACTTCACCGCACAAGCCGGTGATCCCGCTGAAGCAGTTCCGGGGTCGGGGAAGCGCAGGTGCCTACGGCGAATTCATGATCGAAACAGATTGGCATCTGGGGCGGATCCTCGCCACCCTCGACCGGGAAAAACTCACCAGAAACACGATCGTAATATACACCTCCGATAATGGGCCGGAGAACACTTGGAAAGAGCGCATCAAGAAATTCAACCATCACAGCGCCGGCCCGTATCGCGGGGGCAAGCGCTCTATCTACGAAGGCGGCCACCGGGTGCCTTTCTTTCTCCGCTGGCCTGCCAGAGTGAAACCCGGAACTCACTGGACTGGACCGATTTGCCAGACTGACCTCCTCGCTACCTTCGCCGACATTCTTAACCAACCGCTCCCCGGAGACGCAGCGGAGGACAGTATTAGCTTTCGCGCAGCCTGGCATGGCGGGAAAGCACAACCTTCGACCCGGCCTCCCGTCATTCATCATGCCGCCAATGGTCGCTTTGCCATTCGTCAGGGATCCTGGAAGCTGATCATGGAAAGCGGGAAAAAGGCCGAGCAGCGGGAACTCTATAATCTCGATACTGATCCGGGAGAGAAGCGCAATGTTCTCCTCCAAAACCGTAATGTTGAAAAGGAGCTATTCGACCAGCTCATTACTATTGTCACGAGTGGGTCGACTCGGAATGGGACGACTACGAAAAATGACACCCCTCCGTGGGCCGACCTCATCTGGCTTCCCCGTTGATTCCAGCTTTCGCCATGCGCTACCTCATCACTATTTTAGTCTTCCTCTCCGCTAGCGTGGACTCCGTGGTTTCCAGAACCACGCTACCCAATATCCTGATAATCCTTGTGGACGACATGGGATACGGCGACTTGGGCTCCTACAATTCTGATTCCAAGATTCCCACTCCCCACCTCGATAAGCTTAGCGAGGAGGGAATGCATTTCACCGATGCCCATGCCCCGGGGCCCTTGTGTCACCTTTCCCGGTACGGCCTTATGACTGGTCGATATCCCTTTCGGGCCAACACCACCGCATGGCGCAGGCAGCCCTCCATAAAATCCGGGCAGCTTACCATTGCCTCACTCCTCAAGAACAAGGGCTACAACACCGCCATGGTAGGAAAGTGGCACCTGGGATTCAAAGAGGAGGGATACGAAAAGCCCCTTTCTGGCGGACCAGTTGACGTTGGGTTCAACTCGTTCTTTGGGATCAGGGCCTCAACAGACATTCCTCCATATTTCTATATCCGCGGCAAACGGGCAGTTCAGCCGCCGACAAGCTCCATCAGGGCCAACGGAAGCGAGGGATGGTCCCGAATCCAGGGCGCATTTTGGCGGGCCGGGGGCATTGCCCCGGACCTCAAGCTCGCTGAGGTTCTCCCCCGTTTCACTGAAGAGGCAATTTCCGTGATTAACAACCATCAGCCCTCAGACTCCGCGCCCCTGTTTCTCTATCTTGCCTACCCTGCTCCTCATACCCCCTGGCTTCCCTCCCCGGAATTCAAGGGCAGAGGGGGGGCAGGAATGTATGGGGAGTTCTGCAGTATGGTGGATGCTGAGGTCGGCAAAGTCCTGCAAGCATTGGAGAAGCGGAAGCTCGCTTCCGACACCATGGTCATCTTTACCTCTGACAATGGTCCCGTCTGGTACGATGCGGACGTCCAACGATTCGGACATGACGCGGCAGGAGGGCTCCGGGGAATGAAAGCGGATGCGTGGGAGGCCGGTCACCGGATGCCCTTCCTCTTGCGATGGCCTAAGGTGGTCAAGGCGGGCTCCGTCTCCTCCCGTCTCATTTGCTTTACCGACCTGATGGCTACTTTTGCAGATCTGACCAACACCGAGTTGCAAGCTAGCAAAGCTCTCGACAGTCAGAGCTTCCTCCCAGCTCTCACCAATCCCTCCGCGGCGCACCCGCCGAGAATGCCCATCGTCATGAAAGCTGGTAGTGGCGCCATGCTGATCAGGGATGGAAAATGGAAACTGATCAATCAGCTAGGCTCCGGCGGGTTCTCAAACCCCAAGCGAATCCGCCCGGAGAAGGGAGGGCCGAAGGGCCAACTCTACGACCTTTCCGCCGATCCCTCGGAGAAAACAAACCTTTGGGGCAAGCACCCGGAGTTGGTCCAGGAGCTCAGCGAGCGTCTGGAGCAAATAGCTGGCAACGATCTCTGATTGAGTCGACTCAGGTAGAATGCTTGGCCGACTCCCCCGTTTTCCGAGCGAAATCCAGCAATTTTCAGCTTCAAAACCCCATCTCCAGTCAAGAGCAGGGTTGACGCAAAGCCCTCAGGGTCTGAGGATCCGCGCCCCAAACAAGCCCGGCAAAGGATCTGCCGAGGCAAACGACACTCCCTCATGAACATAGAAACACTCTGCCTCCACGGTGGTCAGGAACCGGACCCCTCCACGAATGCCCGTGCCGTTCCCCTTCACCGGACGACATCCTTTGTCTTCAACAGCACCGAGCATGCCGCGAATCTTTTCGCACTGAAGGAACTCGGCAATATCTACAGCCGGATTATGAACCCCACTCAAGCGGTCCTTGAATCGAGGGTCGCACTTCTGGAGGGGGCACATGAGCTCGGAGCCCTTGCCCTCAGCTCCGGCACGAGCGGGGTATTCTACTCGATCATCAACCTCGCCCAAGCAGGCGACAACATCGTCTCCGCCCGTAATCTCTACGGTGGGTCCTACACCCAGTTCAACGACATCCTCCCTGCTCTTGGTATCGAAGTGCGGTTCGTTGACTCGCAGGACCCCGACGAGTTTGCTCGGGCCGCGGATGAAAATACCCGGGCCTTCTTCACGGAGACCGTTTCTAATCCCGCGCTTGAAGTCGCTGATCTAGAGGCTATCTCGCAGCACGCCAAAGCTTGTGGAGTTCCCTTAATCGTAGACTCGACATTTTCAACTCCCTACCTCACCAGGCCCATCGAGCACGGTGCCGATATCGTCGTGCACTCTCTTACCAAATGGTTCGGTGGCCACGGCACAGGAATCGGAGGCGTTGTGGTTGATGCTGGACAGTTCAACTGGGGCGCAGGAAAGCACCCGCTCTATGACACTCCGGACTCTTCCTATCACGGGCTGCGCTGGGGGCATGACCTTCCCCCGGAACTGTCCCCCCTCGCTTTCATTCTGCGCATGCGCACAGTTCCACTGCGCAATCTCGGCGCATGCATTTCACCTGATAATGCTTGGATCTTCCTTCAGGGCATCGAAACCCTGCCACTCCGCATGGAGCGCCACTGTGAAAACTCCATTGCAGTAGCGAGACACCTGCAGAGCCATAGCGCAGTGGAATGGGTCAGGTATCCCGGCTTGGAAGACAGCCCAGAGCACGAGAAAAATCAAAAATATATCCGGGGTAAAGGAGGTGCCATGGTGGTCTTTGGCATCAAGGGTGGCGCCGACGCAGGGAAAGCCTTTATTGAGGCCCTCCAGCTGCATTCACACCTTGCCAATGTTGGAGACGCAAAGTCTCTTGCCATCCACCCGGCAACCACCACTCATTCACAGCTCAACGAAGAGCAACAGGCCGCGGGCGGAATCACTCCCGAATTGATTCGTCTGTCGGTTGGCATCGAGAACATCGAAGATATCTTGGCCGACCTCGACCAAGCTCTCGCCAAAACCAGTTCCTGACTAAGCTCTTGAAAACAAGGCAGTCCGGATAGCCGGAGTGTTACAATCCTGAGCAAGTCCATCATGGCCTATCCGGGCATCCAGCTCTTCGATCTCCGCGGGCGCACAGCTCTCGTCACTGGGGGCTCAAAGGGACTCGGCAAAGCCATCGCGGACGGCTTAGCTTCCGCTGGGGCCTCAGTCGTGCTAGCCAGTCGGCATGGAGACGAGGCGAAGAGTGCTGCCGCCGAAATTGCAGCTGACCACGGGGGCAAGGCCCTCGGACTAGAAGCTGACATCACTGCTCCGGAGCAGATCGAGTCAATGATCGCCTCGACCACAAGGTCGTTTGGCAGCCTCGACATTCTAGTCAATAGCGCGGGGATCAACACCAGAGGGGCGATCGATGACATCACCCTCGAACAGTTCGAGGAGCTCATGAAAATCAATGTGACCGGGACCTGGCTCTGCTGTAAGGCGGCCATTCCACTGATGAGGGCCACCGGCTGGGGGCGAATTATCAACCTTTCGAGTGCCATTGGACTGGTAGGAGTTCCCCAGCGAACTCCCTACGCCTCGAGCAAAGGCGCCGTTAGCCAGCTCACCCGCAGCCTTGCTCTTGAACTGGCTGACACCGGAATCTTGGTCAACGCCATCTGCCCAGGGCCCTTTCTCACCGAAATGAACGCCCCTCTCGCGGACTCTGAAGAAGCAAAGCGGTTTATCGTCGATCGAACCGCTCTTCGGAGATGGGGCAACCTCCCCGAGATCCAGGGAGCAGCACTCTATCTCGCCAGTGAGGCAGCTAGCTATACCACCGGAAGCATGCTCAGCGTAGACGGGGGCTGGACGGCCCAGTAGCCTCCTCCTAACCCTGCCAGTCATTCCAAGCTGCGACTGCATCACCCTATTACCGACTCGACAAGTCTGGCCAGAAGAGGAGTATCTAAAGCTGCTCCATCATGAGGTTACCCATCTCCTTAGCGTTCCTGCTGGGCACCATTGGTCCGGCATTCTGCGCCCCATTTGATTACCACAGTGTGCGTGGCCGTGAAGCAAGGGGTCCCGTTGACGGAATCCTTGAGGGTGAACTCCTGCCCAAGCACGGCACATCCCGCGCACAGGGAATGAGAAATTTTGGCGAGGGATGGCGCGGAGGTGCCCACCTCCTGTGGGATGGAGAGCCCGGACAGGAAATGGCCACCGAATTTCGCATCGAGGAAGCCGGGATCTATGAGGTCTCGGCCCAGATGACCCTCGCTCCCGACTACGGCATTTTCTCCGTGGCCCTCGACGGCAAGATCGTCAGCCGCGGGATTGACCTCTACAACCCAAAGGTCTCTATCGCTCCGCCCCTAGACCTGGGAAAGCTCCCACTCACTCGCGGAGAACACAAACTGACCTTCAAACTAATCGGCGCAAATCCCAAGGCTTCTACCTTCCAAAAATCCCGATACCTCCTCGGGCTTGACTTCCTGAAGGTAATCAACCTCGCCCCTCCCGAGCCCCCAGGAGCTGAGACCAAGGAATTTCCAGAAGTCCTCGCTCCAAAGCTCACCGTCACCCTCGAGGAAATGAGGCCTATCCTGGCGACCTACTGTTACGGTTGCCATGGCGAAAAAGGAAAGGTGAAGGGCAAAGTCAATCTGAAGGAACTAGCCTCCAGTCAGGACTTTCTCTCCCGCATCGATCTTGTTGGAAAGGCCGCGGAAACCACCACCTTCCAGGAAATGCCACCCAAGGATGCCAAGCAGCCAACGGGGGAGGAGCGCCGCAAGCTCGCGGCACTCTTCAATGGCTACCTTGAGCAACACCTCCGGGATTCAGGCCGCCTCAAACCCGTGGTTATGCGCCGCCTCAACCGCTATGAATATAACAATGCGGTAAAAGATCTGCTGGAGCTAAAGGGGGACCTTTATCCCCTGCCCGAAAAGGTCATTCGCAGCCGGGGCTACTTCAACCCTGGCTCCGGACGCTTCCCTGACACCATCCAGGTTTCGAACCGGGCCCTCGGCAAGAACCAGATCGAACAGCATATTCTCACCGGGGTAAACCCCTTCGCCATCGACCTGCAGGCTGAGCACGGATTCAACAACCAGGGGGATCAGCTCAGTGTTTCCCCTATTCTACTCGAAAGCTTTCTCAAACTTGGGCGCTCCATCGTGAATGCTCGCGAATTCGACAGCTATTCCGCCCTGACTGACACCCTCTACCGCGCGCCCGGAGAAAAGGAACATACGGCTTGGCGCCTCATTACGGAACAGCGCCTGCGGCCCTTCCTCGAACGGGCCTTCCGCTCCGCAATCGACGACCCTACCCTGCAACGTTACGTGAACTTTGTGATGCAGGAAGTCTCCCGGCACGGCGACTACCCGCAAGCGATGAAAAGCGCGACTGCTGCGGTCCTCGCCTCCCCTCGGTTCCTTTACCTAACCGAACGCAAGCGAAATGCCGCCGCGGAGGAACCCCTGAGCCCCTATGAGCTCGCGACTCGTCTTTCCTTTTTTCTCTGGAGCACGCTTCCCGATGAAGAACTTATCGCAAGTGCGCGGAGCGGGGATCTCAGCCAGCCTAAAGTTTACGCGGCCCATGTAACCAGAATGCTTGAAAGCCCCAAGAGCAAGGCTCTCGCCGAGAACTTTGCCCGCCAGTGGCTCCGTCTCGACCAGCTGATCACAGCAGTTCCAGATTTTGACCGCTTCCAGATCTATTACTCCCGCATTGGGTGCGAACAGTGGAAATTCGGGCTACAAACCATGGCCGAGCCACTCCTTCTTTTCGAAAGCATCATGGTGGAGGACCGCTCCATCATGCTGCTGGTAGACTCAAACTACTCCTATCGGTCAGATGAAATGGCATCGTGGTACAAAGACACCATCCCTTTCCGCAACAAGGGTAATCGCAACCGATTCAATACCGGCTCGCAACGCTTCAGCCGCCGTAGCCTGGAAAGCCGCAGGGAAGGGGGGGTAATCACTTCTGCCGCCGCCCTGACCATGACCTCGGAGCCTCTTCGAACCAGTCCCATTCGGCGCGGGGCATGGGTCGCCACCGTTATTCTCAACAAACCTCCGCCGCCCCCTCCGGATATCATTCCGGAAATCGAACAGGACGACGCCGTTATTGAAGCTAAAGGTCTGACTCTGCGGCAGCGTCTTGTAGCTCATCAGGAAAATGAGAGCTGCGTCTCCTGCCACCAGAAGATCGATCCTCTGGGATTTGCACTGGAGAACTACGACGCCATTGGGCGCTGGCGCGATACCTACCGATCCGGGCTCCCCATTGATGCCAGCGGAACCCTCTACGGGAAAGCCCGGTTCCAGGACGTAATCGGCCTCAAGGACATCCTTCTCGGAAACCCTGAGTGGTTCATCAGGGCCTTTAGCGAGCACCTCCTAGCCTACTCGCTGGGTCGGGAGATCGATATCACCGATAACCCAGCACTGGATAAAATTGTTCGGAACGCCATGGCGAAAAAGGGTCAGTTTTCCACCGTTGTCTCTGAGATCGCCACCAGTTATCCTTTCATGCACAAGACCAACCAGTTAGCCCCATCTCCTAAAAAGCCATGATCCTGAAGCGCCCCTCCCTCTCTCGCCGGGCCGTCCTCCGTGGCGCCGGGGCTACCCTAGCCCTGCCCTTGCTGGAGATCATGGAGACCCGCAGCCTGGCAAAAGGGACCTCGCCGGTTCGACCTCCAGTCCGTGCAGGTTTCTTCTACATCCCTAATGGCGTCGTGCAGAGAGCCTGGCATCCAGTGGACGAAGGAGAAAACTTCACCCTCTCGCCAAGCTTGCAGCCTCTCGCTCCTGTTCAGGAGCACATCTCTCTGTTTACCAAGCTGGACCGTGTGAAGGTAGCAGGCACAGATGGTCACGCTCAGGCTGGAGCCTGCTGGCTCAGCAGCGCAGCTCCCGATCAACTCTCCCCCGCCGGTTATCCGCTCAAGAAGACAATCGATCAAATCATGGCCGAAGAGGCTGGAAAGCATACCGCCTTCCGCTCGCTTGAACTGAGTTGTAATCCTTACGAGGACAATCGTGAGTCCGTGTATTTCGACAACATTTCATGGTATGGCCATGGACATGTCGCAAGGTCCCTGCGCGATCCGCAGACTGTATTCAATCGACTGTTTGCCGTTAAGGAGCATCAGGAACATGGAAGCGTACTCGACCTCGTGATGGGTGATGCCAAGTCCCTCGACCGCGGCCTTGGAATGACCGACCGGGGAAAGCTCGACGAGTATATGGAGTCCATCAGGACCGTAGAGCGACAGATCGAACGCGTAACCAAGCGTCAATCAGAGATCGACAAGCTCAGGATTGCGCCTCCCTCCAAGCCGTGGCAGGCAATGTCCCGGGACGAGTTCATCCAGGTCATGGGCGACCTTATGATTCTTGCCTTTCGCACCGATCTCACCCGTGTCTGCTCAATCATGAGCAGCCCGGAACGATGGGGCTCACCTCTTACGGTGCATGGGCTCTTCGATAAGCCGGTCGACCACCATGGGATGACTCACGGCCAGGGTCACGATCATGTTCGGACCAAGCTCGAAGCTCTCGACCATTTCCATGTGCAACAGTTCTCTACTCTTGTGGCCAAGATGGCTCAGGTGAAGGAGGGAGAGGGCACTCTCCTCGACAACTCCATGTTCCTCCTCGGCTCCGGCATCAGTGATGGATCTCTCCACGTCTACACCGACCTTCCTACCATCGTCGCAGGGCACGGGGGCGGGGCAATTGCTGCGAATCGCCATATCAAGTCGGCGCAAGGCACTCCTATTGCCAATCTCTGGCTTTCTATGGCCCAAATCATGGGTGTAGAGGCCTCTAGTATCGGGGACTCCACCGGGGCGCTCAGAATGACTTGAAGTTCCAGAATTTGCCCCGCTTTTTACGTCCTTCCATAGTGGCATAAGACCCTGGTTGGGCGCCCTTGAAAATCCTGCGTGCCAACGCCTTGCATCTGTGGTGCCATCCCGGGCCAGAGTCATGACCCTCAAGATCAAGTTCGGCGACTACGGGATGATTCTTGTCCTGTTAGTTCTTATCATCCTCTTCAGCCTGCTGACCATCAAGGAGGCTTCTCCCTCCGATCAACGTAGTTCTCAAGCAGTAGCCGAGCGTATCCTGAACGAGGTCCCATCCGACCTGACCGTGGTGGTCTATGGCAAGGACAAGACCGAGTTCGAGGATTTCGCGAAAAACCTAGTGGATCATCTGGGCACGAAGGGCCGCGGAAAGATCGTATTGGCGATAGGAGGCCCCGGTGAATTGCGTCGTAAACTTAACGAGGTGCGCGACGAGGGCATGAGTCTTGGGGCCATCGCTACTGCTGGACCAGCCGGAATGCAGGTCATCAGGGGTGTCCCAGAGAATTACCCCGAGTTTCAGGGCTTCGCCGTCCTCATCCCGGAGTCACGCGGAAAGTCCACCTTTTTCACCCTCGACAACTTTAAGAATGTTACCCAGCGCGTCGTTGTTATCGCTATCGTCGCGATTGGAATGACCATGGTCATTATCACCGCGGGAATCGACCTTTCGGTGGGTAGCCTTGTAGGTCTCGCCGCCATGACTGGTGCATGGTTCATCAAGGAGAGGGTCATGGCCTCCGGTGGAGATCCGCAAGACACGACAAACCTGACGGTTCTCTCCGGGTTCCTGTTTGCGATCCTATGCGCCGGAGCTTTTGGGCTTTTCTCGGGAGCATTGGTCGCCTGCTGCAAGGTGGCCCCCTTTATTGTCACCCTCGGGGTGATGATGATTGCACGGGGGATTGCCGAGCAGGCCAATGGAGGTTTCACGGTCTCTGACACACAATTACCGGCAGCATTCCGGGAGCTCAACCATGGCGCCTTGATCGGAATTCCAAATACCATGGCACTTCTCATTCTACTTTACGTCGTCGCTCATATTTTCATGACGAGGACTAAATATGGGCGCTACATCTATGCTGTCGGCGGCAACATGGAAGCAGCCCGCCTCAGTGGAGTTCCAGTCACCGGGGTGATCATCCTCGTCTATACCCTGTGCGGACTCCTTGCCGGCCTCGGCGGCTGCATGGAAGCTTCCCGCGTCAATGCCGCGACCACGGTGATGGGAACAGGACTCGAACTGGAGGTAATCGCCGCCGTCGTGGTTGGCGGCACCAGCCTGTTCGGAGGGAGTGGTCGTATCTTTGGAACTCTGATCGGTGCCTTCATCATTGCCATCATGCGAACCGGTATGAACCAGCTTAACTTCAAGGATCCGGTTCAGGACATGGTCTTGGGAGCCATAATTATTATAGCGGTTCTCCTTGATCGCGCTCGCCAGGCTGGATTCTGGGATCGAGTTCTAAGGCGTCGGGGGGTTGCGTCCACTGCTTAAAAACACGCGTTCTGCAACGAATGTGTCCATTCGCTCTTGAAGCTCTCAGGCTTCCCTTATTCTTCGGAAGAATCGATTATCATTAATTCCGCTTAACCGAGAGACGATTTGAGATTCACAGAGAGGGATCCTCACCCCACTCTCTCCGAACGAAATTCTTTAGTTTATGAAAAGGACCCTCTTTCTCTCTCTCTCCTTCGCCTCTCTACTTCTTGGACTGACTTCCTGTGGAGACAAGGGCTCTGGAGGTCCGGATGCTGGGAACAAGGACACCAATTCTGGAACGAGCAGTAAGGGCATTATTGGAATGACCTGCCAGAACCTGAACAATCCCTTCTTTCAGCTTATTGCCCAGGAAATGGAAAAGGCCGCCAGTGCAGCAGGTTATACCCTTAAGGCTATGGACGGAAAGGGAGACGCTGCACTGCAGAATACCCAGATTGATGAATTTATTACTCAGAAATGCGATGCCATCTTCCTTAATCCTGCGGATTCCAAGGCCACAGGATCAGGAGTCCGGGCTGCCGATGCCGCGGGCATCCCCGTCTTCACATTTGACATCCAGATGGAAGACCCGGAAGTCCAGAAGCTTGTGACCTATCACGTGGGAAGTGACAACTACCAGGGCGGACGCCTCGCGGGAGAATCCATGATGAAAGTTACGGGGGACAACGGAAAAGTCGGCATCATCACCCTGCCCGAGGCAAACTCCTGTAAGAAGCGCGTTGACGGGTTCAAGGACTATCTCAAGGAGAACAACAGTAAGCTCGAAATTGTAATTGAGTTGAATGGAAAAGGAGACCGGGTGAAAGGCGCGGAAGTTACCGCAGACATGCTCACCGCACACGGTGACCTCGTTGGCATCTTCGGCATCAATGACCCCTGCGCCCTTGGAGCGTGGGCCTCAGTCAAGGAAGCGGGAAAGCTCGACCAGGTGACGATCATCGGGTTCGATGGCTCGCCTGACGGGAAGGTCGGGGTATTCGAGAAGCAGCTTTACGACACTCCGATGCAGTTTCCTCGTCAGATGGCGACAAAGACTGTGGAAAACTTCCTCAAGTATGTTGCTGGCGAACCCTTCGAAGCACTCGAGTTCATGCCTTGCGAACATTACTTCTTTGCGGACGCCGAGAAAGATCCCAACAGGACCCAGTTCTAGAACCAGAAGAAGTAATGGGAGTTCCCATTCAATTGCGCTCTGCAGGCTCGAGAGGGTTTCCTTGTAAGGCTCCCTCATTCTTCGGCCTTCTTCTGATTCTTCTGCTCTCCGGCCCTGCCGGAGGAGAGATCGCGACTGGCTCTCTGGCCCCGGGGACAAAATGGGAAACCCCCTACCATCTCATCGAGGGGTCCCGACCCGGGCCTACGGTCCTGGTGACCGGAGGCCTGCATGGCAATGAGCCAGCTGGTTCCCTCGCCGCAGAGCAGATTCTCCACTGGCCTATTCTTCGCGGCCGCCTCGTGGTGCTACCTCGAGCAAACCAGCCGGGGCTGCGGAAGGGAACCCGCCATCTTCCGGAAGTCGCTCGGCAAGAAGCCGATCTCAACCGGAACTTCCCCCGGAGCGATGGCAAGAACGAAGCTTCTTCCCTCATCGGAAAGGAAATCTGGGAACTTGCGCAGAAATTCAAACCCGACTGGCTGATCGATCTCCACGAGGGTTATCACTTTCACAAGATTCAATCCAAGTCCGTGGGATCTACCATTCTCGTCTCCCAGCCTGAAGGCCCGGGCACCCGTTCTGTGGTGGACGGAATGCTGGCCTCTGTAAACTCAACCGTTGAAGATCCTGACAAACACTTTGTCTCCCTCAGGGGAACCGCCAATGGCAGCCTCACCCGGGCTGCTGCGGAACGTCTCGGAGCCAGCTCTCTGATCCTAGAGACCACCACTCGGGAGCAACCACTTTCACTTCGCACCCGGCAGCACCGGTTGATGCTACGGTCCATCTTCCAAGACATCGGAATGCTCGGAGAGGACGCTCCCACCATGACCCGGACCCGGGGGGAGGCGAGCCTCCGGGTTGCCCTCTACGACGGCGGAGGAGCCGGAGCAAGCGGGCCCCGCAACTTACAGGAGGTCATGAAGACAATCCCTCGAAGTCTCAGCTGGCGCATTGGTCCCTCTGATATCATCGAGGGAGCGCTCTCCCATTTTGACGTCGTGATCTTCCCCGGAGGTAGTGGAAGCAAACAGGCCGCCGCGCTGGAATTGAGGGACGTAAGCAGGTCCGGAGATTTGTCGAAAATGGTGGGGGCTTCGTTGGAATTTGCGCAGGCGCCTACCTTGCAGCAGCCAACTACAGCTGGTCTCTCAGAATCTGCGATTATAAAACCTTCTGCGAAGTCCGGAACATTCCCGGGGCCGGCCGTAAGAGCATGTGGTATCGGGGGCCTTCCGCGACAGTAACGATAGAGCTCACTCCAGATGGCCAGGAGATTCTTGGCCACGCTGGTGAGCCCTTTAAAGTGCGTTACCAAAATGGTCCTATCGTGTCTCCCGCCGGGATGGATGAACTCCCGGACTATCAGGTTCTCGCCTGGTTTCGTAGTGAGGTCTCCCGCTACGAGACTCAGAAGGGGACAATGGTCAACACCCCGGCCATCATCGGTGGAAAATTTGGCAAAGGTCGGGTTCTCTCAATCAGTCCGCACCCCGAGTCCTCCCAGGACCTCGGCCTGCTGGTCGCCCGTGCAATCCAATGGGCCGCACAGCTTGAGCCCTCCAAATGAGCTAGTATTATTTAATGGCCTGAAGCGCCCTTAGCTCCTCAACCCCGAATCGCGCCTCTCCCAACCCTCCAATGGTCAATGCGAGTTTCCCGGCATCAAAGGCCGCCTTCTCGGCCAGGAGAATCGACCCGGAGTGCGTTTCAACCCGGAAACGGGCTGCTCCCGGAACCACCTTGCCCAGCACGAGGCAGTCAGCCTCATCAAGAATGGAATGCTCACTGCTTCCAAAAAGAACGGATCCAACCCGAATACTGCC
>Ga0209404_10001427_pt1 | contig 16064 bp, 11 predicted proteins | sample TroAtlMetagenome_2_FD_187447 | JGI IMG/M metagenome (GOLD analysis project Ga0209404, IMG submission 187447) | Marine eukaryotic phytoplankton communities from Atlantic Ocean - Tropical Atlantic ANT8 Metagenome (SPAdes) (version 2) | ecosystem: Environmental > Aquatic > Marine > Oceanic...
GAAGGGTTTCCAGCTGCTTGGATCCGCTATGAGTCTGCCAAGCAGATGCTACCTTTCTCGACAGGGCCGTGATGTCGTAATCCTCCCGAAGAGCCTCTCGCAAGGCCTTGTCATCCGAGGAACGCGTCCTCACAATCTCATCCCCAGTCAGGCCGACTGCCCCAAGGAGAGAATCAACCACGTCATCGGCATTGGTTGGAACAACCGCCAGCGAATCTCCAACCTCATAATTGAGCCCTGATCCCTCGAGACTGAGTTCGAAGTGCCAAGTCTCTTTTGCAGAGCCGGATGCATTCAAGAGCACCTTGTCGAGAAGCCGTGCTGGGAAGGGATTTTTCTTCCCATATTTCGTGGTAGTGGCTGCCACCGGAGAGCTCACCAGCGTCGACACATTGATTGCCGATCCTCCGAGCTCTTCCAGAGCCCTCTCGACCCACTCCTCATAAGACTCCTCAAAGTCTACGTCACAATCCACCCGGGAGGTCACCCTTTTCGCCCCAAGCTTATCCAGCTGTTGGTCCACATCCTTGCCGACCTTGCAGAAATGCTCGTAACTGGTGTCACCGAGAGCGCAGACGGAGTATCTAACCCCACTGAGGTCAGTTTCCCCTGACATTAGAGCACTATGAAATCCCTCCGCACTCTCCGGGGGATCGCCCTCACCCCAGGTGCTGACCACTACGAGCAGGCTTTCCGACCGCGCCAGATCTTCCAGGCCAGACTCGCTCATATTCTTCAGCGTAGTCTTAAAGCCCTTACGCTTCGCAAGCTTCGCGCTGCGGGCAGCAAGTTCTTCCGAGTTACCAGATTCCGTGCCATAGAGTACGAGCAGGTTTCCCGGGCCACCAGGCTGTGCGGCATGGCCGCCAGCATCGAGGAGCCTCCCCAGCCATGCACGCTGCTCGGCGCTACATCCCCTCAGAAATTCTGAGAGAATCTCACGCTGCCCCTTCTCAAAAGGCGCATCACCAGGAAGATTAAACATTAGTTACTTGATCAAGTAAGTTATGTTTATAAGTTTCGGATAATTCCCGCCAAATGCAATCTGAAAACTACAGAAAAATTAGGTCCAGCCCGCTTACAAAGGGGGGCTGATGGGACAATCCTTCCTTTATTCCACCCGCTGACCCCCACTCCTCCGCTGGAACCAAGTGGTCAACTCCGCGGGCTCTCTGAATTCAAGGACGGCTCTAAACCCAGTGCCAATTCAGCAAGACCTCGATTTCTGGATGGATGCTATGATGCACCGGACAGCCTAGGGCCGCACTTTCAAGAGCCTTACGATCTGGATGACTCTCCTCCAACGGCATATTAATGGCGATCTCCAGTCTAGAGATCCGCCGTGGGAGATCTTCGGACATGTGCTTACCTACGCTGAGCTTCATCCCTTCGAGCGAGATCTCCTTCCGCTGGGCCACAATACCCATCACCGTAGCCATGCACGACCCCAGAGACGCAGCCACCAGGTCTGTCGGGGAGAAGGCTTCTCCCCGGCCATTGTTGTCGACTGGTGCATCCGTAGAGAAAATGTCACCCGAGGGACCATGAGTGGCTGAACATCGAAGCTTTCCCTCGTAATCTATCTTGATCTCAATCATTGCTCTGTTGGTTCTTCGGTTACGCTTTCAGGTTCCTCCTCCTTTTCGACGATTACCGGCACTTTGGCAAGAACGACCCGGAAACCATAAAGACCAGAAGTATCGACGCCGCCGCCACTCTGGGATGGTTTGCGAACTGGCTGTCTCACAGAAGCTTTAAGGTGATTATCATCAAAGCTTTTCCAGCAAGCTCCTCGAGCAACGTCGTATTGTCCAAATGCGCTGTAGTCGCTCGCAACCCACTCCAGAACATTCCCTTCAAGGTCATACATCTTTTGTGTCCCTACCGACCTTCCGGCGTAGCTGGCCACTGGAGAGGTGAAAGCAGCACCGTCTTCGTATCCAACAAGGTACCCATCAGCATCAAGAGAGCCCATATCGGCCAGACTAACGTCCGCAAAATTCCCGCCACTCACTGGCGGAGGCATCTGCGGACCCCAGAAAAACCCTTCGGCCTGCCCATGTTTATCCATAGGCCACTCTCCAATCTCACCTTCGAGCCCTACGAAAATACTCCACTCAGGATCGCTCGGAAGGCGATAATGGTGCCCTGCTCCAATTTCTCCCTCCTTGCGCTCTCGAAGAGTCAACCACAGGCAAAAGAGTTCGGCATCCCCTCTCGTCACATTTACGACCGGATGATCAGGCCCATATGCTCCGTCATCTGCAAAATCAGGCGGCAGCGGAGGGGTGAACGTCCCAGCCCATCGATTAATGAAGCGTGCATAATCCGCCGCTGCACTTTTATCCAGACGCCTGGGAAGTGGAATTTTCTCCGCCAGGCTCTCCACGAAGGCATCAAAGTCACTTTGGCGGGTTTCCCAGATGCTCGCGAGCAACTCTAGATTCTCGCGGACCGGAATAAACTGCATACCCAGGCTATTCTCCAGTGGTTCCCTCTGATAATCAAAAAGGTTCTCTCTCTGGAGTGCTACCAGAATCTCATCCGAGACCTCGTTCATCCGAAGAGCGATAGGCCGCTCGTAACGACGAAACCCAGGAAGCTCCACGATAAGCTTGAGCTCTCCCTGGCCCTTGGGATTCAGCTCTACCCGTACTCCTCGCTCCTCCGCATCATTTCCATCTAGTGGCGTCTGCCCCAAGGTTTGCGAGTAGACGTTTCCCTTGTGGGTTCTCTGCACATAGACATTCGCCCCAGCAGGTTTACTTGTGATCCTCAAGTAGGCATAGGCCGTGGTTCGGACAATCGCGTAGAAAGGATGCATCTTCCTTTTCTTCGGATCCTCCTCTTTGAGACCTCCAATAAATTGCCGCTTATCCAACTGAAACTCAAACCACTGATCCTCCTCGAGATGTGTCTCCCTGCACTGAACCTCAAGCCATTTCACATAGTCACGGGCCTCCCGCTCGTTGACGAGGACAACCTCCTTTTCAATTCCATTTTTAAAGAGAGTTTGGACTACTCCACTTTGCTTGTTCGTCGACTGCTGGAAATAATCCCATGACTCAGCCGTCACGTAATACTGACTGATGTGGTAGTCCTCCTCGGGCTGGTAGGCCACTCCAAAAATGTCCACCCAGGGCTCGAGTTCCCGAGGGGGGTTGAACTCAATCAAGCTTGGCCCAATCACCGCTCCTCTCTCACTGACAGTTTCCGTGACGGTTTGCGGACGATACCCCTTTAGCTCGAGGGTAACTGTAACATTACTCCCCTCGGGGTAATCCCGGGGATCCAGAGGCGTGAGTCCAAGAATCTCACCATCCTCACTGAAAACGGCTGCACCCGGAGGATCACTCAGGATCGTTACGCTTCTCATCTGCAACGGAGGTGGCTCCAGCGAGCCCGAATCCGAGGCGGTCTCGAGTGGGGATAGGGCAATCATCTGACCGAGAGCCACCATCACGGTAAGACCCCCGAGCACACCAGCCACTAACCCCATTCGCGTCCTAAACGGTCGTGACCGCCCCTGCTCAAGCCTGTGAAGCTCATGTCTTAAATCCGCGGCTCTTCTGATTTTTCTTCGTGAGATCCTTGGTTCGCAGATATCACAGATGACGGAATTAAGCGCCCGCCACCTTTTAAGCTTCACTCCCTCGGGCAACCGGTCCGGCAGTTCGGGAAAATCCAGGCGATCCTTTCCCGTTGCCATCTCGTATAGGACTTTTCCGAGGCTATACACATCAGCCTGGGCCGACCCAGGGCCTTCCGGGGGAACAAATCCCTCGGTCCCAACAAAGGTCTGCTGTCCTCGGAGAGCCACCAACCCGATATCTGCCAGCTTCGCCTTTCCATCGACAAAGATCACATTGGACGGCTTCACGTCCCGGTGAGCGAGGCCATTTTCGTGAAGGTGCTGCAATGCCTCTGCCAGAGTTCGACCACAGGCAATACAATCCTCCACCGCAATACCGTCCCCCCCGGCCTCTTTCATATCACTGCGGAGAGTTCGTGGCTCGTATTCTACCGGATTAATGTCACGCCCCGTGGTAACATCATCGCCCAACTCCATCACATAGTAATAGAAGGGCTCTTCTTCCACCTCTGCCCGTCCGACGTGCAGGATATGCACAAGTCCGGGATGGTCTCTTGAAATAGGTTCATATTTGAGGAGCCCCTCGAACTCCCTCTCAAATCCACGTTGATCTTCAAAGTTATTATGCCAGACAGCCTTCACTGCCCGGAGCGCACCCGTTACTCCCCGGGCAAGCCAAACCTCACCGTAGGCACCGCCGCCAATTTTTCTCAGAACCTCATGATCCGGGATCGTGAGCTCTGGGCGAACATTACTGCTTTGCATGCTTCTCGAGTTTCACCAGCTCTCGTTTTAAAACAGCGCCCACCCGGTGCTTCGCCAGGTAGACCTGAGCCATGCTCACCCCAAGATGGGCCTGAACTTTCTTGGCGTCCCACTCCCTGACTACGTAGTAATCAAAAATTTGATATTGCTTCGGCGATACCTGCCCCTTTACCCGCGCGAGAGCCGCATCCGCGAGGTTTTTTTTCCACTCCACATTCCACATGCGTTCCAGCAAGTCCCCGCTTGGATCCTCAAAACGGTCAATTACTGCGGTTTTGCGCTCCTCGTTCCACTCATTCCCTGCCATCGCCGTATCTTTCTTGCGCCTCCGGAATTGATCATTAATCCGCCAGCGGGTCATATTCATCAGCCACGTCTTGAATGATCCCTGCTTCGGATCATACAGCTGCTTCCTGCTTTGCTTGGCAATCGATAGAATAGTCTCCTGAACGACGTCAAAGGCCTCATCGGAACGTAGTCCCGCCTTCAGGCCAACCGAATATATCAGGCGCCAGTAGGTCTGGTAGAATTCATCCCAAGTCCTTTGGTCCTCCCAGTTTTCAAGGCGCGCGATCAGACTTTTACGCGTGCGCTCGTAGGCCTGCTCGAAGTCTTTTTTTCGATCACCTTCTGCGGGATCGGATTGTTCGCTCTGAGAATCTTCGGGCATTACGAGGCGTGGTCACTCAACAATAAAACGCCCCCAACTCCTCTGACTACCATAGAATTATTGTTTGCTTCAGAATTTCCCTCCGAAGAAACGCCTACAAAACCAATATCCTCCTTGGAAAACATCTTAGATCTTCCTCAACGTCTACCATTTCTGGGTATTTTACTTACCCGCCCCAACTCCGAGTAAAAACCCTCCTAACCTGCCCCACCGCGCGCTGAAAAGGTTTGCCTCCTCATCTCCCTTTCCCCCAAGGTCTCTTGGTCATGTCCATGAGTTCCGATCCCATCTCCGGAGCCGCATCTCGCAGGAGTGCGCTCCCCAGCCGTCGTAGTTTTCTTGGCTCCTCCGCAGCCGTAACTGGAAGCCTTATTACCCCCGGACTTTTACCGCTGCTTGCAGACGAGGTTGCCAAGTCGACCCACCAGCCCGAGACCATCGTTAAAACGCTTTACGATTCCCTGAGTCCCGAGCAGCGCAAGATGATTTGCTTTCCTTACGATCACGAACTCCGCCTGAAGATTGAAAACAACTGGCATATTACGAAGGCTAAGGTCGAAAGTTTCACAAAGGACCAGCAGGCCATGATCAAGGAGATCTTCATGGGCATTCACAGTGATGAATATGCTGAAAAGGTCTTCGAGCAGGTTGAGTGGGATAGTGGAATCGACGGTTTTGAGGGAGGATCTTCAGTCGCCATCTTCGGGACACCCGGGAGCGGACAGTTTGAGTTTGTCCTGACTGGACGTCACTGCACTCGCCGATGTGATGGCGACTCTGTGAAGGGAGCCGCCTTTGGAGGACCGATTTTCTATGGTCATGCCGCGAGGGGATTTAACGAGAGCGCCAAACACGAGGACAACACCTACTGGTATCAGGCGGTGAGAGCCAATGAAGTGTATCAAATGCTCGATGGCAAACAGCGCGAGGCCGCTCTCCTAGGTAAGAGCCGTGGTGAAAGAGGGAAAAAGACTGTGGAGTTATCGGGAAAAAAAACCGGCCTAGATGGAATCAGGGTAGGTGACCTTAAAGATGACCAGAGGGGACACGTCATGAAAGTTGTGGGGGATCTTCTAGCCCCCTTCCGCGAAGAAGACGCTCAGGAAGCCATTAAGCACATCAAGTCGGGGGGGATCGAAAACCTTCATCTCTCCTTCTATCGGGATGAAAACCTCGGTGATGATGAAGTGTGGGATGTCTGGCAACTTGAGGGGCCAAATATGGTGTCCTATTTCCGGGGCTTACCCCACGTTCATGCTTGGCTCCATATCCGCGAGCCATCCTGAGGTGAAAGCGTCGTCTCAAGTCGCCTACAGACCCGCACTCCGCCACTCCTTCCATCCACCTCGGTAGACCGATGTCGAGTAGCCCATCCGCGCTAACTTTCTCGCCGTAGTCAGACTGTCGGGACAATCCTCGTCAGCACAGTAGATGACAACTTTTCTGCCGGAGGTTAGGGCCTCATCGAGATCTTGACGAAACGATTTAAACCCCGCCTCGAAGTTTTTCAGCGGCAGGCTCACTGCTCCTGGGATGTGGCCTAGCCGGAAAAAAAAAGCCGGGCGAACGTCTACCAATAAAACACTGTCCTCCTCCAGCAACTGGAAAAGATTCCCTAGCTTTACCCCACGGATGCGAACTACCTCCCGGTGATTTGCATCTCCAGGAGTAGTCGCCGAGGTGACGTCATCTCCTTTCACCATCGGAACCCGGGAAACCGGATCTTTCCCAGCTGGTCCCCCGGCACAGGAGGAAAAAAGCACAGCAAGGGCGACAGGAACTCCCCGGAATCCACTCCTAAGCCTCATTATCAAACTCTGGAGGTTGCTGCCGTATTTCCGCACTGGCTACCGGGGAAAACTTCTATCGAGGACCCGCGAGATCGATATATCCACCGACAGTTACTTGCCAAAGCAATAGAGGTTCCGGCGACCCCTGATGAAGAGGCGCTTACCGATCGCGATGGGAGAGGCATACAAATTGTCCTCCAGTCTATTTTCGGTAAGCCCGGTCAATCCCTTGCCCTCAACAGTTCCCGAAAAGACCACTCCATCAACACGTGCCATATACAATTTGTTACCCGCAAGCAGAGGCGATGCATAAAATTTCTGAGCTGCCTTCGGGAGTTGCTCCTCCCAGAGGGTCTTTCCATTGCGTGAGTCGAGACAGGAAACCAAGCCTCTTGGCTTTTCCGAGTCATTCAGCACGATGAAGGTTCCGCTTTCTTCATCAGCGACGGGTGATACCGAGTCGGCTCCAATGCCTTCCCGCTTCCACGCCCACGCGCCTTCCGTAACATCTCCTTTTCCTCCAACCCGGATCCCTCCAGTCATTTTACCACGAGCGTATGAAACTGCCACAATCCCCTTCGCAGAGGCCGGGGAGGCGATCACCCGCCAGAACTTCGTTTTCTTCGGATTGAATCCTCCACAGGTCCAGAGCAGTTTTCCATTAGAGGGATCATGACCCGTAAGGTGATCTGCTCCCCAGGTCACCAAGGTTTCCTGCCCTTCTATTTCCATAACGAGAGGAGTCGTGTAGGAATCACCAGATTCCGCTCCAACATCGAAATTACGATCTACCTTCCAAGCAATCTTACCGGTAGTTTTTTGAAGTCCAATCACATAGGACCCTCCCTCCGTCTGCATCACTGCGAGCACAAGAAAACCACCAGCAATCACGGGCGACGTTCCCTCATCCCACCAGAGGGTATCCTTCCCAAATTTATCCTGCAAATTGAGCTCCCAGACCTTCTTTCCCTTCATGGTCAGGGCCGCAACTCGCCCGGATTTGAAGTAGGCGAAAATGCCTCTTCCATCCGTCACAATAGAAGAATTAGCTCCAGTTCCCTTCTGCTTATTGTCTCCCTTTCCTGGAGTCTCACTTCCGAAACTAGTTTGCCACAACTCTTTTCCCTCCAGATCGTAAGCAACCACAGCATCATTACCCTCGATCCCGCAGGTCACCAGCAACTGGTCATTCGTAATGATCGGGGTTGAGTTTCCCGGTCCCGGAAGGTGGACCTTCCAAAGGAGGTTCTGCTCTTCAGAGAAGGATAGAACTGTTTCCGCCTCAGGCGCGACTCCGCTTCCATGGGTATCGCCCCGCCAACTCTTCCACTCCCCGGCCTGCAAACAAATGCTGCCGGACATAATCATGACACCGATGAGGTTTCGATACTTCATAAGTGGTTCCTAGATATGCCAGACTGAACGGCACAGCCAGTAATAAAAGCCCCTCTAAAGGGATCTCAATCAGGAAGCCCAGCCATCAGAGCTCTGTGCACGGAACTATTACCCCCAGCCCACCTTTCCTCGCATAAATGCCGTCCTCCCTGTATTTCGCAATTGGCTTGGCCGCTGTTCACCGCAGACTCACATATTCAGATCACCCAATCACCTGCCATCATGTTCCGCGCTCTCCCCTTTCTTCTCTTCGCATGGACCCATACGCTTGCCGCTACTCCCAATATTCTCTTTATCCTCGCCGATGACCTGGGAGTCAGGGACCTCTCCATCGAGGGCAGCACATACCATGAGACTCCTCACATCGATCGCATCGCAAGGGAGGGCGTGCGCTTCACACATGGCTACGCTACCTGTCAGGTATGTTCTCCTTCCCGGGCCAGCATCATGACAGGAAAATACCCTGCCAGACACGGAATTACTGACTGGATTGGTGCCGCAACCGGAAAGAACTGGAATCGCAATAACAGAATCCTTCCCTCGGAGTATACCCTCCACCTCCCCCACGAGGACACTAGCCTAGCTGAAGCCCTGAAGGAGGGCGGTTACCGAACCTTCTTTGCGGGCAAGTGGCATCTTGGTGGTGAAGGCTCCTTCCCCGACGACCACGGCTTTGACCTGAATATTGGCGGGCATCACAGGGGTAGCCCACCCGGAGGGTTCTTCTCCCCCTTCCGAAACCCCAAGATGAAAGACGGACCGAAGGGCCAATCACTGCCACTTCGACTCGCCAATGACACCGCCACCTTCATCAAAGGCAAGGCCGACAGCCCGTTTTTTGCCTTCCTCTCCTTTTACTCCGTCCATGGTCCGATCCAGACCACGCCAGATCTCTGGGAGAAATACCGGAAGAAGGCCGCAAAATCTCCCCACCAGGGCGACCGCTTTCTCATCGACCGCACCTTGCCGGTACGTCAGGTCCAGGACTGTCCCATCTACGCTGGCATGATGGAAACTATGGACGACGCGGTCGGCATCGTCCTCAAGGCCCTCGATGATGCGGGAGTTGCCGACAACACCATCGTGATCTTTACCTCTGATAACGGTGGAGTCTCCTCCGGTGATGCCTTCGCCACCTGCAACCTCCCCTATCGCGGCGGCAAGGGACGCCAGTGGGAGGGTGGGATCCGCGAACCCTACTACATCAAGGCCCCGGGGGTCGCCCGCCCCGGCACAACCTGCGAGACCCCCGTGACCGGGACGGATTTCTATCCCACCCTCCTCGAACTGGCAGGCCTTGACCCCATCCCCACCCAGCACGTCGACGGCGTAAGCCTTGTCCCCCTCCTCAAGGGCGAAAAAATCCCCTCGCGCGACCTCTTCTGGCACTACCCGCACTATGGCAACCAAGGCGGGGAACCAAGTGCAATCATCCGCCGCGGGGACTGGAAGCTCATTCATTATTACGAGGATGGCAGGAACGAACTCTACAACCTCGCCCGGGACACCGGGGAACAGAATGATCTCGCTGCCGGGGAAGAACCACGGGTCAGGGAACTCCATGCCGCCCTCAATGCCTGGCTCGGCACGACCGGTGCCCGTATCCCCAAGAAGGATGCCCGCTTCGATTCCGCACGACGGAAGCAACAGGATGCCGCCATCAAATCCCAGCGTCTTCCCCGACTTGAAAAACAACACGCCAACTTCCTCGATCCAGCCTTCCGGCCCAATCCGACCTGGTGGGGAAGCAAAGTCACCCGGGACTGAAGCCGGGCACGCCCGGAACCAGAGCTCCGCGCTTGCCCCCGACAGACAAATCACCATCTTGCCACCATGCGCTTCCTCCTCCCCTGGCTCTTCGCCGCCTCCCTCTTCCCGGCTTTTGCCTCCGCCAATCCGCCCAACATTATCTTCATTCTCAGCGACGACCATCGCTACGACCTCATGGGCTTCCACCCGGATGCCCCCGAGTGGCTGGAAACCCCCGCCCTCGACCGACTCGCCAAAGAAGGAGCTCACCTCGCCAACACCTTCGTCAGCACGTCCCTCTGTTCCCCCAGCCGGGCCTCCGTCCTGACCGGCCAATATATGCACCACCACCGCGTGGTCGACAACCAGCGCCCCGTTCCCAAGGGAACCGTCTTCTTCCCCCAGCACCTCCAGAAGGCCGGCTACCGTACGGCCTATGTGGGCAAGTGGCATATGGGCCACGATAACGACGAACCACGCCCGGGTTTTCACCACTGGGTCAGTTTCAAGGGACAAGGAACCTATTTCGATCCGGAGCTTAACATCAATGGCAGGCGCCAGACCTTCAAAGGATACAACGCAGACATCCTGACCACCCAAGCCATCGAGTGGCTCGAGGACCGACCCACCGACCAACCCTTCCTTCTCTACCTCGGCTATAAGGCTGTCCACTACCCCTTCACCCCCGCCCCCCGCCATGCCACCCGCTACGAGGGCAAAAAAATCCCCTACCCCGCCACCATGGCCAATACCGAGGAGAACTATGCTACCCAGCCCCGCTGGGTCCGCGAACGCCGTTTCGGCATCCACGGGATCGACCACATGCAGACCGGACCCCTCGACCACGATCCGGTCCCTGACTTCGACGAACTTTACTACAACTTCTGCGAGACCATCCACGGCCTCGATGAAAACATCGGGCGCCTTCTCGCCCACCTCGACCAGAGCGAACTCACTAAGGACACCCTTGTGGTCTACATGGGAGACAACGGCTTCGCCTTAGGCGAACACGGATTCTACGACAAGCGAGATGCCTTCGAGGAAAGCATCCGCGTTCCTCTCCTCGCCCGGGGACCGGGCATCAAGCCAGGCACCGTGATCGAGGAAATGGTCCAGAACATTGATATTGCTCCCACCCTCCTCGAGGCCGCTGGAACCAAGGCTCCTGCCAATGCTCCCAAGTTCGACGGACGCTCCTTCCTCTCCCTCCTCAAGGGCCTCAAACCTCCCACCCCATGGCGCGACCACATTCTCTACGAATACCACTGGGAATGGAACTTTCCCGCCCAGCCCACTACTCTGGCTATCCGCACCGACCGCTGGAAATACGTCTACACCCATGGCCACTGGGACATTAATGGACTCTACGACCTTGAAAGCGATCCGCATGAACGACACAACCTCATTCGCGTCCCCGCATTCCAGGAAAAGGCTGCTTCCCTTCGCGCCCAGCTCTTTAAGGAACTAGGTGAATCCGGTGGCCTTATCATGCCTATCCGCCCTCCGGCTGGCGACCCTTACCACGATCGGAAACTGAAGAGATAGCCCAACGGCTCCTTCCGGTCCCCTCGGCCCCAAAACCACAGCCCTTATTCCCATGGCTCGTAATGTCGAAATCAAGGCCCACCTGTCATACTACGAGGATACCGCCCGGCGGGCCCGGGAATTGTCCCGCTCCGAACCGGTCGTCATCGAGCAGGAAGATGTCTTCTTCCCCTGCCCCTCCGGCCGACTCAAGCTCCGCATCCTCGGCCCGGAGCGGGGTGAACTCATTTTCTACCAGCGCCCGGACCAGGAGGGACCCAAGACCTCCCACTACTCCCTTGCCCCCACTTCCGATCCCACCGGACTGCGCCATGTCCTCGCTACCGCCTATGGGGAAAAGGCCGTGGTCCGGAAAATCCGCCACCTCTACCTCGTCGGCCGGACCCGTATCCATCTCGATCGGGTCGAGGGACTCGGGGACTTTCTTGAACTCGAGGTCGTCCTCGCTGAGGGAGATTCCATAGGGGATGGTGAGGCCGAGACGCACCAGCTCATGAGCTCCCTAGGGGTGACCCCTGAAGATCTCGTTCCAGACGCCTACGTTGATTTGCTGGAGAGAAGCCATCGGACCGGATCCCCATGACGGGCGGCTCATCCAATGCCCCATCAGCGATCTCCCGCCCTAGCGCGTTTTACGACTACGTGAGGTCTTGGCCGCCTCCCGCCGGATGGCATCCGTCTTCTGCCGGCGCGCCGCAGCCTGCGCTTCTGCCCGGGCCTTGACCTGTGCCTGAGCTTGCGCTCTCGCTCTAGCTGCCTGCTGGGCCTCTGCCTGACGCCGGGCCTGCAGGGCTGCTGCCCGCCGCTGTTCCTCAATCTGGGACCGGCGCTGGGCTTCAACCCGCGCACGATCCGCCTCTGCCCTCCGCTGGACATCGATCTGGGCCTTGCGCCGGGCGTCCAGTTCAGCCCGCCTGCGGGATTCCTCCATCTTCTGGCGGGCGAGAGCCTGCCTCCTGGCCTCCTCGGTCTTCTGCTGGGCGAGGGCCCGCTTCCTGGCGTCGGCCTCCGCCTGCTGCTGGGCGAGGGCCCGGCGCTTCACCTCCGCAGCCTGTTGACGAGCAAGGTCCGCTCGCCTGGCCTCCGCCTGCTTTCGCTCCGCAAGAGCCCGGCGCTGGACCTCCTCGGCTTTCTGGCGGGCAAGAGCCTGCTGACGTGCCAGCTCGGCACGCCTGGCCTCTACCTGCTTCTGCTCGGCAAGGGCTCGGCGCTTTGTCTCCTCGGACTTCTGACGCGCCAGTTCCGCCCGCTTGGCTTCCACCACTTTCTGCTCAGCAAGGGCTCGGCGCTTTGTCTCCTCGGCCTTTTCACGGGCAAGGGCCTGTCGCTTTCTTTCATCTGCCTCTGCCTGCTGCTGGGCCAGGGCCCGGCGCTTTGCCTCCATAGCCTGCTGGCGGGCCAACTCTGCCTGCTTGGCTTCCGACACTTTCTGTTCAGCAAGAGCTCGACGCCTTTCTTCCTCGGCCTTCTCGCGGGCCAGTTCCACCCGCTTGGCTTCCGACACTTTCTGCTCAGCAAGAGCTCGACGCCTTTCTTCCTCGGCCTTCTCCTCTACCAGAGCACGCTGCTTCGCTTCCGCAGCCTGCTCACGAGCCTTTGCTATCCGCTTGGCCTCCGCTGCTTGCTGCTCCGCAAGAACACGGCGCTTCTCCTCTGCGGCCCTCTCCTCTACCAGAGCACGCTGCTTCGCCTCTGCAGCCCGCTGGCGGTCCATATCTAGGCGCTTGGCCTCCGCGGCCTTCTGCTCCGCAAGAACACGACGCTTCTCATCCGCCACCTTTTCCTCCAAAAGAGCACGCTGCTTCGCTTCCACATCCTGCTGCCGAGCCATTTCGGCCCGCTTGTCTTCAACGGAGGGATTCTCGGCGTTGCCCCGCCTTCCCGGTCGCAATTCTCCGCCATTCCTACGGGTATTTAGGGACGCTCGCACAACTGCCAACTCCTTCTCAGCCTGATCAATTTTCCTGCGGGCCTCCACCCGCGCCCCAGGCTGTAGTTTACGGTCTTCTACCCGGCGTTCTGCTGCCGCAACAGCCTCCGTCGCGGCACGCAAGCCCTCTTCGGCCCTCGCCCTGCGACGCTGCCGTTCTTCCACGGGGTTCTCTTCTCCATGTGGAAGTCCTCCCGCATCCCTCCTCTGCTGTTGGTTGTTGCGCAGGGCTACCTGACATTCTGGACTCTCGATCGCTTCTCTTGCCGCTTCATGACGTCGCACCCTGGCCTCATGATGACGATACCTGAGGTCCCGTTTGATCTCTCTCTTGCCGGCCCGTACGATCTCCACTCGGCCGAGGTTCCTCGCAACCCGGCTGGGGCAGACGGCAGCGTTCCAAGACGCATCAACCCGCGGAGCAAATATGTGGATTCGGTTTTCGTGTAATCGATGATGATGACGGTGTGCGAAGTGGTCGCGACCTATGCCCAGATCTATCTGGCAGCGGCGTGCCGGACGGCGTGCGTGTCGGTTCACCCACGCAAAATCTGGCCCCCCGCAATGCACTCGGTTGTCCTGCATGGAAAAACGCGTCACATTGCGAGTCCTGACGACGATAGTGATAACTGTCTCCCGTGGAACACAGTGGGAATACACCGGCTCGTAGAAGTGGTCCACCGGAACGAAGTTGTAGTAGTCAGGAGAGACATCATAAGCCAGGTCGATCCCGGCGTCATAGTCATAAACTTCGTCATAGAGAGTCTCAGGAGGCAGAGGAGCCCACCCGAGATAGTCGTCGTTCTGACGCCAGGACACCCAGGCCGGAGCCCAGTCATCCCCGGGCACCCACACCCATCCGTGCTGGGCGACAAGTATCCAGCGCCCATAGTGGTAGACCGCCCATCCGAAGGGCTCGTCCGAGAGCCAGGTCCATCCCTGATCGGAATTCACCCAACGACCCCGGGTGTAGGGCCTCCATGCCGGATCGGTCCGCAATGCCGTTGGCTGCCATACGAATCCGTAGTCCCGAGTCTGAAGCCACTCACCAAACCTCGAAAGCTCTGCGAAGAAAATCTGGTGGTCCCCGGTATTAAGCAGGGCTACCGGAACAGTCGCCTCAAGAGCCACTGCGTTTCCCTCACTTGGTCGAAAGTCATCATTCTCTGACGTTTCCTCCACCACGATCGCCCGGGGGATATCTTCGAACTCCACCAGCTCGCCCAGATTGGAATCAATTGCGGCACTATCAACCAGTTCCCCCTCTACGACAGGGTCGCCTTCCTTGTTGGCACTGAGAGCAATCGCAAGCTGACGACGCGCCTCCTCCAGTTCAGCATCGAGAGCCGCCTCCTCGCGCTCTTTCTCAAGCTGGGCAACCTGTTGCTTCAGTTTTCTTTTCTCTCCGTCAGCCGAGAGCTTCGCAAGATCGCAGCAAGGCAGAAGGCAAACGGCAGCAAGAGCAGGGAAAAGAGAGATAAAACGATTCATGATCGGAAAAGTAGATTCACCCCCTTGGACAAGATTCACCCCCTCTCTTATTCAATATATCGACATATTCTTCCCGCTATTCGTTTCCATTGCCTTATTTCGAGCTTCAGAAAGCATTCCCAAGCGTACACCCTGCCCTCTCCCATGGAAGACAACCCATATCAGCTCACCGATAGAAAGATCCTCGAGCCGCCCACCACATTCAATGGCAAGCTCCGCTATCTGGGACCCAGCTTCATCCTCTCCGCCTCCATTGTCGGTTCTGGAGAACTCATCGCCACCACTCTTCTAGGCGCCGAGGCGGGATTCGTCTGCCTCTGGGTCATCCTCTTCTCCTGCCTTGTCAAGGTCACCCTCCAGCTCGAGTTCGGCAAACACGCCATCTACACCGGGCGCACCACCATGCAGGCCCTCAATAGCCTACCAGGGCCCCGCCTCGGCAAGGGGCATATTTCCATCTGGGCCTGGCTGCTTATCATGAGCTTCAAGTTCCTGCAGGTCGGCGGGATCGTCGGAGGGGTGGCCCTCATTTTCATGCAAATCCCCGCGCTCGCCGAGTTTGGCCTCGCATGGTGGACCTTCTTCACAGCCCTTGTGGTAGCCATTATTGTCTCGGTCGGGCGCTACGGCTTCCTCGAGAAACTTTCCCTCTCGATGATTGGACTCTTTACCCTTTTCACCCTGATCTCCGTGATTTCCCTGCAATGGACCCCCTATGCGGTCAGCGGAACGGAAATCCTCTCCGGCCTGGAATTCAAACTGCCTGCCACCTTGATCCTCGTCGCGGTAGGGGCCTTCGGAATCACCGGAGTGGGGGGAGACGAGATCATGGCCTACAACTACTGGCTGCTGGAAAAAGGCTACGCCTCTCACACCGGACCAAGGCCGGGATGGACTACTGGTGAAGCCCACCGGGTCTGGGTAAAACGGGCACGAGGCTGGATCAAGGTCATGACCCTCGACGCCTTCGCTGCCATGGTCTGCTATACCCTCGTCACGGTCCTCTTCTATATTCTCGGCGCTGCCATTCTTCACCGGAATGGCCTCCTTCCGGAGAAGAATGATATGATTACCCAATTGGGAGCGATCTATACCGAGTCCCTCGGTCCCTGGGCGTTTGGGATCTTTCTCGGTGGG
>Ga0209404_10001428_pt1 | contig 16064 bp, 15 predicted proteins | sample TroAtlMetagenome_2_FD_187447 | JGI IMG/M metagenome (GOLD analysis project Ga0209404, IMG submission 187447) | Marine eukaryotic phytoplankton communities from Atlantic Ocean - Tropical Atlantic ANT8 Metagenome (SPAdes) (version 2) | ecosystem: Environmental > Aquatic > Marine > Oceanic...
TCTCCTCGCTGGTGGCGGATTCAAAACCGGGAAGCATCACCGGTTTGAACGCAACGGCCGTGATGGTCGGCCGCTCTGCGATCTTTATGTTTCCATCCTGCAGAAGCTAGGCATCGAAACCGATCGCTTCTCCTCCAGTAGTGGCAACCTGAATCATATTCTGGTTTGAGGCCCCTTCTTCCCATCATCGTGATGACCGGTGTATCGGTCGCCAATATGCAGGGAGCTGACGAGGCCGACTTGCTCCAGCCATTCCTCAAGGACCACTGCATCCGGTGTCACGGACCGGACAAACAGAAGGGTGATCGCCGCTTCGACAGCCTGACCGGCGATTTCACGAGCCTGGATGAGGCGGAAATGTTCCAGGAAATCCTGGACCAGATTAATCTCGGAGAAATGCCTCCGGAAGACGAAGCACAGCCCAAACCGGACGAACTAAGTCGCGTAGTGACACATTTGACCCAGTCTCTCGCCCATGCACGGAAAGCAGCCGGGGAAAACTCTGGAAAGGTGGTTCTCCGTCGATTGAACCGGATCGAGTATCGCAACACGATTCGTGATCTGTTCAGCCTGGAGATGGTCGACTTCGATCCCACCACCACCTTTCCACCTGATGATGCGGTTGAGGGATTTGATAACGTGGGGGAAGGCCTCGTCACCTCCGGGCATCTCTTGCAGAATTACCTCGAGGCCGCGCGCAAGGTGGCGGACAAGGTGATCCGCCCGGGCCCTCGCCCCGAAACCGTCCACTATGATAAGGCGGATGAAAAAACCAATGGCACCCTGGAGAAGGATGATCGGCGGGCAGCCGGGCGCATGTTCATCAAGTTCCGCCAGCCGCTTGGGTTGATGCGGCTCGATAAGCAGAGGGGTGTGCCGGCCGCTGGCGACTACGCCATCCGCTTTTCAGCAAAGGCGATCCGTAGAAAATCGCGATACAAGGACCAGGACCTTCGCTACAACTCCGATGAGCCGATGCGCCTCTCCATCTCGGTTGACTCCCGAGAACTGGGAGCCACCGCCCACCGGATCATTGGAACTTATGAAATACCCGATGACAGGGTAGTTGAGATCGAACACCGGGTCTGGCTGGAAAAGGGATTCACCTTTCATGTGCACTGGGCAAACGGCCCCAATGGATCTTTCAAGCGTATCCTGCGCAAGGTGTTACCGAAATACAACAAGGACGCGCTTTATCCGGCCCGTAATCCACCCGAGATGTATATCGGCTCCGGCCCGGAATTACATGTCTACCAGCTCGAGATCGAGGGCCCCTTTTACCAACAGTGGCCCCTGCCAGGCTTTGAACGGTACTTTCCAAATCCCCCCAAAGCGCCAAGCCCGGAATATCTGCGAGACTGTCTAACGAGGATTGCCAACGTCGCCTTCCGGCGACCGGTGACCGGTGACGAGGTCAGACCTTACCTTGATCTCGCCGAGAATTACCTGAAGGAGAAAAAGGATTTCTGGGCGGCGGCCCGTTATGGGTTACGCGCTATCCTGACGTCCCCGCGGTTCTTGTATCTCACTGAATACGCCTCCGGTCCCGGGGACCGAAAGCTGGAGGCTCATGAACTGGCATCGCGTCTGTCCTACTTTCTCTGGAGTTCAATGCCGGATGCTGAATTACGTGCCGCGGCTGTCTCTGGTATTCTCCAGACCCCGTCTGGTCTGCGCTCGCAGGTTGAACGGATGCTTAAGGACCCCCGGGCCTCGGCCTTCACCCAGAACTTTGTCGAGCAGTGGCTCCACCTTCGCAAACTGGGAGAAATGCCTCCAGACCCGGAGAAGAACCGGTCCTACTACGACGACGATATTGAAGCTGCCATGCGCGAGGAAACCCGGCGCTATTTCCAGCATCTCCTTTCGGAGGACCGGAGCATACTTGAGTTTATTGACTCCGATTACACCTTCCTCAACGCCGCCCTGGCCCGCCACTACGAAATCCCGGGCATCAATCACGAGGAGTTCCAACACGTCCATCTGACGCCCGAACATCATCGCGGCGGCCTGCTCGGCCAGGGAAGCATTCTCACCGCCACCTCGAACGGGGTGGAAACCCAACCCGTCCTGAGAGGCGTCTGGATTCTGGAGAACCTCCTTGGCACTCCACCCAGTCCCCCTCCCCCTGACGTCGAACCAATCGAACCTGACACCCGCGGTGTGACCACCATCCGGGAACAGATGGTCAAGCATCGGAAAAATGCCACCTGTTTCGAATGCCACCGCCGGATTGACCCGCTCGGCCTCTCGATGGAGCACTACGACTTCCTTGGCCGCTGGCGGGACCGTTATGGCAAGCGATTGCCCATTGATGCCTCCGGAAAAATGCCTGATGGAACTGCTCTCAATGGGCCTGACGGGATCCGGGATTACCTCGAGCAAAAACCGGAACAGTTTACCCGCTGCCTGACCGAAAAACTCCTCGTCTACGCCCTCGGTCGCAGGATCAGCTTCACGGATCGCGACGATATTGACCGGATTGTCGCGGATATGCCCGAGCACCGCTACGGCCTGCGCGAACTGGTTCAACAAATCGTGGCCAGCGAACCGTTTCACTCGAAATGAAAAAGCTGATTCTTCTCTTCTGGACGACTATCATCCTCCACTCTCACGCCGCTGAACGACCTAACATCATCCTGGTCATGGTCGACGACATGGGCCGGGACTGGATCAGTTGCTACGGAGCCAGGCATCCCACTCCAAACATCGACCGGTTAGCGAAGCAGGGCGTTCGATACGAAACTGCCTGGTGCACTCCCATCTGCACCCCAACCCGCGTTACCCTCCTGACCGGTCAATACCCCTTCCATCACGGCTGGATTCAGCACTATGACGTCCCCCGTTGGGGAGGAGCTGGATTACGGGCAGATCGCTTCACAACCTTTGCCAAGCTATTGCGCGAGGCGGGATACGCCACCGCTATCGGCGGCAAGTGGCAGATCAATCACCTTGGCAAGGAGCCCGATGCGCTGGAAAAGCATGGGTTTGACGAACACTGCGTCTGGCCGGGAGTCGAAGATGGCCAACCAGAAACTCAGGAACGTTTCTGGAATGGGCTGGTGGTTACCAACGGCAAACGCGGCAGGGCTCCCTACGGCCCCGATACCATTAACCGCTTCCTGATTGATTATATCAAGCGCCACAAGGACAGACCGTTCCTGCTCTACTACCCGATGCTCCTTACCCATGGGCCTCATACTACCACGCCAATGAACAAGGCGGAGACCCCAGAAGGAAAACCGGCATTGTATGCAGGCAATGTCACCTACATGGATCATCTCGTTGGAAAACTGGTTCGAACGGTCGATGACCTGGGACTCAGAGAGCGGACCGTCATCATCTTTACGGGAGACAACGGGTCTGCTTCACCGGGCACCCTGAATGGAGAACCATATCCCAAGGGCAAGGGCCGCCAGGCTGACTGGGGCGCACATGTCCCCTTCATTGTCCGTGCCCCGTTTCTGAGCAAGGGTGGGATCGTTTCACGAGATCTGATTGATTTTACCGATCTCTACCCGACCTTTCTTGAACTCGCCGGGATAGCTCCCCCGAGAACCATCAAACTGGACGGGAAATCCTTTGTGCCCGGGTTGCGTGGCGATGAGGATCCCTTCAAAAAGCGCAGCTGGATTTATTCGCAGATCGGAGACTTCCGGATGGTCCGGGATTGGACCCATCTCCTCGACAGCAAGGGCGCGTTTCATAATCTGCTCAAGGATCCACGCCAGGAACAGGAAGTAAGCCCCCTGGATAAGATTGCTCCCGGCAGACGCCAGCGTCTGCAGATGATCCTTGATAGATTCCCCGGGAATGCTCCCGCCCCGTTTCCGGAATTCAAGATCCGGCACCCGTAACAACAGACCTCTCCCCGCTTGCCGACGGTAGTCGTGCACAGCGATGAGGTCGTAGCTCCCAGCGCCGCTCGATATGCCTTGGGGCATGGATCCGGATTGCACGCTCTACAATACGTCCAGCTTGCCAGCCTCCCCCTTTCGCGCCGACAACTCCCCGCCCAGATCCGAGTGGATTGGGCTAACACCACGCCGCCCCCGGTAGCCACAAGGCTCCCCGCTTACCTACCGCGCCTGATGACTGCATTACAAAGATAGGACCTTCTTGAAACACCTTGCCCTGATGGGGTTGCCTAGCCTTTCAGAATGACGAAAGACAAAGATGACGGATGCGTTGGATGCCTCCTATTCTTAGCGCTCTTGGCGACTCTTCTTATAATGGCGCGCCTCTGGCTCCTGCCTGGCTAAGGCCTCTGTTTTCGGTGACTGCGCTCTCTCATCTTTTTGCCTATTTATCCCGGAATGACACTACCACGCACTGGGGGTTTTTCGGAGGGTTCCCATTATGGAATTACCACCCTGAGGAATGAACTCTGGCCATTCAATGCTTGCGTGTAGTTCAAGATGTTTCCGGTTCCGAGTCGTAGTGCCCCAACACTCGTCCACCTTTGCAGGTCCGTCGATCTCTGCACCTGATAGCTGGCACCTTTGCTCGTCTGCCACGATATCGTTATCCGGTTTCTGTTGAGTTGAACACCCAACAGGCTCAGTGGATCCGACTCCGGCTCCGGACCAATCTCGAACGAAAACCATAGAGCCCCACCTGCGCCAATCCTGCCTCCAACTGTCTGGCCCAGAATAATTTCGCCACCAGTAGGTCCACTCGCAAAGAAACCAGCTCCAAAGGTTGCGGGATACTGTCCTGCCGCCAGGTAGTAGGTCCCCTCCGCTAGTGTGGGAGTCACGATTTGGCTCTGAAGAGTACCGTTAGCATCATCATTTTCCAGAAGCAGGTCTCCACGGGAATTGAACAGCCCGAGCTCCGTATCAATGACGGAGGCAAAGGTATTGAAATCAAGAGCTCGGGTTCCGTCCCCGAGAAGACCTAGAGAAATCGAATTTTCAGGCGGGGTGAACTGGGAAAAAGCCACACCAATTGTCGCCGCCATACACGCCGAAATCACCAAGAATGCTCTTTTCATGCTGTCTCATACCTACCACACCGTGCCCCGGAACTACAAGCCTCTCCCCGCTTTGCCACGTGAATTCCGAGGGACCGCGACCCAGAGAACCACCCTCATGGCATTCAACTTTCCATTCTCCCTCCGCAAAGAATTGTATGCGGAGCTTGCCGGTCTGGGCATGACTTTTTCGCACATCATGGGAGGGGGCTTCGGCACGGCCTTTAAGAACCATATCGGACACGAGGGCGGGCGGACGGCGGCGCCAGACCTAGGAGATCTCAGCCCCCACATCCCTGAGCCCAGTATTTGCAGGGGTAAAACAGCCGAAATTTTTGTGGCTTGGCATTTATGAGCCTGGAGCCTCCCCATTCTAACTGGAAACTTTGCTCTTGAGCATGAATCCCCGGGCCCGATTCTTTGGTGTGCCTCTTCCACGGACCCTTCTTCTTCTCTGCGCTCTTTTCCAGCAGCCGTGTTCTGCAGAGAAACCGGTTCCTTTTACCCATCCCGGAGTTTTACACAGCGTGTCAGAGCTCGACTTCGTACGCGGGAAGATCGCGTCGGGAGAAGAGCCTTGGGCCTCGGCCTGGGAGTCCCTCAGAGCCCATCGCTGGGCTTCTCTCGATTACACCCCAATGGCACACGCGGATGTCGTGCGCGGCCGGCGCGGAAAGAACAATGTGGGAATGAGCGAATTGATGAACGATTCTGCGGCCGCCTACACCCACGCCCTTCACTGGTCGATGAGCGGCGAGCGGGCTCACTCCGACAAGGCTATCGAAATCCTGAATGACTACGCCCGCACCCTGAAATCGGTCGAAGGTCACGACGCCCGCCTTCTTGTGGGCATCACTGGGATTCACTTCGTCAACGCCGCGGAATTAATCGCACATGGCAAAGCTGACTGGGATCCAGACGATCTAGCCCGTTTCAGCACGATGTTACGAGAAGTTCTCTATCCGGTGATCGAGAACTTTTATCCAAGAGCCAACGGCAATTGGGACGCGTCCATGATCCAGACCATGATGGGAATTGGGATCTTCCTCGACGACCGGTCCATCTATCAACGCGGGGTCGACTACTTTCTCAAGGGTGAGGGAAACGGCTGTCTCACCAACTACGTCAAGCCTTCGGGCCAGTGTCAGGAAAGTGGACGTGATCAGCATCACACTCTGATGGGACTCGGTTATCTTGCCTCGGCCGCGGAGATCGCCCGTAATCAGGGACTGGATCTCTATGGAACGGCGGAAAACAGACTGGCTGCAGCCTTCGAATACTGTGCCAAATACGGGCTGGGACACGCGGTTCCTTTCGAGCGCTACGTGAGCATCGGTGGGTGGTACGATCATCACAAGATCTCAGAGGTCGGGCGTGGCTGGGGAGTGCCGGTATTTGAGCTCCCTTACCGCCACTATCACCTCCGCAAGAAGAGGCCTATGCCCTTCAGCGAGAAAATGCTGAAAAGGTTACGACCGGAGAAACCCTCCATAGACCATAAGCCATGGTCGACCCTCATGTGCGCGCAAGGAGTGCTGCCGATCAAAAGTGTGAAGCTCCGGTTGGAGATGCTCGCTTCCATCCCGGGGACAGATCGGTGGGATTGGTGGCAAGCCCGCACGGCCCAAGTTCCGGGTGAGGAACCGTTGTGGGTTACCACCATGTCGGAGACCGGCAAGAAAGTATCCCATGACTTTCACGACATCTATCAGACCCTGAGCAGGGATGAGGGCAAGACCTGGAGTAAGCCAACGATCATTCCCTCCCTGAAGCGAGCCAGGCTGGACGACGGGTTTGAAGTAGCCATCGGAGACCTCTGGCCAACCTGGCATGCGAAGTCAAAGGTGGTGCTCACAACCGGAAAGACTTTCAATTTTGAAGGCGGCAAGCGTGAAATCTTCACCCGGGAAAAGGTGTCGTATGCGGTCATGCAGCCGCAGAGCGGAACATGGGGAGCCATGAAGTTTCTGGCCATGCCGGAAAATGATCACTCGGGAGAAGCTATCGTGGCTGCGAATGCCGGCAATAATCAGCGCGTCGACCTCGCCGACGGCGACATCCTTCTCCCTGTTCGTTATCAGCGAGGCCTCAAACGCCGCAACTACACCAGCGTGGTGGTTCGATGTGGATTCGACGGCAAGACCCTCACTTACAAGGAGCATGGGTCGGAGTTGAACATTCTACGGGATCGCGGTCTCTACGAACCATCGCTCACTGAATTTGGGGGAAGGTATTACCTGACCCTGCGGTCAGATCATTCTGCCTTTGTGACGAAGGGCGATGACGGGATCAACTTCGAGCCCATTCGCGAATGGAAGTTTGATGACGGGGCTCCGCTGGAAAGTTACAACACGCAGCAACACTGGATTACGGTCGGAGGCGGCCTGTTTCTGATCTACACACGCAAAGGAGCGAACAACGATCACGTTTTCAGACATCGTGCCCCCCTCTTTATCGGGCAGGTCCACCCCGAAACCCTGCGCGTGATTCGTAGCACCGAACGAATTCTTATTCCGGAAAACCATGCGACCTTGGGGAATTCAGGAGTATGTCGTCTCAACGACAACGAATACATCGTGACCTGCGGCGAGGGACTCATGCGGCTGGGAAAACGCAAAGGGGAACTCAACACCGTTCATTTCGTGAAAGTGGCTGCTACCGCCAGTGAGTAGCCGCATGCTGAGATGTGGACTCGTTCGAACCGACCTAATCACAATAGCTTGTCTGCAGGGAGGTAGAATCCCCCGCTTGGCGGCTCATTCTCAGAGGTGCGGCAAATTCAAAATCTATTGCATAACCGGCCATTGCCGGGGATGGTCGCTACGGTGACCCGCGGTAGTTGGATAATCTGGAAATTCGTCATTGGCCTCTTGATCATCAAGTTCGTGACCCTTGCGTTCCTGTGGCAGTTTGCAGGCCTGTGGTGGGGATCCGCACTCAGGGGGGCACCCTATATCATCATCTGTATTGGCGGTCTGTATGGCTATCTATGGCTACAGAAGCGAATGAAAATCATAAGGACTCAGCCTGAGGAAGAACATTAAATGAGCGAAGATCCATCAGAGCCTGAGGAAATGAGCGAAGAGGAAATCATGGCCTATGCCGCAGAGCTCAGAGGCGTCATGGAGAATCAACGCAAAGAAGAGAAGCGCTCCCTTCTCATCGGCGGCATTGTAAATAGTGTCCGCGTAGCGCTTTGCCTTTGGGGCGCATTTCTGGCCGCGAAGTGGCTGATCTCTTTCTCGTGGGCCCCTGGGTGGCTTTTCCCGTTTGTGATGGGCGGCGCTCTCTTAGCGCTCTTGGCACTCACCATGCTATTGGCTGAATTCGTCGGAAAGACGGGAGAGGGACATAAAAAAAACCAACCCGAGGAAGAGAAGTAAGGACCCCTGGAAGTTCCCGGCTGTGGCACCGCCGCCCAAGGCAACCCCGATGAAGCTTGTCTGGTTCGCTGACAAAAACCTCCGCACCTATTCAATCCCTTTACCGCCCCGGCTCCTCCTCATCCGATGGCTGACCCTCTTCAGGAACATCCGGAGCGATGACATCGAAGGCCTCGTCCATGTCCCTGGACCTGGGGAAAAGCAGCAGGAGCACCGCGACGGTCCCTACCGGGCTAATTAAATTCAAGAGGACCCATGGGTGCTCCTGTGCGTTTCCGGAGCTGACTAAGATCACGCTCACAAACACACCCATAGCACCAGCAGGCGAACTAATAGGAATCAAAAACGCCCAGGAGCCGGCACGGGCGAGTATCGTCGATCTGGATCTCGTCTTTTTGAGAGGCCGGGTGACCATCCATTGGCAAACCTTGTAACCCACAAACCATAAGAAGGCCGTGATACAGGCATTAGCAATGCTAAGACCGACCATCATCGAAACAACGTCATCTTTAGTTTTAAAATCCGAGGGCTGAGGACCGACTCCGTAGGTGCGGCCCTCGTTACTCTCAAAGAAACGATGTAACTCCGCCATCCATGGAGGAGCTGCAGCATAGAGGTAGAGAGTAAATACGACGCCCACCACTAGCATGACCATGAAGCACCCTCCTGCAAGGAGACCATTATCAGAGGCCTTCGATGATTCCTTCCTTCTGGGCATTGCTTGCTTTCTAGACTCCACTCGGTGGTTCAGGGCACTCGAAAATGCGACCCACGATTAAAGCACACCCGAGAACTCGCACAAGCCGCAAGCCCCTTCTACTTCATCGTATTATCCTTGAGCGGCTTTCCGTTGGTGGTGAGAACCTGAAAGTGGTGGAACCCGTGTTTCCCCCCACTGTATGTCCACACCACCTTCTTTTCTCTGGTCACCTCGGTGAGTTTCACTCGGTTGCCACTAGCGTGATAACTGGTGATCACCGTATTTCCGTTTGGAAGGCGCTGCACACCGCAGGCATCATCGAGAAGCTCTTTGCCGAGGTCCTCGTTATCTACCTTCCAGACAATCTCCCCCTGACCATCAACCTCAATCACCCGGTTGCCATTTGTACAGCCAATAAGGGTATTCCCATCAGCCAGACGAATCGCGGTAAAAGGCCAGTCCCGCTTTTCCCGGCCACGATCATCCGTAGGAAAGGTCTTTAGCACCGCTCCTGTCTCTCGGTTGTATTCCTTGACCGCGAAATCCAGAAGATGAGGCGCAATATAGTTCCCATTGGGAAGCCTCCTCAACATCCGAGTCTGCATATGTGCATTCCCCTTCTGGCAGGATAATGGCATATCATGAAGGATCTCTCCTTTTCTGTTAATCGTCCGAGCACGAGGCTCTGGCCCTAGTTCAGCCACAAGAAAGTTGCCATCGGGGAGAAGCTGAACTGTGCTGATTTCCCTCTGTTGCCCCTGGTAGGAGAACACCGTGCTGTTCGACGCCCGCTCTATCTCCGCCACCCCGCCTCTCGGGTATTTCTGGCAGGGGTAGACTGCCAGCAGGACATTCCCGTTTGGCAGAACCCACCCATCACTGGCTGGAAGATCAATTTTCCATGAGACGGTTCCGTCCTCGGCAATGATCGAGCTGCGAGCCCCCTTCCCAAGGCCCAGAAAGGAATGCCTGATCTCCCCCTTGCGATCATCCGAGTAGAGGGGCGAAGCGAAGAGAACGAGCAATAGAAGGGTCTGACGAATCATTCTCATGGCTTGGCCCAAGAGAGACCTGAGGACAAGCATTGAGTCTTCGTGATTACCTCTTACGCATGGGATTAGGACACAAATAAACGGTTTCACCTTAGTTTGGGATCCTGTTCCCAGATTAATGCCAGCCTCTTAGCCAGGATTCCCGTGCTCCCGCAAGGGGGACTTGACTACTTTAACGCCCATGGGATGGTTGGCTAGGTTCCAAACAGGATCACCCCGAAAATCCTATGAAAATTATTTCTCTTATTGTCTGCGGACTGATGTTGTCTCTACTCCCCGCCTTCGCCGGCCCAGTGAACAAAATCTGCCCGGTGAAAGGAAAAGCTGCGGATGGCAGCACTGCCGTCGAGGTGAAGGTTGGTTTTTGCTGCGGGCGGTGCGTGTCTAAGTTTGAAAAGGATCCTGCCGCTCTTCTCGCCAAGGTCGCCAAGGCCGCTGATGGCAAGTGCCCAATTAGTGGCCGCGATAACGACCCAGATGCCACTGCGACAATCTCTGTGGCGGTGTGCTGCGGAGGCTGCAAGGGCAAGGTGGCAAAAGACCCCAAGAAGTTTCTCGCCAAGATCGCCAGCGAGAAGAAAGACTCCTGATCCCACCATAAATATTCTTTAAACTCCTCGACCGTTGCGGTCGGGGAGTTTTTTGTGGACAGCTGTCGCGCACTCCACAGCAGTCAGACTCGGGTCACTGATTCAGTATGTTCTCCCCGAATCTTACCCAAAAAAATCGCCACCCCAGCTGGATAGTTATAATTCACGACAAGCGTCTCTCCCTGCTGCTACCCGAACCCTCAGTAGAGAATACAACAGCTATATGAAAAGACTCACAACTGCTATCACGCTCGGTCTGCTCACCGCAACCTCCTCCATTGCTCAAGTGATTGAGAAAGCCGCTGGTCCGAAACGCGAAATTACGGCCGCGAGCATTGGGGTATCGGAGAAGCTCGCTGTGGACCTGGGCGGCGGGGTAAAAATTGATATGATCATGGTCTCGGCAGGTGAGTTCACAATGGGTGACAACGAGAGCAAACCTTCCCATACCGTTAAACTCACTCGGCCGTTCTATCTAGGTCAGTTTGAAGTGACTCAGGAGCAGTGGAAAGCCGTGATGGGCAACAACCCGAGTCGGTTCACAAATCCCTCTAACCCCGTGGAACGGGTTAGCTGGAACGACTGCCAGGAGTTCATCGCGAAACTCAACGCCAAGGCGGGAACCAAGGAGCGGAAGTATTCCCTCCCTACCGAGGCTCAATGGGAATATGCCTGCCGAGCCGGAAGTGAAAATAAGTTCTGCTTCGGAGGAGATAAACCCGGACTCCTCGACTACGGCTGGCACGTGAAGAACTCCGAAAGCGTGGTCCATCCAGTCGGCGAGAAGAAACCCAACGCATGGGGCTTCTATGACATGCACGGCAATGTCGCGGAGTGGTGCCAGGATTGGCACCAGCCCGACTACTATGAGAAATCACCGACAGAAGATCCCGTGGGTCCAGCGGCGGGGACAGTCCGCGTGGTCCGCGGTGGCTTCTGGGGCGCCAGCGCGTGGAGAAGCCGCTCAGCCTACCGCGACCATAATTCGCCAAGACGCTACGGCCGCCACCTGGGCTTGCGCCTCTGCCTGGTTCAACCGGAATAGCGGCCGGCGAGAAAGGGGCTCGCACCCGGCTACTCCCCTGTGCCGCCCTGCCAATCCTTGGTTTGGAAGGGTGACGCCGGAAGACCTTCCTTGTTGACGAGGTTGGGATAGGCCTCGTTCGACCAGCCAAAACGGGCATTTACTGGCACGGGTACTTCCTTGGACTGAACCACGACCGAATCGCCCTCTATGATTGCCTTGGCCATCACAAACTCGCCGTCCGCGCCAGCGACTTCGAACTCGATCAGAGGGTTGCTGTCTCGCGACTTGAGCCCGCCCCCGGCATGCGCAAAGGACAGCCGGATCTTATCTCCCTCGACCTTCATCGACTTGTAGATCGGCCCTGAGAAGACGACATCGCTCTTGTAATCTTTGGCCAGCGCCCAGAGGGCGAGCCTCTCGCCCACATCAATCTTGTTAACCGGATGAATATCGCTGATGGCGGGGACCAAGTCGGTCGTCACTACCATCCCCGTCTTCGGAAGCTTCAGGTTACTCACTTGAGCCTCCCACAGCTTAGGGAGGCTCCCTGAGGGATAGCCTGAGAAGGGTGCAATCTGAACAAAGTAGAACGGAATCTCATACCCCCATTCCTTCCGCCAGCCCTCAATTAGAGTCTGCATCCTGCTGGCATACCGTAGTCCATCTCCCACATTGGACTCGCCCTGATACCAGATTGCCCCGCGGATCGCCATCGGGGTCACTGGAGCGATCATTCCATTATACAATCTACCGTCTCGTCCGGGCGTCCATGACTCGCATCGAGTCCCTCCGATACTTGCCGTGATCATCCCGATCGGGACCTTCAGCTCCCTGTGAAGTTTCCGGGCGAAGAAATAGGCGCAGGCTGAGTAACCAGCACCACGCCCTCGCTGCACCATGATGCTCTGCGGCGAACAGGGCAACCAGTCACAATCGGCGTCCGATGCGGGATCTTCCGCATCTCTAGGCAGCATCTCCAAAAGACGAATCTGGGGAAAATTTGCCGCTGCAACTTCCTCCTTCCAGTCATTGCATGGTGTCTGACCAATAGCCGGCCCCAACGGCTTTTCCATGTTCGACTGTCCCGAGGCTACCCAGACTTCGCCAACGAGGATATCATCCAACTGAATCGTGTTCTTACCGCGGATAATCATACGGCGGCCTGTGCGATCCGCCTTCATGACTGGCAATACAACCCTCCAGCTCCCCTGCTCGTCCGCCTTGCCCTTCGCCGTCGCTCCACCGAACTCCACAGTGACCTCTTCCCCGGCATCGGCCCAACCCCAGATTGGCAGTGGCCTATCCCGCTGTAAGACCATGTGACTGCTAATCACTCCGGGCACGGTAACAGCCCCCTCGGCCTGCCCGAGGGCCATCCAGAAAGCCACGACGATATACCGGCCTGCACTCTTCATCATTGAAGACCTCTTGGGATTGCAACCTGGGTGACAGTTCACGGCTTCTCGCGAGTATTGATATGATCTTCCCCGTGAACCACGATAAAATTCAGAACGCCAAGATACGGAAGAACTCTCTCGCCGCTCTACCCCCATGCCATCCGAAATCCGTGCCACAAATAATATGGCTAAGCGTTCCGTCACCATCCAAGTGGGCCGCAAGAATCGGGTTGCGGGGAGGGCGCTTCTTTCGGAAGAATTCCCGAAACCGTATTCAGCCCCTCCGAATCAACCTGATCGAGGCAAGGATCCTCGGCACCATTACCGACAACCTTCCGACCTTTAAAACAATCCAGCATGACCCGCGCACTTTTTCTCACCCTGATCATCACGAGCCTTCCGCTCGCTGGAGAAACCAGACGCTACGCCTTCTTCATCACTGGCGACCCTCAGTATCTCGCTGAAAAGGCTCCCCAACCCACCAAACTCGACCCCTACTCTGAAGAGGCGAACTCTCGCTTTGTAACGATTCTTAATGAGCTTCCGGGACAGCCCATTCCTGAAAGTCTCGGCGGTGGCCACATTGCGAAAACCATCCTTGGCGTCATCGTCACGGGCGATCTTGTCGATAGCTTTGACAAAACCGGCGGCCACTACGACGCCATGGGGAAATACGAGTGGCGCCGCTACGTCCGCGACTACGGTCTTACCGGCAAGGATGGAAAGATCCCGTGGCCGGTCTACGACCTTCATGGCAACCACGATGGTCCGCAGGGTGACACCTTCATTACCGACGCCCTCATCGAGCGCAATAAAACCCGTCCTCATGTCGATCATATCTCATCCAACGGTCTCCACTACTCGTGGGACTGGGGTCCTCTCCACGGGATCTCGGTTGGGATCTTCGCAGGGGAAGGCGAGGAGCGCCGGGACGGACATCACTATGCCGCCCGCGCTAGCCTCGAGTTCCTGCGAAAAGACCTCGCTGAAAAGGTCGGCAACTCTGGGAGACCCATCATCGTCTCATTCCACCTCCACCCCAATGGCCCCGAATACGACTGGCCCGCCGAGGACCTCAAAGGCTTCTGGGACACCCTGACCAAATATAACGTAATCGCCCTCGTTCACGGCCATACCCACGGATCGCCACCCAGCAAACTCACCTGGGACGGCAAGACCTTCGGGCGGAATCTCCCGGGCTCCATCGACGTCTTCAATCCCGACGACTCTGGCGCCGCCAAAACCGACCGCCGCAACCCGGGAAAGGCAGTCGGCATTAACCATGGCCTGCTCTATGCCGAACTCGTCGACGCCCCGGGCACGCAAAACGACGTTTTCGTGGTACGATCCTATATCACCAAGGATAACTGGGCTACCCATGCGTGGCACACCCGCTGGGAGCGGAACGTTTCAATTCCGTGATCAAAGACCGCTCTCTCCAGAAGATGGGCGGAGCGATTATGCCGACACCGAAAGCATGCGGCCCATCAAGTGCTCGCGATATGCCTCTTGCGCGATCCGAGGACCATCAGGACCGGTATCGCCACGAGAACAACTAATACAACAACCAGAACGATCGTAATGGCTCTGCCCGACTCCGCGACGTTCTCTTTTCCATTTACCCCTCCACTATCCCTGAGACCGGGTGAAGCCGGTAATTCCTCTCCGAGCAACTCGCCCTCCTTCCATGGATCGACCACAAGCACACCTCGTATTTCTGCCGTATCAATCGGCATACGACCATCGAGAATGGCATGAAACACCTCTAACCCCGTGACCCATTGCTTCGCGGGACGAACTTCACTCTTCTTTGACACGGCTTCAAATCCACTCTCTGGAATGTGCGGATCAAAACGAAACCGGGCGCCGCTATCGATCAGGACAAGCTCCAGGCTCTCATTCCACTGCGGATACCTCTGCAGCAAACTCGCCATTCGGTAACCCAGCACCCGCCCACTGGTCGGAAGCGGCGCGGCGGGATTCGGCTCAAGCCCTCCCGAATCCAACTCGTGTCGAATGGCCGAGGCAATCTCCAGTAATCTAGGGCTCAAGGTCCCGGAAGCACCTGGGAAATCAGTGCACAACGAACATCCGGTGACCGGTTGCGAGAAGACAGCGAGCAACGCTAGCGTTCCGAGGATCGCCTTCATCCAGTCTACTTTTTCGCCTCTTCAATCAACTCGATGACCCGCTCAGGATTCATCTTCTTGGTAGGGAGCGGAAATCCCAGCGTGTCCCCATTGGCCTTGAATCCATTACCATCCACGTCGACAAAGATCGGATTGTTATACGCACAGGGCTGCATGTGAGCCTGGTCGCTCGTGCCATATCCGGCTTTTAAATCGAACCCCTCTCCCGTCGCAACCACGATTAAATGACTGTCTTCCTTGAGTTCCACTTTCAGGGACTGCTCGAATTTTACCACCCCGCCCATAAACATCTCCGGATGAGACTTTCGGGTGAAATTCAAATCCTTGCGCTGCCGCCCGTTGACCAAAACCTGCACACGGTCGATATCAATCCAGTCCGTGCACTGCACCCTGACATCGAGCGAGACCTCTCTGGCCTCTATGTCCGCACCCGGCAGGGCACCATTGGCAGTCACATTGAGAAACGGGCCGGTCGTTAGCACCATCTGCCCCTTCTTCGATTTCCGGGACAACTCACGCCAGTCAACCTTCGCCGGGTCGTCGCTCGAACTGGGAACATAAGTGCGCCATCCTCCTACGCCGTTACCCCACACCGAATGCGCATCGGCAACCGCAATCGCCCAGACACGCGTCCCTTGATTCAATAGCTGCAACCAGATTACTTCACGCACCATGGCAATGCTTCCGGCACTCCGCTCACCCTGTTTGCGCACACGATAAGGCACCCCCGCAAGGATGCCGTCTCCATACCGGAACTGCGTGACGAAATTCTCCGTCTCCAGTCCGTCCA
>Ga0209404_10001431_pt1 | contig 16048 bp, 12 predicted proteins | sample TroAtlMetagenome_2_FD_187447 | JGI IMG/M metagenome (GOLD analysis project Ga0209404, IMG submission 187447) | Marine eukaryotic phytoplankton communities from Atlantic Ocean - Tropical Atlantic ANT8 Metagenome (SPAdes) (version 2) | ecosystem: Environmental > Aquatic > Marine > Oceanic...
AGCTTTTTTCCCAAATCCTCGTGTGTCTATCGACGCTAGTTATTATATTTTTGCACGATTGCACCTGCGCGTCTTGGCTTGCTGTTGCAGCCGAACGTCTTCAGGGCTTTAAATTGACACCGCACACACCGGGAAACAGCGTACTGCTGCACGCTCGCAAACCGTGGTGCTGTCACACAGTGCTTGACACAGCACCCAAGCCACGCGCTTGCAAAAACGATGGCCGGCATGCAGGAGGTCGTCGACTACTTGAGAGCCAAGGGCCACGTCCAAGCAGCTAAAGATGTAGTGAAGGCCTTCTCGCAACCTCCCAAGAAGTGGGCCAGCGCGCCGACGTCGAAAGCGCTCGGCGTCGAGACGCGGCTCGTGCAGGGCCACGCGCCCCAACCGGACCCCTATGGGGCCGCGAACATGCCCGTTTATGTGACTGCTACCTTCCAGCAGGCGTCCGCCACAGAATTCGGGGACTTTGACTATACACGGTCTGGCAATCCTACACGAACCGCTCTACAGAGCGCCGTCGCGGACGCCGAGGGCTGCAACCACTGTTTAGCTTTTTCGACGGGCATGGCAGCTTTAGCTGCCGTTGTTAGGTTGTGTTCTTCTGGTGATGAAGTTTTACTGTCAGACGATTCGTACGGAGGTACTTATAGATTACTCGCCAAAGGCGCGAAGGAGGCCGGCGTGACCGTAAAGTACGTGGCCATGGACGGGCCCGACGGTCCCGCACGTTTGGAACGGGCCTTCACGGACCGCGTCAAGCTCGTCATGGTCGAGTCCCCCACGAACCCGATGCAGCGCGTCTGCGACTTGAGAGGTTTATCAGCAGTCTGCAGGAAGCACGGCGCGTTGCTCGAGGTGGACAACACGCTCATGTCGCCACTGTTGCAGAAACCTTTAGCATTAGGTGCGGATATCGTGGTCCACAGCGCGACGAAATTCATCTGCGGTCATTCGGATACGATGGCAGGCGTCTGCTGCGTCGACGACGAAGCTTTATTTAAAAGATTATACTTCGTGCAGAACGCCGAGGGCACGGGTTTGGCGCCCTTTGACTGTTTTTTAGCTTTGCGCGGGTTGAAGACCATGGCTTTAAGGGTAGACAGGGCCCAACAGAACGCCATTGCCATAGCGTCATACTTACGACAGCACAAGCTCGTCACGAAGGTCTACTACGCTACTTCTGATGACCATCCCGACCGCGAGTTACATTTATCTCAGGCGACGGGCGGCGGTTGTGTCGTGTGCTTCACGACCGGTGATGTCGAGTTGTCAAAACACGTCGTCTCCTCCACAAAACTTTTCAGCATCACGGTGTCGTTCGGGTCCGTGCACTCGCTCATCAGCTGTCCGTGCGACATGTCGCACGCTTCGATTCCGGCCGAGGTGCGCGCGTCGCGCGACTTCCCGGAAGACATCGTCCGCGTGTGCGTCGGCGTCGAGGATCCAAGGGATTTGGTCGCGGACTTCGAGCAGGCGTTCGCGTCCTACCGAAGCTTCTCATTAGGGGGCATGAAGATCACCTCCCCCATCTAACTATCTACTCCTTAGTTTTGCCCCCATGCTCGCGGAGTGTTGGAGCGTCTGGCGCACGTTGTCGGCGACGACCGCGCAGAAGGCCTCGAGGGGCATGTGGTTCGCGCAGCCTCGCACCGGTCGCTCGCACTCCACGGCCGCCGCCTCGATGCCTAGCAACGCCCACGCGACGATTAGTGTCAAAGGCGGCGTCGCCCACAACCATATCGGCGCGAAGACGATCGGCACCAGAGTTAGGTAGACCGTCAAGGACGTTCTCAAATGAGAAACATACACGAAGGGCAGCGGCGTGTTGTTTATCCGTTCCATGCCTCCAAACGTCCCCGTCAGCAGATCTATTTGCCGCGTCAGGGCCCCGAAGACCTGTGCTACCACTTCCGCGCAAGCACCATTGTGTACGGCTTTGGCCGCCCACGAGGCCGACAGGCCGCGCATCGTATCTAGGACGTAGAGGCACTGGTTCGGCGCCTGAAATAACTCGTCGACTTCACCCTTCGATAGCAATCCGTCGAGCTCCTTCGCGTCTCCACTGTCACTCCGCAGGTAGTTCTTCGCCGCGATCGGAAAAACGACGACCCAGCGACAGATCGCCGACGCCGGACTACACGTCGTGCTCATCCAGACCTCCTCCTCCTTTTCTTCGGAAGGTGGGACCTTCGGCCAGTGCATCCTATGCTCCACCCTTTTCAGGTCGTCCCCAAACACCATGTGAGCACACGCCGTCGACGCGATCGCTCGACAAACTTCGATTAACGCTCCTGCTTTTTGCCTCGCCTCCCAGTAGCGCTGCGCGGACCGTCCCAATCGAAACACGAGCAAAAAGGACATGACCAATCTCAATAAAGCTTCGACGGGCTCGATCTTCAGGAGCCACCGGTTCCAGCGGCGCTGAGACACTCCAAGCTTCTCGGCGTTCTGCGCGCTCCACGCGGCAAAGATCGAGACGAGCAAAACCCACAATAGAGGCTGCCAGACGTGGTGGCCGCTGCGGCCGCGCGTCGTGACGATGTGACTGGTCCAATGCTTCGGGTCGTAGCTCGCGTAGGCTCTCGCTGCTTTCGTCCGCAGGTGCGCGAGGCGTTCCTGTTCTCTTGCTGGAGTGTCCGGTGTTGATGGCGTGGTCGGCGGCGAGGAATTGGGTTCGGCCATGTGGTTGCTGTGTGTCTTTTACGAGCGTCGCGTGTTACGTTCTCGTAGCTGCCGTGCCTGAGCTGTGCTAGGCCTGCACAGCCTTATGGTACTGCTCTATGTGATATATATAGCTACGACTGCGTGTGTGCCGCGCGCAGCGCCAAACCTGTTTATTTTCACGACGTTTCGGCCTAATAGACGACGGCTTCGAGCTGTACGAGCGCGCGTACGTAGTTGCGCATCTCGATGATGCTAGCGCGCCTTAAGGCCACTAGGGGAAAAATCGATGCGGCATGCAGCCTTTTGAGTATCCTTCCGTTCGCTACTGGTCCAAAGAGATCAATGGGACACGTACGGGGGGGCGAAAAAAATATTTTTTTTAATTCGCGATATTGACGACGCCGCCATGGCGAGCGCGTCGGTGGGAATCCTGTCGATTCGTGGTCCTGAGGTCTCCCCGGGGTCGCTTACGGTCGGAACTAGACATGGGCAATCGCCTACACCGCGCGCGCGGCGGCTTCCATCGGTGCATAATATAAGCAAGTTCCTTTGCGCTCTATTGCTCTGGACCATGATCCCCCAAAGATTTCGATCCAGAGCTCTCTGGAGAGCCACAAGCGCCGGCACTTGCGGCGTAGGCGACCACCCGACCCCAGACCTATCCCAGAGGGAGTCCGCGAGCCGATCTACATCCGAAAAAAGTAAATAATTTGGACCCGATGGCGCCCCGTCCCCGTAAAAAACGTCAATTACCCGAGGGCCCCCAGGAATCGTGATAGCGGTCTCGTCGGACCCCATACACTACCCCACTGATAGTCAACTACAAGTATATGACATCTACACCACGAGAAGGGTACTTTGGACTTGCCACGCTCGGGGCGTGAACATCTTGATCTGGACCCCGCGTAAGTCAGTCGATCATGAAACAAATGATCGCGTCATGGTCCATGCTGATGGTACACGGGCTGATGGTCGTAGGTCCGGGATCTATGCCCCAATTAACGAGATCGTGGGCTCGGGAGTTGGCCGAGGCGCGCCGAGCATCTTTGGGTCTCGGAGCAATGTAGTGCACACTCAGGCCGGTTAGCTGGCCCGTCTGGTAACCGAAGCGCCTGAAACGCAAATTTATTTTATAAACCACCGGTCTGGGGCCTTTCTGGTGCTCCGTCTACGCACCGTCGTCCGCGGAGAACGGGCAAGTCGATCGATCGTGAATAGAACAACGGCGTTATGGTCCATCTGGATGGTGTCGTCGCTGATACTCGCGGGTTCAGGTTCTGAGCTCCTTTACGCCATCGCGCGTGGTTGCGGATTTGACGTTTCGCGCGGCTCTAACGGATCATCTAAAATAGCTCAGTGGCCGCTGATTCGGCCTAGATGGACTCTACCACTAACAAACGGAAGGAAACGAACATAAACTCGGGAGTTGTCTAGTAGAATTCTTTTCCCGCCCTCCGAGCGCGGGCCGTCGGCTCCGGTTCCGTCGATTGTGTATGAAAACTAGCCTGGAGTTGATATAATGTCCCATCTGGACGGTAGATGGCGGCGTCAATCGCTGGTGTATTTTGGCGAGCCGTAAGACTCATTCGCGAATGTCGCGGGCGGTGCCTTCCGGGAGGCGCGAGGGTATGTTCCCGGGCCGCTACTCTGAAATATTTGGTCTCGGCGAACGAGTAGGATGTATTCTGAATTTGGGTCATTCTTTTGACGCTATCGAAGCGTATCTTTGAATTTGCTAGTAGTCGATTACGCTAGGTATTAACATTGCTACTTTGCAACAACAGTGCCTCCTGCGATAGCTGGCCGTGAGGTGGCCCTTCCTTCCTTTGCATCGGTAATTTTCGTCGTCTACCGAGGCCGATCTGTGAATTGACCGGACACTACTCGGACACTTCAGGGAGCCGCGAGGAGTACGCTTCACCCTCGAGGCCATCGGGCAAGGTTGGGTACTTCGAACTTTACCCACGAAGCGCCTAGCGGAAGCCGAGCATAGAAGGTTGGTCTTTCGCCCGGCCACGCCTCGCGAGCGCCGGCGCAGGCTTCTTTCCCGCCTTCGACGTTGGTCGCCGCCGCGCCGTCGTGTTCGTCACGTCGCTCGGCGGCGCCGCGCGCCGTCGGCGCGCGCCGGGCGCGGGCGTCGCCGGCGACGCGCCGAGGCCGTCGCCGGACGGCGGCGGCGCCTCGCGGCCGACGGACCGCGTCGCGCCCGAGTCGCGCTGCTCGCGCCGCAGCTGCCGCGTCAATGTGTCCATGAGCAGCGACCGCCGCTGCGGCGGCGAGTCCGGGCGGATCGTCATCGTCGTCGTCGCCTCGTCGGCGCGGATGATGTTCGCCTCGTTCGCCTCGCGCCGGAAGGCCTCCTCCTGGCCGCGCCGCGCGGCGGCCGCGGCGGCCGCGGTCCAGGGGTGCGAGCCGCTGCTTCGCAGGGAGGACGTCGTGCTGCCGAAGGTCGACCGCCGGTTCGGCACGCGGATCTCGCCGCGCACGGACATGGTGCTGAAGGCCGGCGAGAAGGCCGGCGAGGCCGTTGACCGGCGGGCCCCGGGCGTGCGCCGCGCCGTCGACGGCGGCGCTTGCGTCGCGGGCGTCGCCGTGAGCTCGCTGATGGCCGAGGCCGTCGACGCGCTGCGCGGCCGGCCGAGCGCGGGCGTCGTCGGCGGGAGCGGCGCCGCTGGTGGCTCCAGGGGCACGGCGCCGAACGGCGGCGGCGGCGGCGGCGCCTGGGGTTGCGTTTGTAGCGCGGCGCCGAGGGGCGGCGGCGCTTGTGGCGGCGCCAGCGCCGGCGGCGCGGCGGCGGCGTCGTCGGTCAGTGAGACATTCGCGAGCCGGGCCGCGGCTTCTTCGAGAGCAGCCATCGTCGCGTTCTCGGTGAAAACGGGCACTTCACCACTGCCTCGTAAATCTCTATGTAGCGGCTCGTTACGCGCGCAGTTTGCCTTCCGCAGCCTCAGCAGTGATTTGAGACAACGTATACAGAGTTGTTTTGGTTTGGCGCAGGGTGTAGGCGTAGATTGGGCAGGCAGTTTGATTCGCGCAGCGAGTTTCATTTTAGTGCGGGTTGCAAAAGTCAACAAGTGGCTTGTATCCATAAGCCCACGAGTCCGTGCGCGTCGAGACCGATCTGGATCGACCGCGCGGGCAGTCGCGCGGGCCATGGGCCATGGGGTTTGGAGGCAGGCCTTGCAAAAGGCTGCCCCACGCGCGGCACAGCCCACCGCTGGCCCGCGGACGGCGCGTCTCGGCGCCCCGTGCCCGCCGGTTAACGGCTCGCGAGTCGTGCGCGCCTTCCAGCCGCATCCAGCACCAACCTCAGAGATAGAGCATGAAAAAGGATGACAGTGATGAAGACAAGCCGAGCTGCAAGGGCGAGGCGAAGGACGACGATATGAGGAATGAGGCCAAGGCCGAGCCCAAGCCAGCGTTGCGGCCGGGCGACGACGCGCCGCTCGAGGAATTAGGTGATTACTGGCAGGGCACCGACGGGCTGCTGCGGCGGGCCACGGCGCACATCTATCGGCGCATCATCGCGCCGGAGTGCGAGGGCGGGTTCCGCGAGTGGATGGACGCGCACTGTCTCATTTTTGAAGGGTCCTCGAAGAACGAGGAGCAAAAGCCCGAGTTCTTCACGCTCTACAAGGAGTTCGAGGCGCGCGTCTCCGAGGCGCTCGAGGAGTTTGTTACGTCCCAATTCGACGACGACGGCACGCGGCGCGAGCGCATGGACGAGCTCTCGGCGCGGATCCGCGCCGGCGCGGACGACGGGTCGAAGCTGAAGCTGCCCATCGACAAGTCGGCGACGATGCTCCTCGCCGCGGCGTCGTACCCGAAATTCTGCGCGCTGATGCGGCAGCGGTGCAAGGCCGTGCTCAAGGAGCGGGCGGCGTTCGACGCGCTGCGGTAGTACTAGTAATTGGGATTGTTGTGACTTTCAAGTTGTCCCTAACTAGGAGAAGTCAACACGCACACATCTTTACCCCAGCCGCGCCAGCCGCGCCGCGCGCACCTCCTCCGCCGACGGCCGCGCCGGCGCGACGTCCTCCTGGGACTCGTCCAACACGATCGGCCCGACCTCCTCCTGGCTGTCGTCGAGGACGATCGGGTGGTCGCGGTCCGTCTTGACCACGTCCCGACGGGGCGGCGCCGCGTCCTCGCGCGACCGCCGCAGCGCCTCGGCGAGCTCCGCGTCCGGATCCCGGGGCGGCGGCGCCGCGTCCTCGCGCGACCGGCGCAAGGCTTCCGCGAGGTCGTCGTCGCGGTCGCGCGACCGCCTAATGGCTTCGGCGAGGTCCTCGAGGTCGTCGTGCTCCACATTATCACGCTGAGACCGTCGCAGCGCCTCCTCCAAATCATCGTCGGCGGCGGGCACGGCTCCGGTGTAGCCGTCGGGCAGCGCGACCGCCGCGAACAAGCCGTCCGCATCTAGGGCTGTGCGCGACTTCGACGCGCCCACGAAGGCGTCGATGCGCTGCTGGCCCTTCTTTGCGGGCGGCGCCGCATCGTAAAAAGCACAATCGATGTCCCCGAGCTCGTACTGCGAACCCGACCGCACGACGGCCAGCGCGACGCGTCGACTGCGCGGCGGCAGGTCCGCAGTGGCCACAAAAGCCTTCCACTTCGCCGGGAAGCGCGGGCCCCGCTGCGGCGGCGCCCGCGGGTCGGGCTTCGGCGTTAGTGCCTTAAGCCGCTCGTAGTACGCGTCGGCCCGATCTTTAACGTTCTCGAGGACGCCGTCCACCGACCGCGCCTGGGCGCTCTTGCAGTAGCAGACGACGGCGGCCGTCTTGTACGTGTCGCTCTCGTTGACGATCGTGACCACAACTAAGCCCTCGCCCTGCGTCGTCGCGCAGGTGGCGCCGTTCTGCGCTTTCACAACGTTGAGCGACGGCGCGCGCGCCGCCGCGAACAGTAAATCGTCCGTACGTTCCTTAGATCTTGTCAGGGCACCATGTAACACCTCCAACGCCATCGCCCCGTGCCGCTTACTCTCAAAATCGAGCTCCTCGACTTGCAAGGGCCCGTCCACGGAGACAAACCTCACGCGGAACGGCTGCGCGGCCCGCGTCTCCGCCGCCGCCGGGTTCGCGCCCAAGGCATAAACGTAGACGAGGACGTCCTTGCCTCGGAGGTTGACGGCCAAGGCGCCGCGGTCGTAGACGTCCGCGCCCCTTAACAGAGCTCCGAGGACCTTCTTCGTTCTAAGGTCGTACGCGACCACCTGTACGTCGCCCGGTCTATAGGATTTCTTGCGGTCCGCGCGGCACCACGCGCCGCGCTTGGTGGGTTGCAGCGCCGTCACGAAAACATCGCCGTCGCCCCTAACTCTGTAAAAACAAGCACCGACCCTCCAAGCAGCTTTCTTCGGAGGGAAACTATTTCCAAATGAACGAGCGTTCACCTGCGGAGGCGCCGCACAGACGTCCACCCGCGAAAAGCCCATCAGAAAGTGCGTGTAGTCCATCCCTGCGTGGGGCATCGCGTCGATGGCGTCACGTGTCACGCCATCGACGCGACGTGGACGTGGCACGCGATGCCAACGCGAACAACGCGAAGATAATAAAGGACGCCGCAAGAGCACAGAAGGTACCATCATTATCTCTAGTTGGACGGACCATGCCCGGCTCCGTCCGGAACACCTCGTTCCACTTGTCGGACTGATCTGACCAGTCGCCGTTCCACTCGCCGACGCCGTGCGGGTTCCGAATTCGCAGTAACCGCTCGTCGTTTCCTCTATAACGGACCGTCCTACAATCCACTATGCTATAAGCGTGGCTGCCACATAACCCTACTTCCCTCAAATCAGGTACCGGATCGGTAGCGCAGCCCATCGGGTAGCTGAGTCGTTTCCACTTCACGAGGTTCCTCCACAGCTTCTCCGAGTCGAAGCCGCGGTCGCCCAGATTCATCGCGAACGTCGGGCAGCCCGTCAGGTCCAGCAACGCTTCGGCGATTTGGCCGCCCGATATCGACTGGTAGGACCCATGCGCTTTGGCGTAGGCCTTTTCTATCAATGAGGCCCAGAGCGTCGGCGTCGGCACGTTCGTCATTCTTTCGGTTTGCGCGCATCTAGAGCGTACATACGCTAAGCGCGCCGCCTTGGACGCGTTGATGAGTGGTGCTCTTCGGACGTCCGCGACCATGTTCTCCCGTCGCGGTTTCTCGGTGCACGGCAGGCGGTCGTCTACGACCACAGTCGTCCAGAGGCCGTCCATGAATAACCGAAGAGCATACGCGCCGGCGGAATTGCGTGGAGTCTCCACAAACAATCTCGCAATCAAATCGTGGCGCTCCGCGACAACCGATAAAGCCGCGAGGAACCAGCAGTCGCCCAGGCCGCCCTGGGCGAGGTCGTCCGCGGAAAAACCGGCGTCCGTCACGACGGGCACGCTCGCGTCCATGCGAGCCCAGGTCAGGGGCTTCGGCGGCGGCCGGTCGGCCCACTGGAATAGACCACACCTACGATTCGCACAGTGCCAGTAGGGCCGTCCTTTGTTCTCGGAGTCCTCCTTTTTTACGGTAGATTTCCCGGCTCGATGGCCGCAGGAGCACGACGGCGGCTGCGACGGGTCCGAGGGCGGCGGCGGCTGCTCGTTCTCGTTGCCCTTCAGGGACCGGATCGATGCGGGGAACTCGACATCTTCATAAGACTGCGTCGTTCTCATCAACCGCCTGGCCTTCGCGACGTCCTCGTCCTCGTCGACGTCGTCGCCGCCGGAAATACGCGTGTGGGCGCCGCGCCACTTGGACGCCGCCGTGATCGCCGCCTCGACGGTCTTGCGGCTCACGACGTTCTCAGGCTCGGCGGGCTCGGCCGTCTTCGGCTTTTTCTTCGGCTGCTGCTGTTCGTCGTCGGACGAGAGCGTGAGGTCCTGGGGTTTTGCGAGCGCTCGTTTCAAGTTTGCCGCGGCGCGCGCCGTCGCGGCGGCCTCGTCGTCCGGCGCGGGCGCGGGCGCGGGCGCGGCCTCGTCGTCGTCGCTGCTGTCGAGGACGTCCCGTTTCTTGCGTCTCGGCGGCACAGCCGGCGCCGGGGCCGGCGCCTCGCCGTCCGAGGAGCTGCTGTCGAGGACGTCGCGTTTCCGGCGCCGCGGCGGCGGCGCGGCCGGCGCCGGCGCCGGCGGGCGCTGCGCCTCGTCGTCCGATAAAGTGAGGTCGATGGTGGCCATTCGTATTCGCGTGCGCAACCGCTGTGACTGACCCGCCTGATTTGAGCTCCTGGGCACTCGTTTCAGTCAACAATTTCGATTCAGGCGCGACGCCGGTGATCGATGCTGTCCCGCACGCGCTGCTGAGCCTACGCAACCGCGTGATGCGCTCGATTAAAGCCTCGGCGCCGGCCGCAACATCGCGCTAGCGGTCTGTAAGACACTAGCAAGGCAGCGTCTTTCCAAGGCGCTGCGCGCTAATTTGTGCCATCCGACGCCCGGCGACGCGGCCTACCAGCCCTTCGCATCGCCCGGGACCCGGTCGACCACCAAAGAAGGCTGCCCCGCGGGCCCCCTTAACCATGCCAGCCAGTTTGCTGAGCGGCAGCGTCCACGGCAAGGGTAGAAGGAAACGCAAGCTATTTACAAGAGTGGTCACTGCCTTAATTACGTGGTACTTCCTCTGGAAGCGGACCCAGGCGACGGACGACGCGCCCTGGCCCCCGACGCTCGAGCAGGTCCTCGACGGGGGCGTGTACTATGCGACCTCACCGACACGGTGGCTCTCTGACATGATGGAGAATGTGGGGAGGTGGTCGCCGCGCCAGACCCAGGCGGCGCACGGTGTGCTGGCTTTGATGACGCTCGCGATAGCTATGAGTATTGGCGAGGCGGGCCGCAAGAGACGGATTGAGAAAGAGAGGAAGCGGCCTAAAAGACGGAAGCCGAAGCCACCACCGAAGCCCGAGGCGCCCGGCGCGGGCTGGGCTCCGGCCTCGAAGCCGAAGCCCGACCTGCCGGACGAGGCGACGCTGCGAAGGAACCTCCAGCAGTACGGCGCGAATTTGGCGCGGGCCATGGCGTTGAAGCGGGAGCACGGCGACCTGACGCCGGACCAGGAGAAGCTTTTAGAATCAAAGTTCGACGAGCTCCGCGAGACGATCCGCATGACGGAGGAGATCCTCGCGCACGTCGTGTCGGTACGAGAGCGCGCCGAGGCGGAGAAGCGGGCGGCGGCGGAGCACCCCCAGGGGTGCCCGTGCTGCGTCGTGAGCGGGGGGTAATGTGTGACATGTGTACAATCAACATAGCTTACACTCAGTAGTAGCCGGCGTGGAGCCAGAAACCCACGACGTGTCGGACGAGCTCCTTCGGGAGCATCGGAAATTTCGGCTCGAAACTGCGCGTAAGCCTCGCGAGATGGGCTTGCTCGTACTTCTTGAAGCCGCCGGCGTTTCTGACTCGTTCCATGTACGGGTCCGTGACAGGTACAGGTACGGATAAACGTGTAATCATTGTGGTGGGTACCTCAGCGCCAGCGCGGAGAAACAAAGGAAACAATCGGGGACAGTTATCTGTGAGTGCGATGTCGAAAGGTCTCCGCCCGGAGGTATCTCTTGCATCCATATCGGCACCTGCGGCCAGAAGCAATTCGACGCAATCGACAACCCCCCTCTCTGAACTGCTTGCTGCATCGTGCAGCGCTGTGGCATTAGCATATCTATCTACCGCTTCCACATTAACGCCGGCTTGAATGAGCAAAGATAACAAATCGGGTTTTCCAGCGGTAGCCGCACAGTGAAGTGGTGTCCGTCCTAGACGATCTGTCGCTTCCAAATTTGCCCCAGCGTCGCGAAGGAGCTTGAAGCAGCCCACGCGGTCACCGGCGTCGTCGTGCCATGCAATGCACAAGGTTAGGAGAGGGGTCTTCCCGTTCCAGACTACCGGGGTCCCGTCATATTCTGCATCTGGCGACAGGCCTGCGGCAAGCAATTGCCGCAACGTTTCGACGTCAGCCCTGTCCGCCGCAAAATGGGCCCTCACGGGTCCCCGCTCCTCTATATCATCGAACGGCTCCGCGCTCATATGGATGGCCCAGCGAAATCAAGCAGCCAGACGCCGCGCAGTATGAGTACAGACAGCGGTGAGCTCGCAGAGTCGGCAGAGTCGGTTCCGCGGACGAGTTGCTAGCGGCCAGTAACACTCTAGCAAGCACATGCTGCAAGTTTCCGTCCGTGAACGGCAGCTCTGAGACCGCGAGGCTGCTCCAAAAGACGACTTTTGACCCTTCGCACTACCGCGAGAGCCGTGCACCAATGTGGGGCCTCGCAGCCTGCGCCCTCTGCACCGCTGCCCTGCAGCTCCCGAGCAGACCGCTGCGCACACGCCTAACGCTGCACGCCGTCGACGACGATGCCGAATTATGCGTCGCGTTGACGGTCCACAAACCGCACAAAGTCGATGGTACAAAAGTGCCGAGCCCGCTCAGCCGCGACACGGCGTTTGTTGGGGACGGCGCGGCGGTCCTGGCATCGGCCGCGACGGAAAAGGGCGATCTCATTGATCGGGCCTACGCGGCGGCGGGCCCGCGGAGCCAGATCATCCCCGCGCGGACGTGCGGAATTGTGACGTGCGGAGGGCTCTGTCCAGGATTAAATACCGTGGTGCAGGAATTGTATCGCTGTTTGTGTACGCAGTACTTCGTTGAGAGGGTCTGGGGCTTCGAGGGCGGGTACGAAGGGCTGGCTAAGGGCAGACGTGTAGACTTAGCCCGCGTGTTACGAAAAAAGAATATCTACGCAGAAGGAGGTACGCTACTAGGCACCTCAAGACCGAAGATCCCCGCTCCAGAACTAGCGGACGCCGTCGAGCGCGAGGCCCTGGACTGTCTGTTTGTCGTCGGCGGCGACGGGACGATGAGGGGCGCCGCGGCTCTTAGTGAAGAACTCCAGAAACGAAACTCGAAGTGTCGAGTAGCCGTCGTCCCGAAGACTATTGATAATGACATCCCGCTCATCGACCGGAGCTTCGGGTTTGATACCGCGGTCACGGAGGCGAAGAGGTTCATTGATGTGGCCAGTGTCGAGGCGCGGAGCTTCCCGCGCGGCGTCGGCGTCGTCCGGCTGATGGGCCGCGACGCGGGCTTCCTGGCGGTGCACGCATGCTTGGCGGCGCCGGGGGACGTCGACGCGTGTTTGGTGCCCGAAAAATCCTTTTCGGTGGACGCTTTACTACGATATGTAAATGAGAAGCTGGACGAGAAGGACCACTGCATTCTGGTCGTGGCCGAGGGCGTCAACACGCGGATTATTGATGATCAGGGTCCCGTCACGGTCGACGGGGACGTCGGGCCCTGGCTGTGCGCGCAACTCAAGGCAAACCTTGACAGCATCTCCCTGAAATATGTGGACCCGAGCTATGCGGTAAGGGCGGCGCCGTCGAACGCGGCGGACACGATTTTTTGTTCGCGATTGGCGCAGCACGCGGCGCACGGCGCGCTCGGCGGTAGTACGGCGTTCGCCGTCGGCACCGTGAACACGCACTACGTGGAGATCCCTCTCCAGGATTTCGCGAACCGGGCGGCGGTCTGCGCCGTGACGGGGCGCATCTTCGGCGATTTGGTGCGGTCGACGGGCCAGCCGGCCTTCGACAACGACGCGGACGCGAGCTGTGATGATTCATTAGAGTCGCCGACGGGCGGCTGCGTCGTCACGTGGGACGGGCCTTCTATGACTGGTGTAAAGACATAACATACATTAGCTCCAAGTCTCGGGCCGCTTCCAAAAGTCGTCGCCGCGGCCCCCGTAATAATGACCAAGAGCGGCGTCGATGGCGCGCGACGTCCTTGTGGATGACGTTGCTGTCGACGGGCACTCCGAGCCGTCGAGGATCGCGTCCACCACTTTTGTGACGAGTGGCAGCTGGACCGGGTCGGGCGGGTCGTAGGTCTCGACGCCGTCCGCCCACACCAGTTCGCGGCCATTCATCGCTGCTGGCACGCGCACGGAGCCCGCCGAGCCGGTGATCACGAGCAGATCCTCGGACTCGGACGCCTCGAAATTCCACGTCGCCGTGCCGATGCCATCTCCGACGCGGAAGTGCATCTCGACCTTGGTCTCGACGTGACCGGCGGGCCCGGTCGCCGACGCGCGCACGCGATCGAGCGGCCCCAGCAGGAAGTCGATGAGATCCAACGCGTGCGAGCCGATGTCCACGAATTTACCGCCACCGCTGCGCTCCGCGTCAAGGCGCCAGTCTCCGGCGCGCGGCGGCGCCGGCCGCCGCGAGAAGACGTAGGAGACGCTCTGAATGGTGCCGAGGCGGCCTGCTGCCAGGTCTTGCTTGAGCTTCACAAAGCGCGGGTAAGCTCTTCGGTAGTAGGCGACGAAGAGCGGCAGCTTTGCGAACGCCCGCTCCATCGTCTCGCACTCCTTCGCGGTGCGGGCGGCGGGCTTCTCTACATATAATGGATAACCCGCAGCAGCAACCTTCAGAGCGATTTCCAGGTGCGACCCCGGCGGCGTGGCGATGTATACCGCATTGATTTCACGGTCCGCGAGCAATGCGTCGACGTCGTCGTAGGCTCTCGGGATGTTGTGGCGCCGGGCGAAGTCTTCGGCCTTGGCCTTGTCTCGACCTGTGAAAAATCAACCGGTGAGCCAGGTTTGTGTTATTTCAGCACTGGTCTTGACGCATCACCGCGGCGACCCTCGACCGCGGCGCGTTTTGTAGCGCCGGGCCGGACTTCTTTTCTACCACATCGCCGCAGCCTATGATGCCCCAGACCACCTCTTTTGGTGCATCTGTGCTCTGCATCAGTGCAAGAGGCAGCAGGGGCACCAGTGCCAGGCAGCCGGCCAGAAAGGCTCGCTGGGTGAGGCGTGAGCGAAACGACGCCGTCTTGACGATCAATTACAGCGATTCGTGATTAATAGTGATCTCTATACGCTCCGTGCTGCTTGTTTTGAGGGTTCGGTGCAGAGCCGAGCTAGCGGACTGTAACACACTAGCAATCTGCGCGTGCTGGGCTGTATCTGCCCGTAGTGCTTCGAACCGGTGGTTGTTGTTGCTTAGAAATCACGAGGAGTCACCATGCGTATCATGCTATCGGTCACTGTCGCTGCCAGCGCGCTCGCGCCGCTCACAAAGCGGCTTGGCACCCCAGGCCGCTTTGTGGTCGTCAGATCATCGTCCTACGACGTCGAGGGCGGGGCGGAAAGCTCAGCGCCGTACGACATCGAGGAACCAGCCGCGGAGCCGACGAAAGACGTCGCAGCGCTCAAATCCAAGCTCTTTGCAGCCTGCGCCGCCGCGGACCGCGGTTTCGCGGCGTCGCCGGCGGATAGAGATGAAATCGAAGTGCTCCTCGACGAGCTGTCGCCGCTCTCGCCGATCGAGGAGCCGACGCGAGGTATCGCGGAGGGCGCGGCCGACGCGCCGCTGCGGAAATGCTGGCGACTCGTCTACACGAGCGCCTCCGACGTCTCGACGCTGGCCGCAAATCCGCTCGCCTCGTTGGGAGGCATCTACCAGGACGCGCGCGAATTACCGGTCGTGGTGAACGTGATTGACTCCTTCCCGAGATTGCTGGCAAACCTGCCGCCGGACGCGGCTTCCAGACTAGCGACGACGACGCGGCTGCGCGTCCAGACTCGCGCGCGGCCCCGCTCGGCGACGCGCGTCGGCCTGAGCTTCGAGCGCGTCGGCGCCGAGCAGCTGGCGATCCTCGGCCAGGAGGTGCCCGACTGGCTACCGCGGCCGGCGGTGGACCTCCCGCAGCTCGGACTTGACGTCCAGCGGCGGATATTCAACGTGGGAGACGACGAGGACCCGCGCGACGCCGCGAGCAACCCCGCGTTCTTCGACGTCATGTTCCTCGACGAGGAGCTGCTCGTGATCAAGCAGGGGAGCCCGGGAGGCATGTTCGCCGCGGTCGCCGTCGACGATCTGGCGAAGGGGTATTGAGTTGTGTAAAATTAAGTCGAATTTACGATGTGGAATTGCTAGACAACGGCCTGGCGGAAGCCCGCGGCGCGCTGGATGTTCTGCTCTTCTTGCCGCGAGACGACGGAGAGGCGCTGCCGCCGGCCCCGCGTCACTTTTTTGGCGAGGGCGCCGACGACGCGCCGTTTTAAATCAGAAAACACGGGCGCCAGCGCCGCCAGGTCCCCATTATCCTCGGCGAAGGCCCTTCGAACGGCCGCCGGCGCCGCCGCGAGCTTGGCCAGGTCGCTCTGGACGTCTCGCAACGCGGACAACACTCTATCACTTTCCAGAGCTTGCTCCTCGTCCCGCGATAGATGCAAATTCGCGTTCCGCCGCATTGACCTAGGAGATAAGGCCTCGGTCGCCTGTTCTTCGTAGGTCATCGCGTGCGAGTTAGCTAACGTGCAGCCGCCCATGCCCATGCGCGCGCGCGTCTGGATGATCAGGGCCCGTTGAATCCTCAAAAAGCAGCCGTA
>Ga0209404_10001432_pt1 | contig 16046 bp, 13 predicted proteins | sample TroAtlMetagenome_2_FD_187447 | JGI IMG/M metagenome (GOLD analysis project Ga0209404, IMG submission 187447) | Marine eukaryotic phytoplankton communities from Atlantic Ocean - Tropical Atlantic ANT8 Metagenome (SPAdes) (version 2) | ecosystem: Environmental > Aquatic > Marine > Oceanic...
TGCCATCCCAACACCCTTCGAGGTCACTAAACCTCCCATTCCAATAAGAAACAATGTCGCCAATGCTGTAAACATGGCGAACCGATGTAACCACGGATTTTGCTGCGATCTAGCAGACATCAAAAAAGAAAGTGGTAAAATAACAGAAAAATAGACTTAATTATTCGATTTTCTGAATCAAACCAAACAAAAAGTACCATCTGAACGATGGTGCGGCAACTTCATTGTGAAAAAATTCACAATCTCCATAATCTTAGTATTAATCAATATTTTCAGTCTAAATAGTCTTTATTGAGGATAAATTTTTCATAATGGCATAATATTTACAAACTAATCAACTATGTATAAGATTTTTTAGTTCCTGCAATTGGCGTAAAAAACATTGTTATGAATAATTCGAACGAAATATCATTCCGTGAAAGTGTCGACCGAATGTTCGACCGAGCCATTGATACAATGAATCTCCCGCTTGGTCTTGCAGAACAAATTCGGTGTTGCAACTCCTGCTATCAACTCAAATTCGGTGTTAAACTTGGCGATCACTACGAGGTCTTTACCGGATGGCGTGCAGTTCACAGCGAACATATCCTCCCGGTCAAAGGCGGTATCCGGTATGCTGATTTTGCCAATCAAGACGAAGTTGAGGCTTTAGCCGCACTAATGACCTACAAATGCGCTATCGTTTTTATTCCCTTCGGAGGCTCCAAAGGGGCACTTAAAATCGATCCACGCAAATACAACGAGGACGAACTTGAGAAGATAACTCGCAGGTTTACCCAAGAACTTGCTAAACGCGATTTGATTCATCCTAGTCTAAATGTCCCAGCACCGGATATGGGTACTGGCGAACGCGAAATGGGCTGGATTTCGGATACCTATCAAAGTCTTTTCCCTCAACAAGCTAGTGGCATGGGATGTGTTACAGGCAAGCCAGTTCATTTGGATGGAATCCAAGGTCGCACTGAAGCGACCGGACGTGGAGTGCAGTATGGCCTTCGAGAATTTTTTCGTCACTCCGAAGATGTAAAAAGAGCCAAACTTGACGGCTCCCTTGAAGGGAAGAAAATAATCATTCAAGGACTTGGAAATGTAGGCTACCACGCGGCTAAATTCTTAAGTCAAGAAGACGGTGCAAAGATAGTCACTATTATAGAACGCGATGGATCTATCAGTTTAGCTAATGGGTTAGATATTGAAGCAGTAAAACAATATGTCAGCGAAAACCGCGGCGTGAAAGGTTTCCCTGAAGCTGAATTCAATGAAAACGGAGCTGAATCACTAGAAGCTGAATGCGACATACTAATTCCAGCAGCACTTGAAGGTGTAATTAACAAAAGCAATGCCGCAAAAATTAAAGCCCCTCTAATAGCTGAAGCTGCTAACGGCCCTATTACTTTTGCCGCTGACGAAATTCTCCGAAAAAAGGGGACAATCATCATACCAGATGCCTATATGAACGCAGGGGGTGTAACCGTATCCTACTTTGAGTGGGTTAAAAACCTTGCACGAATTCGCTTTGGATATCTAGAACGCCGACACGAGGAACGCCGAGGCCAATTGATTGTAGATGCACTTGAGAAAATGCTAGATACCGCTGTGCCACAAAACATTCGCAATCAGTTGGTCACTGGGGCTGATGAACTTGATCTTGTTCGCTCAGGATTAGACGACACAATGCGCAACGCCTATAACGAGATTCGTAACATATACAACTCAAGAGAAAAAGTAGTCGACTTACGTACAGCTGCTTTTGTGTTAGCTATCGAGCGAATAGCAAAAAAATACGAAAGTATGTGGCTTTAACCCTATCTTGGTTATTTAAAGATCTGTTGCGATTCCAACTTTTCCTTTAGTGCTCAAGCCTTTAGGCTCTTGGCGCTTTATGGGTTTAAGTGTTTTCAACACTCTATCACGTTCGGTCGAACATTTCGTGCCAGTAGATCCCAAAGGGGAAAAAGTTGGACTCTACTGCTGCGGACCAACCGTGCACGATTTTGCGCACATCGGAAATTTTCGCACCTTTGTATTTGCCGACATCGTTCGGCGTTACCTTACCTTCAAAGGTTTTACAGTTCGTCACGTTATGAACATCACAGACGTGGAAGACAAAATCATTCGACGGGTTAACGAGAGTAATAAGTCACTTAAAGAATACACTAGTAAATATGAAAAGGCGTTCTTTAACGACCTTGAGGCATTAGGTTGTTTGATGCCAGATGATCAACCACATGCAACAGAATTTATTGGACCGATCATTAAGCTAATTAAAAAACTAGAGGAACGAGGCATCGCATACCGCACTAACGATGGTTCTGTTTATTTCAGTATTGAAAATTATCGTAAAAAGGGCAATTCCTACGGACAACTCCTAAACCTAAACCTAGATGAAATGCGTCCAGGCAAACGTGTCAGCAGTGATGAGTACGAAAAAGAATCTATCGCCGACTTCGCTTTATGGAAATCACGAGTAACAGAAGATGGTGAGGTTTTTTGGAACAGCCCCTGGGGTGAAGGAAGACCTGGATGGCACATTGAATGCAGTGCCATGAGCATGGAACTGCTCGGCCCAAGTTTCGATTTGCACCTCGGCGGAGAAGATCTAGTCTTTCCCCATCACGAGGATGAAATTGCTCAAAGTGAAGGAGCCTGCTTGCAATGCGATGGCCAAAAGTTTGTCAAATACTGGATGCACGGATCTCACCTTCTTGTAGAAGGTAAAAAAATGAGTAAGTCACTCGGCAATTTTTTTACATTACGTGACTTATTAGCTAAAGGTTTCGCTGGTCGGGAAGTGCGCTACCAAATGATCTCAGCCCACTATCGAGAGACATTTAACTTTACTTTAGATAATCTAGGAGGAGCCAAGACCGCATTGGGGCGTATAGACGAATGCACATCAAAACTGCGAGAATTGTCAGATGGTAAAATTGCATCTCCAGATAATAGCTCTAAACTTATAACTAGTTTCATAAAAGCAATGGATGATGACCTTAATGTCTCCGCTGCTTGGGCAGCCGTTTTTGACTGGGTACGTAATACAAATCGCCAACTTGCTGTAGATGCAATTGACAATAGTACTGCTGCCATCGAATTAGCAAACTGGGAGCAAATCAATAAAGTGTTAGGAATTCAGACTGCCGAACAGAAGGCTCCAGCTGAAATTCTTGCTTTAGCTGAAGAACGTCAAGCCGCAAGAAAAAACCAAGACTTTGCAAGATCTGATCAAATCCGAAATGAATTATCCGCAAAAGGCTGGACCATCGAAGACACCCCAAAAGGCCCGAGAGTCAAACGAGCCTAGTTGATCTCTATCGCCTTTGATTATGATTCTCTGATTCGTATTTTTGTTCAGCCAGACTAGCTATCTCTTTAAAAAATGCCTCAATAGGCTTCCACTCTTCCCATTCTATTTCCTTCAGCATAGCAGACTCCCAACAACTTCTTTCAATGCCAGTATCCTTGGCCTGTATCGAACCCTGAATTAAAAGACCATCACGGTTACGTCGTTGCGCAGCTCCAGCAATTTTCTTGCCACGAAATATTAAATCATTTTTCTCGGCCCCAATAAAACATTGACCCGGACCTTCTGTAATCACTTCCGAACATAATTTTGTCACCACTCCACATCGATCAAATGCGCGACGAATCCAATTATGAACGCGTTGATAGCTTATTTCAGCCTTCAATTGCCACCATGGATGATCTGACGGGAATGTAAGGCTATAAGTCCATTCATGCTCATCGTGTCGCACCAGCCCCCCAGCTGTCGGGCGACGAATAATCGGACGCAATTCTGTCCACAATGACACCTCTGCATAACGCTGAAAATAACCAAACGATGATGCTGACTGATTCCAAGAATATAAACGCAATACAGCTTGACCTATCAAGTTAGACTGACGAAGTAACAATTCATCAGCCGCCATATTCCAAGTTGGTGATTTATCTGAGCAATGCCAGATATTAAAAGTTTCATGCGACATAGCTATTTAAGATAAATGCCACTTTTTCCAGACGGACAAAGCGTTGCAATTTCACAGATAGAACAGTCAGGTTTACGAGCAGAACAACGACGACGGCCATGCCAAATTAACCAGTGACTAAACATTGTCCAATCGTTGCGTGGAACAAGTTTTTGTAGATTTAATTCAATTTTTTCCGGCGCTTTATCTCGTGTTAAGCCAAGCCGATTGGCTAATCTCGCTACATGCGTATCTACCACGACACCTTCATTTATATTAAATGCATTACCTAGTACAACATTAGCAGTTTTTCGCCCTACCCCAGCAAGGGCAACTAGTGATTTCATATCAGCCGGCACATTGCCACCATGCTTATCAATAAGCGAATGACAGCACTTTTGAATACTTTTGCTCTTATTACGAAAAAGACCAATACGCTTAATATCATCCTGCAACTCTTCAAGATGAACTTTAATATAGTCTGAAGCACAACGATATTTTTTAAACAAATAAGAAGTAACAATATTAACCTGTTTGTCTGTGCACTGTGCAGAAAGAATGGTCGCTACTAATAGTTCAAGAGGATTAGAATAATCGAGTTCACAGCGAGCGTTAGGATAGGTTCTCTTCAACCCATAAATAATAGCCGCCGTTCGTTCAGTTTTAGCCTTAATTGATTCGCGAGGCATTAGTTTTAATTGAACGATTTAATTGATTCCCTGCTGGTTTCGGAGGTAAAGCTTTCGGCTTAAACAAAACCAACCGACGATCAGCCCCGTCTAACAAACGAACCGTTTTTTCGATAATCGGCGCCACCTTTGGTCGAGCCTGTCCGCGACGTGTCTTAAAATTTTGAATTTGTACACGCTGGACTAAATAAGCCTCAATAATTCGACCATATTCGTTAACAAATGGAATCAATTGCCTCGGCATTTTTAAACGGGCCACAATCAATTGATTAATTTTTTGCTGAAATACTGGTTTCTGGACTTCAAAGTCCCAACCACGCAGCGCTTGTTGCAAAGTAATCTCAGCATCAAACGGTGAATCAGCATCATTTAATTTGACCTCTGCAGGAAGCTTCAACAAATTCTCCAATTTCTCTACAGCTTCCAATAGTGTCCAATTCTGATATTGATTTTGACCTGTGAATTGCACAATCATTACAGCCCACCATTTCTCAACAACAAGCATATCAGCAAATATATCACTATAAACCTTAAGAAATGCTGTTTGCCAATTTAGGCTATCTGGCAGAAGACGAATCATTCCCTGCAACCTCTGCTCCCCCATTGGCAAGGCTAATAAACGATCTACCAACAGATGAGAACACGCCTGAAAGTCCTTCCAATTCTCACCCCTAATATGAGCCGGAGAAGGCATAGCAACCTCAGAAAAGTCAAAAGCACGCCTACTACTCAATCTCGAGCGAACTTTAAACAGCATGTCATGACGACTCACCGTTCGAATGACCTCTTCTGCTACCATTTCTCTGCCATTCGACTCAGGCTTTTTAAGTACCAGCACAAGGTCAGGTTTAGACAATAAAATCTGCGTCAAGCCTACCGTCAACCAAAACGGCATCTCTGTATCGCGTAACTGCGGCTTACGATTAGCCAAGTCAAGTAATGTGATCTGAACTAATGCCCTCACTAATTTTGATGCCTCAATCTCACAGGGCAAAGTCAATTCATACGAGTAACCTGACAAATGCCTAACTGTTACTACAGGCACTGTGGTCATAGGATTCAAAGTAGGATTCAACCAAATTTTAACCTTACCGCCAAAAAATAATGGGATTCCTAGTCGCTTCAGCATAGCAGCTCTCAATCGATCGGCAGCTATAGCCACATGATCTGGGCCAATAAGAATAGTGTCCCTGTTAACATCAAGAATTCCACCTCTTCGCTTGGGCGAAATGGGGCCGTAAACCATAAACTGACCAGACTGACTATTGACCGTTTTATAACCCGCACGATTTTTAAGCAGACGGCTTATGTTGTCCGGCAACCGGTCAGGGACTGTCGTTTTAATTTCCTTTTTTTTGAGAGGTACAACTGCTTTAGGTGGCAAAACAGGCCTAGGTGGAGTCTTTGAGGAAACCTTTTCAGTAAAAAATAATGGAGGAATTGGCTCTATTTGTTGGTTCTGGCTGAAAACTTGGTTACCAAAACCACAACAACAAACAAAAACCAAAAAAACAATCCATCTACTTTCAAGAGGACGACTTCCCCGAACTCTTGCTGGAACTGGATTTACTATCACTCTTGGATTTACTGTCACTCTTGGATTTACTATCACTCTTGGAGGAAGATTTTTTTGAATCCGACTCCTTCTTAGCTCCGGATTTATAGCTTTCACTACGATAATCGGTTTCGTAAAAGCCACTACCTTTAAAAATAATACCTGCACCGGTACCTATCATGCGACGGACTTTGCCTTTACATTTATCCTTAGGGCAGTCCGTCAATGAGTCTGCCTTGATAGATTGAAAGATCTCAAACTCGTGATCACACTTTTCGCAAACGTATTCGTAAGTAGGCATAAAACTAACTAAAAAACTCTCGCCAGTAACGACAAGTCTCGGAAGAAAGTCAAGACTAGGACCAAATGATTATATTTCCCGCTTGGCTTGAGCCGAACGTGTTGGTTCTCTCTTTTGCATGGCCAGAGTAAAGCTTGCCAACATTGTTACATTTTGCAACCGAACCCTTAAACCAGATTCATTTGAGGATTGGCCTGGTGCAGTAAACGGATTACAGATGGAAAATCAAGGCTCCGTATCGCACATTGCAGCAGCGGTAGACGCCACGCCAGCTACAGTAAAAAAAACAATCGAAGCTGGGGCTGACTTATTGATCGTACACCATGGATTATTTTGGAGCACAACACATCCTTGGACCGGAAACCGCTACAAGTTATTGAAATTGTTATTAGATAACAATGTAGCGGTTTATAGTTCTCATCTGCCTTTAGATGCTCACCCTCAGATTGGAAATAACGCCATACTATGCAAGGCACTGGGCATTAAGTCACCTAAACCATTTTTTATCGATCGCGATCCCCCAATTGGTTTGCGCGGTGAATTAAACCTATCGAGATTACAGTTAACTAAACTTTTAACTAAAGCAACAGGAGTCGATCCAATAGTACTTCCCTGCGGGAAACCACGTTGCAGGAAGATTGGAATTGTTACCGGAGGCGCAGGAACAGATATGAAAAAAGCAGCCAAGGAAGGCGTGGATACATTCATCACAGGTGAAGGCCCACATTGGACTTTTGCTCTTGCTGAAGATCTGGGATTAAACGTATTTTACGGTGGTCACTATGCCACAGAGACTTTTGGCGTAAAAGCATTGAGCGAACGACTGTCAAAGAAATTTAAAATCCCCTGGACGTTCATTGACCATCCAACTGGATTATAATATCACAGTTGCCTGAACTTAGTTTTCAAAATACAATAATCCCGTGAAACGTATTTCACTATTTACGGTTACGATGCTTATGTTAATCATGACAAATGATTGCTCAGCTGCATCTAGAATCAGTAAAGTTCTGCCACACTTATTAGACAAACAAGGACTTCATACACTTTCTCCAAGCTTATTAGAACGCGATGCTTATCAAGCTCAACTCCGGTCAAATCCTGATCAATGCTCGGGTATTCGCTTCGATGTCAAGTGGTCAAATGGAAACCATAAAACCAAAACCGGAAGCCTTCTGAAAGTCCAAGTAGAATTACAAACCTCCGCTTCAATCAAACCAATAGTTCTTTCTCAATCAATCAAACTAAACCGAAGTGGCGGATGGGACTCACTTAAACTTGATAACGAAAATTATAAAACAATAGGGAAAATAATCGGATGGCGAGTATTATTGCTTGAAGACGGCAAAGTACTTGCCGAGCGGAGATCCTTTCTATGGCAAACAGAAAAGACATCAAAAAAATCTGAGAAGCCGTCTCCCGATTGACAACAGCCCTCCCCTTCCCCACTCTTTGCCCATGGCAAAAACCGGTCTAGGTCGAGGCCTGGGTTCTCTTTTGGGATCTCGTCGATCGACATCCCAAAGCAACCCAATCGAGGAAAACACAAAAACTGAATCCGGCACAGAAGATGCCGGAAGCTTAAATGAGGTTCCCGTGGGCAATATTCTCCCAGGAGCAATGCAACCAAGGCATGGCTTCGATGATGATTCACTCAATGAACTAGCTGAATCGATTCGAGAAAACGGCATTATGCAACCTCTTGTCGTTCGCCCACTGGAAGAAGGGTATGAGATCATCGCTGGCGAACGCCGCTGGAGGGCTTCTCAATTGGCAGGATTAACCAAGGTTCCAGTTGTCATTCGCGATGTGGATGACCAAACCGCTCTCGAACTTGCGCTCATTGAAAATCTACAACGAGAAAATCTAGACCCCATCGAAGAAGCAAAAGGTTATGAACAGTTAATAGATCAATTTGATCTAACTCAGGAAGAAGTTGCTACCAAGGTAGGCAAGAATCGAGCAACCGTTGCAAACTCCCTTCGCCTAATCAAACTCCCATCAGGAGTACAATCGTACGTGCGTGATGGAATACTTACCAGCGGGCATGCCAAAGCAATCTTAGCACTCAAACACGCCAAAAACCAAATTGCGGCAGCTAATCAGGTAATCAAAAAAGAATTAAGTGTTCGCCAAACTGAAGAGCTAATTAATTCTATTAACCAAACAGGCAACAGTTCAAAAGAGTCGAGAGATAAAAATACAATCTCCAATATTAATGCCCACATAGAAAATCTAGAGGCAAAGATTCAGGAACAACTCGGAACAAAAGTCACTCTACGGTATTTGAAAGGCAAAGGAGGTTCAGTGAATATCAAATTTTTCAATGATGATGATCTCCAGCGTATTCTTGACACACTCGGCATCAAATCCGACTGATCTCATGATTCTCGATATAGTAAAATACGGAAATCCGGTGCTTCGCCAAAAAGGCGAGCGAGTAGAATCCATCACAAGTGAAATTACTAAACTGATAGACGACATGCTCGAAACTATGCGATCCGCCCACGGCATCGGACTTGCAGCACAGCAGATTGGCCGCACGTTACAATTGGCAACAGTGGATGTTACTGGTGTAGAAGATCGCCCATCTCGCATGGAGATTAACACTAAAAAAGTTGACCCTGAGGACCATATGCCATTGATCTTATTGAATCCAGAATGGACTGCCGTTGGTGAATCCACCGAAACAGGCCCCGAAGGTTGCCTGAGTTTTCCAGAGGTTTATGGAGACATAAATCGACCTGAAGAAATTGATGTAAAAGCAATGAATGAAAAAGGTGAAGAAATCAAATTTCGCTGTGGAGGTTTACTCTCAAGAGCTATCCAACACGAATATGACCATCTTCACGGCATTCTATTCATCGATCGAATGGATGGCTTAATCCGATCAGGTCTAAAATCAGATATAGATATAATCCAAGCTGAGACCAAGAAATCACTAGGCTGAGGAATATAAGTCATAAAATAAATTTCATGCGACAAAGGCTAAATATTAGATCAGCCGGGCATCCTTCTTTTGGGTTTACATTAATTGAGCTTTTAGTCGTAATCGCAATCATCGCGATCCTTTCAGGATTATTACTTCCAGCCCTTACCCGGACTAAACAAAAAGCCCTAGGGGTATCCTGCATGAATAATCTTAAGCAATTACAATTGGCAGTGATTTATTTCTGCAATGAAAACGAGGATATACTACCTAGCCATTCACGTTGGGTACAAAACCAATGGATGGACTTTAACGGCAACAACCCTGCAAATACTGACTTGAACATCTTACTGAACCCAAGTTATGCACTACTCGCACCGTATACTCAAACTGCCGCCATTTACAAATGCCCAGCTGATCTTAGTGTAGTAAAAAAAAATAAAAAAATAACACCGCGAATTCGAAGTATATCCATGAATGCTGTTGTCGAAGGGGCAGATAAAAACTTCGGTCCAAGACAATATCGATGGTGGATTGGGGTGCCGCCTTATCGCGTATACAAAAAAATGACCGATATAACTGAACCTTCACCAAGCCAATTCTGGATGTTACTTGACGAACACCCTGATACCATCAACAACGGTGATATGGCTATAAAATGTGATGCAAGAGAAGCAAGTACACAATTTGTCGATTATCCTGCAAGCTATCATAACGGAGCATGCGGACTTTCGTTCGCTGACGGGCATGCAGAAATAAAAATGTGGACAGACTCACGCACAAAGCTACCTGCTTCATATGGAAAAGGTTTCGCTTACAAAGCAGAATCACCAAATAATCCTGATATTACATGGCTTCAAGAGCGCACCTCTGCCTTATCAAATTGACTAGGGCTTCACTGATTCTCCCAACTTTGAACGAATACGTTGAAGAAAACTCATCGCCCTCTTGTATTTACCCTCAGCAATCCTACTCGCTTTTTCCGCAGAAACTATTTCAATCTCAGTCGCTTGCTTCTCTTGAAGCGTCGATACTACTGTAAGTCGTTTTTTGGCTTCTCGAAGACGCTGTTGTTCGAAGGCCATGCCCCCAGTAGCCATTTTGACTACATGACTCAACTCGCGTTCCGCAGCACCCAATCGTCCTTGCTGCATGTAAGCAACCCCTAAATTTTGACGAGCATCAATATAAGACGGCTGAATACGAACAGCTTTTGCAAATTGAATAGCCGCTTTACTGATCTCACCTTTCATCGCATGGACGGTTCCGAGATTATTGTGAGTGCTAGGGTTTTCTGGAAAAATCTTTATTGACGCTTCGAAGTGATAAATTGCTTCATCAAAATTTTTTTGATCCTTTAGAAGGTTTCCTAAATTATTGTGTGCCTCGGAATACTCTGGAGCTAACTCAAGCGCTTTCCTGTACTCTACTATTGCCTTGTCTGATTCACCTTTAGCCTTGTAAGCAATGCCCATGTTAAATCGCACATCAGGATCTCCATCTCCATCTGCATATTTCAAGGCATCTTTATACTTCTCTAAAGCTCCATCGATATTCCCAGAATTAATAAGATTATTACCTTCTCTTAACAAGTTCGCAACTTTGTCTGGATCTCCGAGATTAATACCCGAACCATCTTCGAGCTTAATCGAATTTAGTTGTTTCAATATATCATCGACTGACTCTTCTTCAGGAAGTGAATCAAGAGGTTGTTCTAGCGATAAAAAATCTGGGCTTGAATCAGACCCCAAGGAAACCGCTGGTTTAGTCTCCAAATCAGAGTTATGAACTTTAGCCGTCTCTATACTAGAATCCGCGAGATCAAGGTTAACCTCAGACCCATTTGTCCTTGAAACTTGTTTAGCCTGATTAGTTTCATTAATCACCATGGTTGATGATAACTGACGAGACGATTGATCCGAACCACATCCAACTAATAAAAAAAAGATTGGAAGTCCCATAGCAAATAACAATGTATGAAAGCAACTCACCACCGAGAATCTACCAAACCTTCACCAAGCCGCAACCATCTTAGATCAATTATAATTGAAATAATCTCATATTTTCAAAACTTCTTCACAATATAAGGTTTATTATTCCTCCTAATCTACGCTTGGCCAAGCGTTCAGTCGCCCATAAAGTCCTCTGCCAGATATGCTTCGAAATACTTTAATCTTTAGTACCGTCATTAGCCTAATTTGTGGTTGTGCGATAGCTCGCGAACTAAAGGAATTCGACAATGACGTCAACTACAACGAATCCCTAATCCCTCACTACGATCTACCAGATCCATTAACTACTGCCGAAGGAACTCCAGTAACCAATGCTGAACAATGGCGGAATATACGCAGGCCACAAATTCTATCGCTTTTTGCTAACTTTATATATGGAACAGTCCCAACGCCTCCAGATCCCATCCAACAATCGTATCATGTCATTAAAGAGGATAAATCGTTCTTGAACAACAAAGCTACCAAACTCGATATATCCATTCGTTTCAAAAACCGAAAAGGAAACGCGCAGACTCATGTAATTGTATTCATCCCTAATAAAATTGAGAAGCCGGCTCCAGGATTTATGATGATGAGCTTTGATAGCCCCAGAGGCAGCAGTTTCCAGTTAAGCACCAGCCGAAAAGGCCACCTCCGGAATGGTGTGCCGATCGCTAAAATAATCGATAATGGGTATGGATACATCTCAGTTTATCACGGAGATTTAATCGGCCACAACGAGGTCTCATTTGGAGGAGGAATTCATAAACTTTTCTTTCGAGACGGGCAAAGCTTCCCCAAGGCACACGAGTGGGGAGTACTAGGCGCCAACGCATGGACAGGAATGAGAGCTCTTGACTATCTGGAGACCAATGACCGCATTGATGCCAATCGCATTGCCATTATGGGACACTCAAAAATGGGTAAAGCTACGCTTTGGGCTGCGGCACAAGATGAACGCTTTGCACTTGCGATTTCTGCTCAGTCCGGATGTGGAGGCGCAGCCTTATGGAGGCGTAAGTTTGGTGAGACTATGGTAAAACTAAATCGTTTCCCACATTGGCTATGCATTAACGCTCGTAAGTTCAACGAACGCGAAGATGATCTCCCAATTGACCAACATATGTTACTCTCATTAATCGCACCACGTCCGGTATACGTTGCCAGCGGAACTGCAGATACTTGGGCTGATCCACATGGCGAATTCCAATCGGCAAATCATGCAGGGCCTGTTTACCGATTACTTGGTAAAAAGCCACTTAACACAGTCAAACTCCCCCCTCCTAACCAACCTCTACTAGAAGGAGATATTGGCTATCACTTACGTACCGGAGGTCACTCTGTTGAGCCGTATGACTGGGAACAATTCATTCAGTTTGCGAACAGACATTTAAAGAAATAACATTTCGTCGTTAAGCTAACGTGCAATTCGCATATAAAAAGTTTAGCCAATTGCTTGGCCTACTAATTGTAGTTTTGTTTTCGCAAACAACTATATTAGCAAAGCCATTATCACCTGGCGCTAAAATATATGCCGACAAATGCGCTAAATGTCATGGCGACAAAGGCCAAGGTGTAGCTAATGAATACGACGAACCACTAACTGGCGACTGGCCATTAGTGAAACTTGTCCGCGTAATCACAAAAACAATGCCAGAAGAAGATCCTAGCCAATGCATAGAAAAAGAGGCTGAACTCGTAGCTAACTATATTTTCAAAGAATTCTATTCCCCTCAATTCCAAAACTTAGATAAACAACCACGCATTAAACTGGCCCGCCTAACTAATCGACAATTCATACATTCTGTTGCCGACCTAATAGGCAATTTCACAGGCAGTTCAGATTTCAACCTACCAGGTGGACTTCAAGCGAGTTATTTTAATAACCGTAATTTGAGCAAAAACAAACAGACCATTAACAAAACAAAGGAAATAATTAATTTCGACTATGGATCTGCTTCTCCATATCCGGACAATGTTAATTTTAAGCAAGAAGAGTTTTCTATACGATGGAGTGGCTCAGTATTTGCCGAGGAAACCGGCAATTATAAGTTCATAATTAGCAGTGAAAACGGCGTCCGGCTTTGGGTGAACAACATGGATCTTAAATTAATCGAAGGCTGGGTTTCTAGCGGAATTCGTAGAGAACTCACTGGCAACGTTCAACTCATCGGGGGACGAGCCTACCCAATAAGACTCGATTATTTTAAGTATAAGAGTAAAAGCGCCTCAGTTAAACTGGAGTGGCATCCCCCACATGGTGCGAGACAGGTTTTACCATCTCGCAATTTATCGCCAAACAGCACCAATAAAACTTTCGTTTTTAACCAACCATTCCCGCCAGACGATAGTAGTATTGGCTATAAAAGAGGCAATTCTGTCTCAAAAAAATGGGATGAGTCAGCTACTTATGCCGCCATCGAAACAGCAAATTGGATCGCTGAAAATTTAGACTTCTTGACAAAAACCACTAGTAAATCACCAGACCGTTTAATTAAAGTAAAACAATTAGGAAGCCGTTTTGCTAAATATGCTTTTCGCCGTCCACTTACAATGGAAGAAGATCAAACCTTTGTGCATTCAAGATTTGCATCAAAAAAACCAGAAACAGATTCAATCAAGGAAGTAATACTTCTAGTACTAAAATCACCTCGCTTTCTTTACCCTGACCTAGGCCAATTGGATGACTACTCCATTGCTGCACGTCTAGCTCTTGGGCTTTGGGACTCACTTCCTGATATAGAACTAGCCCAAGCTGCCGCCGCCGGGCGATTGAAAAATAAAAATCAAGTCCGCCAACAAGCTATACGAATGCTTCATGACCCAAGAACAAAAGCTAAACTTCGCAGTATGATGCATCACTGGCTAGGCCTAGACTATGCCGAAGAAATCGCAAAGGATCTGGAAAAATTCCCTCAATATGATAAATCATTCGAGGCAGATTTACGAACTTCGCTCAATCTATTTTTGGATGAAATTATTTGGGAAAATGCTGGAGCAGATTATCGAACCTTATTTAATTCCAACCAGCTCCCTTTAAACTCTCGCTTGGCTAAAATTTACAAGGCACAGCTCAATGGAAAGACATCCGATTTTTCTCAGGCAAGCTTTGATAAAAACAAAAGAGCTGGTGTATTAACACATCCATATCTTCTTACATTATACTCCTACCATAACAGCACATCACCGATTCACCGCGGCGTTTTCATCACCAGAAATCTGCTCGGACGAGGGCTTAAACCCCCACCAGAGGCTGTCGCCTTCAAGGATGAAGAATTTGATCCAAATATGACCATGCGAGAGAAGGTCTCACAAACAACTAAAGCCGATTCTTGCATGACCTGTCACAGTATAATCAATCCACTAGGTTTTGCCTTAGAAAATTTTGATAGTATTGGACGCTTTAGACAAACAGACAATGGCAGACCTATCGACACATCATCGGAATACCTTACCGTCGAAGGTAACTCTATTGTTATTAACGACCACTCCACGCTTGCCTCCCATGCAATTAATAGCACAAGTGCTCACAAAAGATTCGTTGAAATGCTTTTCAATCAAGTTGCCAAACAACCCATTCAAGCTTACGGTTCAGGTGCTTTAATTAAATTGTGTAACGATTTCGCTAGTGCAAATTACAACATCAAATTTCTGCTAGTCGAAATTGCAGTAGCCTCAGCGCTCAAAGGACTTGAACAGAATTAAATATAATAAAGTATGAATACAATCGATCGCAGGCAATTCATTCGAAGTCTAGGAGTCTCTTCAACATCCCTCCCCTTTCTCATGGGTCTGCCAAGTTTGGGGATTGCCAAAACCGCTCCTCGCCGCAAAAGACTCGTAATCATGTTCAGCCCTAACGGCACTATCCCAAAAAATTTCTGGCCAGACAGCACGGGATCAAATTTTGAATTAAAACAAATCATGAAGCCACTAGCTCCATACCGTAATCGTATGCTAGTGCTAAACGGTTTAAACAATAAGGTGCGTGGCGACGGAGATAGTCATATGCGTGGAATGAGCTGTTTGCTAACTGGAATCGAGTTATTCCCAGGTAACATTCAAGGCGGATCCGATACTCCTGCTGGTTGGGCCAAAGGCATTTCAATTGATCAAGAGATAAAAAACTTTTTCCAAAGCCACGATGCAACTCGAACAAGGTTTGGGTCGCTTGAGTTTGGCGTGGGAGTAACTGATAGAGCTGATCCATGGACACGCATGTCATATGCTGGCCCAAACCAACCTGTGGCACCTACAGACGATCCATATCAAATGTACAAAAAACTTTACGGACAGCTTCGTGAGCGTGATAGTCTACTTAACATTTTAGACATTGTTCGTGACGACTTGAAAAGAGTCTCCAATAAAATTAGCACTGAAGATCAACGCCTTCTTAATGATCACGCTGAATTTGTTCGGCAAATGGAACAAGAGTTCGCTCAAACAAATGAGAAATCTTTAATTAGCAACCCTCCAAAATTTGAAACAGGAATTACTAATCAAAACGACAACGTACCCCGCTTAAGCCGAATGCAAATTGATCTGATGGTGAACAGTTTTGTCAACGACTTCGCTCGAGTTGGGACATTGCAATATACCAAGTCGGTCGGCCAGGCTCG
>Ga0209404_10001435_pt1 | contig 16027 bp, 19 predicted proteins | sample TroAtlMetagenome_2_FD_187447 | JGI IMG/M metagenome (GOLD analysis project Ga0209404, IMG submission 187447) | Marine eukaryotic phytoplankton communities from Atlantic Ocean - Tropical Atlantic ANT8 Metagenome (SPAdes) (version 2) | ecosystem: Environmental > Aquatic > Marine > Oceanic...
TCGGTAGAAGCATTGGCTCTGTATCGTCTATGTAATCCTGAAAATCAAAGAAAGTTCCGTGATGTTTCCCATCTATGAAAATCTGTGGATACGACGAAATACGTTTTCCACATAATTTTTCAAGTTCATCCTTTTCAATTTTTGTTTTTTGGTAGTCGAGACACAAGTCCTTGCACATTTGTTCAGCTAGGTCACAATACTTACATCCATCCTTCGAAAAAATTTGAATCCCCATGTGTGTTATTACCTGAAAATATTTTTGTCTCAAAACTTTAAGGATGATAAATTTTTCCGAGATACAGCCTGGTGATTTATTGAAAGTTCTAGTGAACATGGACGATATAGATGATGAAACATACGCTATAGCAAAGGAAAACATGAAAGACTACCTTGTTGTAAATTATTATCTAGATACGTCGAAGATATATAAAGGTGCTCGCATCTACGACCTAGACGAAAACGAAGAACTTGTACAGGTTGAAAACTTGTGTGAACATTACCCAGAAGGGACTTCTCTTTTTACGGATATAGGAAACTCCATGTATTGTATTTCGGATGAGATCGATGAAGACATGGACAGCGACATAATAGACGAATCTGATGAAGAGAGTGACCTCGAAGATTTTATTGTTCCCGACGATGAAGTAGATGGTCTAGTGATACCACCGTCCTCGCACCGAGAAGTTGATCTAGAGTGGAATAAATGGGAACCAACCAGCCCAGGTTCTCGTAAATTCAAAGCGGTCGTTGATTCACTCGAAGAGTTCGCGAAGATGCACGCGGACAATCTCAATTTTTGAAAACCTAAGTGCGGGTTTTCAATAATCAAAAAAAGAGAATTCTTGATATGGAAGGATTGGCTGCCATTTGGTCGGATGTCGACCGTTTATTGAATAAACCTACTTTACGAAAGCCAACCAATACGCATTTATGCATTAATTGTAAAGGTGTAAAAGTATTCACAAAAGAAGGGATGCCCGTCTGTTCACAATGCGGATTTGTGCAAGAGCATTATGTAGACGACAGTCCGGAGTGGACGAGTGGTATCAGTGAAGATGGTCGCGTAAGTGATCCATCTCGATGCGGAAATCCCAACCCGAATCCCGAGTTATTTTCTGATGCGTGGGGTAAAGGTACGGTTATTTCTACGAAGCGTACGTCAAATTATGAAAACAAGAGAATGGCTAAAATAAATTTTCATCAGTCTATGAATCACGTAGACAGGTCTCTATTCCATGCCTATAGAGACATAGATGAAGCCTGTCACACTTTACCTGACAGCGTTTTGAAAGATGCGAAGATGATGTACAGGAAATTCAACATAGAAAAACTTACACGTGGCGCAGTGCGTTCCGGTATAAAAGCAAACTGTGTTTTATATGCCTGTAGACTCTCGAATATTCCTAGAACAACAAGGGAGATATCCGATATGTTTGGTATACAAAGTAAGGACATCAGTCGAACGACACAGATGTTCAAGGATACATTACTTGGCAAAACTGAAAAGAATTACGTGACTAAACCATTTAATGTCATGCAACGTTTGCTCAATTCATTTGAAGTGACTAGAAATGAGCGTTTGGAATGCAATAAAATGTGTACCAAATTGGAAAATTGTACCGAACTCATGAGTAAGACACCGAACAGTGTGGCGTCGGTGGTCATTTACATGGTCATGGACGGTAAGTTATCAAAGAACAAGATAAGTGAGCAATGTTCGGTATCTATACCCACGATCAACAAGATAGAAAATATAATTAAACAATACTTAGAGGAATGAATGTAATTTAATGTAATATGGTGAAACTCTTTCTTTCAACTCCCTGTTATGGTGGTCAATGTTTAGAAAAATACGCGACGAGCGTCATTAAGCTTCAAATAGAGCTCATAAAACAGGGTATTCAACTCATGCTCGATACAACGGAAAATGAATCGTTAGTTCACAGGGCTCGCAACGTTGCCGTGGGTCGGTTTCTTCAAAAAACGGATGCAGATGTGTTTATGTTTATTGATGCAGATGTTGAGTTTATGGCGGATGCCGTCGTTCGTCTCGTGAAATCCCCGCATGATGTATCGGTGGCGGTATACCCAAAGAAGGTAGTGATGTGGGACCAAGTAAAGAAGGCTGTTGAACAGGGAGATGAAAGAAATATGGCGATGCTTTCTTCTAGTCTTGTCGCAAACATTGGTGCTCATAAGCGAACGGTTGAAGATGGATTTGTGGAATTACTCGATGGGCCCACTGGTTTTATGGCGATTAAACGGGGTGCTTTCGAAAAACTCGAGGAAAAATTCCCCGAATTAAATTGTAAAAATGATCATCAAAATAGGGATTTTGATGAGTATTGCGCGGTATTTGACTGTATGATTGATCCGGATTCTAGAAGGTATCTTTCGGAGGATTATGCATTTTGCCGAAGATGGCAGCAATGTGATGGAAAAATTTTTGCAGACATTAATACAACGCTTGGACATGTCGGTAATTTACCTTTTACCGGGTGCCTAAACGACAGGCTTAAGGCTTAGAATAATTATACTATAAAATGAAACTTGCGACTATAATAGTTACAAGGAGTAAAGCGGTGCACGTGAAAACGCTACATACCGTTCTGCGTTTGAATTTGAATTGTATACAAAAGAGGGATACACAAAATGAAGTCGTGTATGTAAACGATGATCCATACGACAAGTCAGCTAGTATTCAAAAGTACATGAAGAGTGCCGATCGTATTTTATTCATAGACTTTGGTGTATCTTTAGACGAAGGTTCACTTGGCCAGGTTCTTGCCGATAACAATGGTGTAGGGTGTGTCGTATTCCCGGGTGTGACCGAAGGTATCGATTGGGGTATGTTTAAAGCCAAGGTAAAAGATGGTTCTACCGAACCCGTTGAACAGATGGGACTTAACTTCGATACGAAGGTCGGAAAGAAAGTTGGTGATGACTTGTATCAAGTTGATAAGACGGGTGCGCGTGCATGGGTTATGATGTGTAAACATGTACTTAAATGTGTGAAAGACAAGCGAACGAACGAATGTAGGGTTCCACCTAGAATGGAGCAAATGTTTACCAAGTTCAAAGAGCTTGGAGTCAAAATTAACGCATTTACAGCATCTAAGTTGACGATGACTTACACACATGAGTGTGTAAGTAATCTCCTGAACGCGGCCGGAGTTAAAGCTAATTAAAGATTTAAATCAAAATATTAAACAGATGTCACGGGTATCTGTAAAGAGGGATGACCCACTTTACACATACGCGATAAAGTATATGGAAGGTAGATGGGGTGTCACGGGGCGATTCCCGGGATGCCAACCGATATCTATTGAGTTTAAACACTTCGACACGCTACGAAAAAACGATTATGTGGTGTGTGAAAAGACCGATGGTATGCGTTATATGCTCTTGGCCTTCATGTATGGAAAACACAAAGTGTGTGTACTCATAAACCGAGCACTCGATATGTTTTTGTGTAAACTCAATTTTAGGCGTCCAATTTACGAAGGTACTATACTCGAAGGTGAACTATATGAAGATATGTTTATGGTATACGATTGTTTAACAGAATCGGGCGTAACTGTTGGACATAAGAATTTCGTTGACCGAATGGAACATTGTGAAAACGTGTGTAAAAAGGCGATGTCTCTCAAGAATGACGCGACAAAACTGAAGATGAAGACATTTCATCTCATGTGTGATTTCGAAAGTTTCATGAATGACTATTTACCGACTGTGACTCAAGATATAGATGGACTCATATTTACACCCATCAATTGTCCGGTGAAGATTGGTACACATGAAACCATGTTTAAATGGAAGCCTAAGGAGAAGAATACGATAGATTTCAAGGTGAAAATGGTGGGAAACCAATGGAGATTATACGTTCAAGAAAAGGGTGAACTTATATTTGAATCCATCCTACCGAGTGAAAAAATGGATACATCGTGGCTCAGAGAAAACATGATTGTTGAGTGTAAATATATGACGGACGATGCACCCATGTGGTGGATGCCCATTCTGGAACGAACCGATAAAACGTACCCTAATAACAGACGTACGTTTTATAGAACACTCGTAAACATAAAAGAGGACATTAAGATGTCTGATTTTTTAAAATGTAGATGAGTACGTAATACCCAGCCTTATCTTTCAAATCTACTTCGACCACGTTTTCGTCATCCTGTGCGTACCATTTGTCTTTAAACCTGCACGCTGAAATATAATGACCACCCCATTGCACACCTTCGTGTATTATACAAGATTGTAATGTATATTGAATGTCATCGTTAAACTGAAGGTTCCTCTCCAAATGTATTCGACTCTTTTTATCGAATGAAATAATCATCACGGGTTGTAGTTTTTTGAATACAGTCCTTGTTGTCGCCACGTGATGCATCTTCTCGTTATTGTCGACGTACCCTTCAATCGTGTCCCAATTCATACTTTTGTTTATGAGATCGCTCACCTTACACACGTGATCGTCTATAGTGAGAGTTTGAATACTGTAATCTATATCATTCGAATTTTTACCCTCGGGTGATATGGTTATCTGTGTCCTTTTTCCGTATAATAGGTCTTTTATTATTGAATACTCCTTTTCTAGTATATCTATTATACAAAACAATGCATCCTGAGCATCGTGTGGTTCATTAACTTTAAAACGGGGGAATTCTACTCTAAATGCTTCCAAGAGTGGTGAGAGATCAAACTTACCAGATTCTTGTGTACTAAAATAGGTAGTCACAAGTTCATGGTACAGCTTTGTAAATTTGCATTCGCCTACGTATTGACTTTTGTATACGGTTTCTGATATGGGTAGCACGTGTAGCAATGCTTGGATGGCGGAATTGAAATAACATGTGTTGCCTAAGTTGAAGAAGCCATGCATATAAATCAATTACAAAAAATACTTAAGGAGAACACGCGATAATTAATAGAATAACCATGGACGTGAGAGCTTTGTTTGAGCGTGTAAAGCCCATTTTTGAAAAGCACCAAAATGATAAGCACGTTGAATTTGAGATGCGTGTCGGTAAATTTAATTGTGGTACATTTGATACAAATGTCGGCAAAGAAGGCTTCGATACTATTTTAGTGGGTCTTAAGAAATACGACGGATGGGAAAAGGTCATCACCAGTACCGAAGAAGTGTTTTACAGAAACAGTGATAACCTCCGAATTTCCATTGACGAACAAACATCTGAAGAGAAGATCGTGAAGAAGGATAAAATTCACAAAGAGGATTTTGATAAACTTGCACACGCGCCATACGATATCAGATTCGGAGTTTCTGTCGAAACGCCCCTCGAGGACTACGAAGGTGATATGGACATGAAAAAGACTAAACGACGCATGTCTTTTATTCGCAAGAATTTGTCCATCGACATGACCGTCGTCGAAGGTGATGTAGAAGATTTGGACACGGAAGATCCAAACTCGTACCAAGTGGAATTGGAAATTATTGATCCAAGTCTCGTGAAGGATGATAATGAACTATTTAACATTCTTCATAAGGTGAAAGACGTATTTAATATCTTTGGTACTAATAGATGATACAGTTTGTTATAATACTCGTAATCTTGTATTTCATATTTAATCTCGAGCCATCCGATACCAACGTAGGATCTATGGGATACAAATCAAAGAATTTTGGTATGTCTCACGGAATGTCGTATAAAATAGTAAATGAAATGAAACGAAAAGGCGCCTCCGAAGAAACCATAAAAAATTTCATACAAATGGAGGATCAATTTTTGGAATCGGAACGGAAAGCGGTGTGCTCACAAACATCTCGTCAATTTGAAGCCGTGGGTATGTCTGATAAAATTAAACGTAAATTCATCGGCTATGACTTCTCGTATCACGCAAAACATATAAAACAGGCATCAGAGCCAGAAAAAATCATAAACGACGCGATTACTTGTTCTTATTCAAATTAGCTCGCGTTTTCTTGTACCTTTCAATGAACTTTTTAATTTGAGTCTTTGTTGGGTTTTGGGTCAATACGTAATTCACGACAGCGTTTCCGTGTTTTCCGTATTCATTCTTGATGAGCTTCTTCTTGTATTCGGCGGCGCGCTCCCTTTTCCATTCGGCGACTAGACCCTTCTTTAGGTCGTTCGCGACCATCTTTTTAAGAACACCCATTTTGTTCACGACGTTCTTTTCTTTGGACGCATTATTAATCAAATTAGACACCTCGTTTACGTCCTTGTTTATGTTCATTACCTTGCCGTATTTCTTCATCCATCGTGGACCATACAATTTTACGATATCGTTTTTGATACCCTTATTGTTGAGTTTCCTTCTCATTTCTATGTTACCGATCTTGGCTTCTTTCTTGAGCACCGCATTGAGCGCCTTGTTTTCCTTTTCTTTTCTGTTTGCGTTCGCGTTACGTTTACGCACATCGAATTTGAGTTTTTCGCATAGAGTCTTTATCGTATCCGCACTAGTCACGGCTATACCCTTTGACATAGCCATAGACACGAGTTCACTCTTTTTGTAAGAAATGCATGGCTTATTTCCAACCTTGAAATTTTCATTTCCGAACGAAAATTGTTTAATCATCGCACACAACTTTTCCTTTTTGTTCTTGTCCTTCGCGTTCACTACACCGAGCTTCTTCGCCATTTCCAAAAGCATTGGTTTCGTGAGAGCTTCACACTTTTTCTTACCGATCATGAGTTGACCATTTTTACCATACGTGATTTCTTTGTTATTCTTTGGCGATTTACGCGTCGTTTTCTTCTTTGGTATCTTGTAACAGCACTTATCACCTTGTGGGTTCTTCTTCGCTTCGAACCCACTCTTACACGGTGGTCGTCTCGTCTTTGGGCATGTAGACGCTTTAGTTTTCTTTTGAGTTGGTCGAGCGATCTTGTTTGGTACTTGCGCGGTGAGTGTTATCTCATTCTTCGTATATAACGTATTAAATAGTTGGTTTGCCACTCGGTAAGCATCGTTAAGCGCCTTTGGGTTTTTGGCTCCGGATATTTGTATAGCGCCCGATTTGGCGATGATGTATTTGTGCCCCTTGTATGTCGCGTACATCATGGGAGAAAGCTCTGGTTCATAATTAGATTCAAATCCATACCTTCGGCTATTCATGTGAAGACGTCCGAGGTCTTTTATCACACCGTTAATTCTGAATTGCGCACTTAAATTGTTGTATTCAAATGGGTTATAAAAGAACGCTTGACCTCTCGTGTAGCTCTTCACCATGAAACGACGTATGAGCTCGGGTTGGTTTTCTATTTCATCACCCTTGCCTATGAATCCACCCGAAAAGCGAATCTTACCGTTTCTGTAAAAGTTCGCAGTGCCTCCATTTGTCTCACTTCCATTTGTGAGGGAAAATTTGATTTGAACTGTGAAAAATTTCAAATTTATGTCACCTCGTTTACCATATTCCCGTGTATGGGTAAACCCGGTCTTGAATCGCCCATACATACCGACAATCTCTTTCGTGTCTATGTGAAGACCCTGTCCGATCGAGGTTTTTCCGAGTGGTGTCTTTTTGAGAATGTCTTTCAAATCAACACGAGCTTCGGCATCGAATTGTTTGTTTACGGTCGCATTAAACATGCCCAAATTAAGGCCACTTAAAGTGAGGTATTTTACGTCGTTGTTGCTGTTGCTATCCAAAAATTCGGCGAAATTACCTAAATTTTGGTTATTTATTGTTGAGTTCTGTAAGCGACGAGGAAAACTAGGTGGAGACGCACGGGTGACTTGCACACCCGAGTTTTTTATGAATTTTTGAAGGGAGCTGGGGCGTTCCATATCTGATGTAAGTATATATTTTTATTATGCATCATCCTCATTTGAAATGAGGGTATCTACTACTATGTCTAATCCAAATATGAAAGGTTGCATACTAAACGGTGCACCCTTATACATGCCAGTGTGCTGACGCACTTCGACATCTCTCTGACTGAAAGGACCGGCGTAGAAGTCCTGGTTGAACTTTGGCTTTCCAAGGTTATTCGCGCCACAGTGTTCGTTGAACTTTTCAACGAAGATCTTCTGAGGGACACAAAGCTCGGGTCCATATCGCAAGTAAGGCGATTGTAGGAAGTTCTCCAATGTACTGGATACTGTCGCAACTTGCCTTTGTACATCTTTAAAGTATTGCGGAACTACATTCCAGATATCCTTGTTTGCATACTTTTGTGCATATTCTAAGTACGCGCGGATACATTTCTGAAGAATCACGGGGATTTCGGCTTCCAATTTCTTATCTAACGTGGGATCGGCATCCTTGACCTGTTTACCAAAGTTCCAAGTCAAAATACGTCGTAAAACACTCCCAGAGTTATCCTTGTAGCTCGGCACCTCATTACCACCAAGAATACCCGGAACCTTCCACGTCATTGTCTTTGCTTTTTCGTGTTTAATTGCGCATGAAACCTGTTCGCCAGACACAATCGACTGAAATTCAGCCTGTTCCAATGAGATATCTCCTTTGATTTCGGGGCTAATGAACACAAAGGCGTCGTAAATAGAAGAGAGACCGAATTTCTTCTCAACGTTGTTTGAAAGTGTTCGCACATCATCAACGTCGTAAAAGTGTGCAAAAGCCTTTGTAATCAGGGTCGATTTACCAGAACGAGCGATACCCTTCAAAAAAGGGATCACCTGCCATCCATCCATGTCTCCTACGTCGAAGCACAGACGCCCTCCCATGACATACATCCACTTGCACACATCTTCGCTGAACTTTTGATAATCAAGGACGGATTGAAAATATGGAGTGGGGATATCTTCCCATTTTTCCAAGTGATCAAAGTTTTCGAAATCCGTGTCAAAATACTTACAACTCACGATCGCTTGGTCAAGATTCTTGAATTCCTTTGAATCATACGTGTAAAAATCGGTTTGGTACAGCCCAGTCTTTGCAGACCAGCTTTTACCCACAAAAATACCATTTTTAAACGACCAGACGTGGCGATTCCTCTTAATCTCTGGAAATTGCATATCATTGCAGTTTGTTAAGTGGCGAATCACGTCTCCATACGCTGAACCTCTACACGAAAGATTTTTCCAGAGTTCAAATTCAGTCTCCTTTTGCGAAACACTATACACGTAGTCCTGAATCCTGTATTCCTGTTTCCACGCCCGTGTATCATGTCCATCTTCTGTTCTGATCTGTCTACAACAGTGACCTTTGTATCGTTTGATGTTTCCTTCGTAAAGTTTAGTGAGAATCGTGAGAATCGCCTGTTGGTACGGGCTCAGGTCTTCCACTGAATCGGGTAAAGTAGAACACCTAAAAATAGATGGATCTGTTTCCGGGTTAATTGGTATATATGTTGGGTTATTGATACGTTCAAATATTCTCGTATGCCTGAACACGATTTGCCATGCGTCGTCTACCTGATCTATCAGGCGATTAACCCTCGTGGAGATCTTCATTTCGTCAAAGTCGTCGAGGTCGAGTAACTTTAAGGACTTGGCTCGATGATACAATTGCCCGAGTTGCAAGTTCAGTCGTTGATGTTTCGCAGAAATGCTTTCAATGTCTATCATATTACTCGGCAATCCAGTTTGACTGTCCAATTCATCCACCGTAAAAAAATTTTTAAAACCCAGTTGAAAGGATACCGCTTCGTCGTTTTTGCGGGGAATGTCCCACATGTCTTCCAATTGGGTCAAAAGATTAACGAGCTGTTCCGAATTGAGACTTTGGATGTGGTTCATCCACATTACCTGATTCGTCTCAACCGGGTTCGCATCATTATTTATGAAATGCGTGTCCATCACCAGCTCCTTATAAGATACACGAGTTATTTTTCTAAGTTGATTTTTGTATTTGAGACAAAATTTTTATCATGATTCGGTTTTGAGTCTCGAGCTGTTTAGATATAGACACCAGGGCACTGCACACAGTCTCACCCTCTTCGGTCGAAAACAGGGACGCAGCAACATCAGTGATGTGACCGATCACGTCGGGTTCTTCGTCACCGGTGACCACCCACTCTGGGATTTCGCCGTCCTCGTCGTCGCCGAACTCAGGCAGTTGAGATTCATCCATTGGAATGTCGAGCTCACTCTCTGTTTCATACTCAGACTCGGATCCAGATTCTTCGATATCAACAGTTGGTTCAGGCACAGTTGGTTCAGACATTATACATTACACCAGGAAAAATCAAGCTGTGTTTTTCCGCAAAATTATTTTCTCTGTATATAGTACAAAAACTCTCACAATGGCTGGTGGCCTCATGCAACTCGTCGCCTATGGTGCCCAGGATGTCTATCTCACGGGTAATCCAAAAGTTACCTTCTTCCAAGCGGTGTACAAGCGTCACACCAACTTCGCGATGGAAAACATCGAACAAACCGTCAACGGTACCCCAGGTGCCGATGGCCGCGTCTCCGTCACCGTTGCCCGTAACGGTGATTTGGTCGCTGACATGTACGTCGAGCTCAAGGCTGGTACCGCTTTCGCCACTGATGATGCGTGGCTCGCGGAGCGTGCCGTCAAGGATGTCGAGCTCTCGATCGGGGGCCAGCGCATCGATAAGCACTACCAAAAGTGGTGGCGTTTGTACTCCGAGCTTTACTTGGATGAGTCCAAGAAGGCGAACTACGGTAAGATGACCACCACCACCGTCTCCGACGGTAAGATTTTCTTGCCACTCATTTTTTTCTTCAACCGCAACCCCGGATTGGCGTTGCCTTTGATTGCCCTCCAATACCACGAAGTCCGATTGGATTTCGATTTGTCCTCCGCCTTCGCGACCGTCACCGACGGCTCCACTTTCAAGGTTTGGGCAAATTACGTGTATTTGGACACGGAGGAACGACGCCGATTTGCGCAAAAGGGCCACGAATACCTCATCGAGCAAGTTCAGCACACCGGTACCGACACCGTCACCGCCGGTTCGGAAGTCCAAAAGCGTCTCTCCTTCAATCACCCAGTCAAGGAACTTGTCTGGTGTTTGGATGATGGTTCCGACACCTGGAACACCTCCAGCGCGTCCCCAAAAGTCACCGCGAACGTTCTCCGTTCCGCGACTCAGTCCAACTGCTTCATCGGCTCCGGTCTCTCTGGTGCGCCATTGCTCGCGGTTGAAGGTGCCACCTTCTCCGAAGACGAATCTGGTACCCTCGATACTTTCAAATTGGTCCTCAATGGCCAAGATCGATTCAAGGAGCAATCCGGTAAGTACTTCAACACCGTTCAGCCATTCGTGCACCACTCCGGTGCCCCAGCGCCAGGTGTGTACGCTTACAGTTTCGCCTTAAAACCAGAAGAGCACCAGCCAACGGGCAGCTGTAATTTCAGTCGTATAGACAATGCTCAAGTCGCTATCAAGGCGAAAACCGGCGCGCCAACCACTCTCCGTTTGTTCGCGACCAACTACAACGTCCTCCGCATCCAATCCGGTATGGGAGGCCTTGCCTTCTCCAACTAAGCTTATTTTAGCTTAAGTATTATAAAATTAGACTCGCGATTCTAATATAATCTAAAAATGTTACTCTCATTTTTAAATTATATATTATATATATAGAGATGAAGCGTGATTATAAGATTTGGTTGTTCGTTGCGGCCGTGGTAATTCTAGTTACTTTACTTTTTTTGCGAAGGGGAAAGTCGACGGGGTCCACAGATACAGCAGGTGAACTCTCTATTTTGAAGGATAAGATTAAAAACATGGAAATGTACAAAACACGCGAGGGTTACACGTCTCCAAACGATAACAATGGCATGACCATAGCGGGTACTCTACTCGAACAATTCCTTGATATATCTATTGAGGTGTTTAACCAACCACTCGTTAAGGAAATGCTCGATAAAATCATAAAAGATACAGGCGATGCACGCGTCTTGGCGGATTTCATTGAAGATATAGGCAATGTTGTCAAGGAATCTATCAAACAGAATGATCTCTTGCAGTGTTTGACAAAACTGGACTGTAAGGAGGAAATAAAAAGGTCGGGTGAAGGTGAAGGTCTAGAAACGCTGGAGACGAGTACTATTAAATGTAGAGTCGGTGATACGGATGAGTTCGTAGAACTTGGTGCAGTCTTAGGCGAGGGTGAGGTGATTGACGAGGGACAAGTCGACGACAAAGGGAACGTCCGCGATCGCATCGTCCGCAGTGGGGAGACGGTCGGTATATTTGCTGACGGCTCTAGATGGCATTCGAGTGATAAAAAGAATTGTCACAGATACAAAATTAAAGCTGAAAGTTTCGAGAAAATAGGCGAAGGGGTGCAGAAAAAAATAGGTGAAATGTTCATGGACCCAGAAAAACAAAAGCTATACTACGATACGTTCATTCAAATCGGTAAAAATAACACAGATTTCATAACTGCTCACCACGCATACTTGAATGCAGAATCGAAAAGGGGTGGATACATAAACCCATTTGATGAAGGTGGTGATTTTGCTAAACAGATGCCACGTGATCACGCCTATGTTGAGATGACCAAGTTTGGTAAAGCAATTAAAGAAGGAAAAAGGTACTACGCGAGGAATGCGCCAGGCCGGGATAGTAAGCATCTCGAATAAGCCAATGCGAAGGCTGAAGAGGAATGGAGGCGCGCTAGCTCGATATTAATATAGATTATGTCTCTAGGAAGTGGTCGAGTTGGACGGATGGGAAAAAGATTTCCACGAGAAGTCGACATCGAAATAAAATATACATTAACTATAAATGGCAGACGGAGAAGACGACCCAGTCGTCGGCCCCTCAAGCGACGACCCACCAGTCGTCACACCACCACCACCACCACCAGCTGAACCCAGACAAACTAACAAAGCCGTTATAGGGTTGGCCGTCGGTTTGGTTGTCTTGTGTGCGATCATTGTTTTTGTCGTGTTTTTCGATAAGAAGAAGGGTGCACGCAATAGCTACAACAACACGTCCAAGTTGCCAATCCTCAACTCGAGAACCATCTCTGATAATAGTGGCTACGGGGGTAGCTTTAATACTAATAGCGCTAGAAATTTTAGAGTATAAAAAATTACTTTTATTTTGAAAACATTTTTTCTAAAAAAGAGAGTGAAACTATTTTTTAGAAACAGTTAAAGTTTAAAATCCATGAAATTATAAGACATGATCGAAGTGTATACAGACGGGAGTTGTCTAGGCAATCCAGGCCCGGGTGGATGGGCGGCAAAGTGTTATGACCCGGAATTCGTGGTCGAAGGGGGGTTTCACACATCTACAAATAATATCATGGAAATGACGGCTGTGGTCAAGGCACTTGAAAAGTGTTTGGAGATCGATGAAAAGGACGTCATCATATACACGGATAGTAAATACGTGAAACTCGGTATCACCGAATGGTCAAAGAAATGGCGTGCGAACGGGTGGAAGACGAGTACAGGTAAGGATGTCGCAAACAAGGTGTTGTGGGTGCGTATTTTTGAATTGATTGAACCCATGTGTACAGTCACGATCGAGTGGGTGAGAGCGCATTCCACGAATGAAAAGAATAATGAGGTCGACGAAATTGCCCGACGTCAGGCGTATATTTTCTCTGCGTAAAATAATGAACACCACAGGTGCGTCTTGCCCCAACGGGTGGTGCGAGCGCGAGGAGCGCCTTCTCCGCAGGTGGGCGGAAAAGGCGGCTGGTTATCGCTGGTTACACAATCATGCGCGACTTCATTACAAATGGTTAACGGATGCACTCATGTACCCGTGTATCATCATATCATCCATAACAGGCGTGGGTGGTTTTGCCGTACTTAATCCTAGTGATGATAATGTTTCACCAGAGATGAAGAGGAACATTATCATTTTTCAATACACATTCGCCGTATTAAACGTATTAGCCGGTATACTCTCATCAGTATCCAAATTTAGTAACAGTTCAACCATGCAAGAAGCACACTCAGCTATGTGTATCCAGTATTCAAAATTCTATCGAAACATCGACATGGAGCTTTCGCTAGATATAGAGCACAGAGGTGACGCCATGGAATTCGTCACTAAGCAGCGTCAGGAGTTCGATAGATTGCTCGATGAATCACCCGATGTACCGCACCGCACTATATATCAATTTAATCGCGAATTCCCAGACAAAGAAAACAAACCAGACGTGTGTAACGGTTTAAATGTTATAGATGAGTCTTTCCAGGTAAAAGATACAAGAGTAAGAGATGCAGTGGTTCGTTGGGTAAGGCGCACGAGTACGCGATCGAGGTCTCACAGTAGAAGTTCAAAAGATTCCACTGAGAGTGTGTGATTACTCATGCCATCGAAAGTACACTATGAGACCAAAACTCACTATTATAACCACAACGATCATTACGTGTGCAAAATTATTACAAGGAACTTCCTCTTCTGGAATCGGTTTTTGACGCCCCCAGTTTTCCATATTCCTTCCTTATGTTAGACATAGTTTTTATGATACCCTCCTGTATAAAACTAAATATTATGTGCATACGAGCCTTATCAAAGAAACACTTCACAGAGAACCACAAACGCATGTTAGAATAAAACGCGAAAATAGTCCTAAGTCCTTCCCCATGACTCCTTCAGTAATACAAAATGGAACATCTCCAACACGCTATCATACACGGTGACCTCGACAAGCTTCGAAAGCTTGAACACCAAATTCTCGAACACGCGAATCACGTGTACGAAGACGCTGGAAACGGAAACGACAACTATGAAAACTATAGTATTTATTGGATCGCCATCAAAGAGGACAAGGCGCTCGCGCTCGAGATGTTTATGACGTTTATTAACACGTGTCAAACCGCACTCGGTAACTTCTTTCATGCATACATGGAGGTCATGGCGTATCCAGGTATGGTCGGAGCCGTGTGCAGTGGTAACGAAGCCATCGTGGATATACTGAAAACATTCATCGACGAAGAATCATACTTGGACATCGTTAGTACATACAACTAGTTTAAAGATGTAACGCGTGTAATATACATGAAAGACGAGCTCTTATAACTCAGTTGGTCAGAGTGTGGTGCTTATACGATAGTATATACATGTGAGTTCATTCTCACAGAGGCACGCCAAAGCCGCGGGTTCGAGCCCCGCTAAGAGCATTTTTACATGTGTGTCCCACATGTAAAAATGTTTCTCTGTATATATAAATGGATTTCCTCCAGAACACAGCTATTCTCGTACCCCTCATCGCCGCCTCTGTGTATGGTGGTCTAAAAGTAGCTTCCAAAGATTTTTATCCAATGATAAACACTACACTTAACCACAACACCCTGTATGGCATCATCATCCTTCTTCACGCCATGTTTGGTATCGCTCCAGTCAGTGAACTCCCAGAAAGAACGAAAACCATCACGTCGAGTGTGTGGTTCAAGCTTGTGTCTCTTCTCGTGATTTCGTTTTCCGCGACCCGTGATTTTGAAGATGCCGTTCTCGTGCTCATAACCTTCCTCGGTGTGGTGCAACTCTTGCGTACGAAAGAAGAACGCAAAAAATACCCATACATAATAGCATAGATGATTCGAGCGTCATATCAACCCAATGATATTTACAAGTACAGGCGTATCAAGATTCGTACTACTATACTTGAAACTATCTATAATAAACCATCCGTACAAATGAGACTTGAAAAACACGATAATAATAGGTTGCGTTTCAGGTTCAAGGAAGCGATACGCGAAGCTCAAGAGATTTGTGAAGAAAACAAAGGATGTAAAGCGTGTTATGAAGCATGGTACGAGGTTGATGAGCTCGAAGACTCACTCATGCGACTCGGCGAAGAAGTTATCCAAGATAATAGTATGAGATACGGGTCAGTTATGCGTCGCAATTTCAAACTCAGGTGGGGTGTTAAGAACGTAGAAGACCATCACGTGATTCCCCGACAATTCAAAAATCATCCAGTGATTAAGTATTTGAAGTATGATGTAAACGACGGAAAGAATATAATCATGATGCCGAGATACATCACACCCGTTATGCGCGAGAATAGACTCACACATATAGATGGACACAAGAGATACAATCAGTATGTTGGTAAAATGCTCGATTCACTCAATAAACTCGATGAACCAGAGAAAGATTTTGAATTGTTTACCGAGTTC
>Ga0209404_10001436_pt1 | contig 16024 bp, 14 predicted proteins | sample TroAtlMetagenome_2_FD_187447 | JGI IMG/M metagenome (GOLD analysis project Ga0209404, IMG submission 187447) | Marine eukaryotic phytoplankton communities from Atlantic Ocean - Tropical Atlantic ANT8 Metagenome (SPAdes) (version 2) | ecosystem: Environmental > Aquatic > Marine > Oceanic...
AATATCAAACTCAGATCGAAATATTGTCATAAATAATCATTAAATCAAAAGAGGATTTATTATTATTATCTTTATTTCCACTCCATCAATTACAAATTGCCTGTTGGTTCCGAGCTGTAAGGTAACGAAAAATCCCCGTTATCTGGGGCTTAAAAAGTGGAGCCAGAGATCAGAATCGAACTGACGACCCGCTGTTTACGAAACAGCTGCTCTACCACTGAGCTACACTGGCTTCAAAGTTGAATGATCTAAGTTACAATCAATTATATCAAGAAATATTGTACTTGAATTACTACTTGATACTCAATTTTTTTGATTAATATTTTTTACTTCCTAAAAGTTTTAGATGGATTCTTTCACTAAAGTAATTTCCGTATTCTCTAACTTCCCATTCATATTTATTAGTTTGTTATCAATTGTAAACACATGTCTAACTTCATTCCAATTTCTTGGAGTTGTTGCATAGTCAGAAACATTTTTTTCATCTAATAAGTTGTATTGAACAGTTACTGTATTTGATTCTTGATGCCATGATCCTTCAAATTCATATTTTGTTTTCAAACCATCAATATCCCATATTGTATCCACAATTATAGTACAGTATCCGTCTTGATGCAGGGCGTAATGATAACTAATAGACTTTTTCATTTTTTTACCCTCGGAATTAGTTTCTGTTATTAAATTTCCTTTCCAGGATCCAACTGGCGAATTTATTGGTTTTAGGCAACCAATAATTATTACAGCTGACAAGGTTGGGAATAATAGTTTTTTTATTTGATACATTAATATCTTTTTTATGTCGTTAATGCTTTGTAGAGATAATTATTCGTTTTAATTCAGTCATGACTGCAGAATTACTAATTATTTTTTCAATAAATTAAAGCACCTATTAGATTTATATAAATGCTTTCGGCTTTGAACTCTGTCAGTGCTTGTCTAGAATGTCTCTCACTAATATCCTTTATTATGAATAAAACTCGACGGTCTTTTTTGGAGAAGTGCGGTCTTTTTACTGGAGCAATGGCGTTAAAGCCAATGGGTGTGCTAGGCCAAGATGTATTTAAGCGGAAGCGTATTGCTTTTTTAGGCACCGAGGTACGCACGCACTCACATGCGCAGCATTTTCTTGATAGGCTTGCGTTAGGATACGGTTGGCGTGGCGGCTGGCAGAATCCGCGAGTAGATATTGCATCGGTATTTATCGATCAGTTTCCCCAGAATGGTGATCTTGGGCGAGATCGGGTGAAGCGTTATGGCTTAAAGCTTTATCCTAGCATCGAACAAGCATTGACGCTTGGAACTGGTAAACTAGCGGTTGATGGAGTGGTGATTATTGCTGAACATGGGAAGTATCCAGCAAATGAAAAAGGTCAGCGGCTTTATCCTCGTTATGAATGGTTCAAGGAATGCATAAGAGTATTTGAGAAGAGTGGTCGTGGTGTTCCGGTGTTTAATGATAAACATCTGTCTACGACTTGGGCACGATGCAAGGAAATGGTTGATGATGCAAAGCGTCTTAATTTTCCGTTTTTCGCTGGTTCTTCATTGCCAGTTACAAGGCGTATGCCTTCTATTGATATGCCGCATAATGTGCCATTGAAAGAAAGTGTATGCGTAGCGTACGGTGGGGTTGATAGTTACGATATTCATGCACTCGAGACGGCTCAATGTATGTCTGAACGGCGACGAGGGGGCGAGGTAGGCATCCGGAAGGTTCATGCATTGCGAGGGCAAAAAGTTTGGGCGCGTTTAACCGAGGAGCGTCATTCTGATACAAGGCGACTTGTTGTTTCGGCTATGACACGTAGTCATAATCTTCCGGTAGAAGGGGGATATTATACAGGAAAGGTCACGTTTGATTGGGCACGAAAAACATTCCCTAATCCGACTGCTTATTTCATTGATCACAACGATGGGTTTCGCACGACAATGATTCTTACAAATATACGAGATTTCAATTATGCTGGTCTACGAGCCGACAATGGCGATATTGTTTCCACTCAGATGTACTTACCGATGCCGACACATGGTTCGACAACAGCTGATTTTTTTCATCCACTATGCCGGCACATTGAAGAGGCTGTCATTACCGGTAAAGTTCCTTATCCGATTGAGCGAACCTTGTTGACTTCTGGTATGACTTTAGCAGGTGTGGAGTCCTTGCATCGTGGTCAGGTCCCAATTCAGACGCCTCAGATGAATGTTCACTACAAAGTAGGACCAGAGTCGACTTATTGGAATGACTGATTATTTACTGTAGAGATCTATGGCACTCAGGATTGGCATTGGTGGTATTTTTATTGAGTGTAACCATTTTACAGATCAGCTGACTGATAGTTCAGCTTTCAAACGATCAGAGTGGTTAAGCGGAGCAGACCTTCTTGCAAAAGATACTGGTGTCGTCGGTGGAATGCTATCTTTGCTAAATGCTAAAGGATTTGAGTCAGTTCCATTGCTTTATGCCAGTGCTTGTCCTGGAGGTGTTTTGCAGTCGGCTACTTATAGCTTACTGAAAGATGAATTACTGCAGTTGATTAATAGATCAGGGACACTTGATGGTGTTTTACTTTGTTTGCACGGGGCAGGGGCAGCTGTAAATGCTCCAGACTTGGAAGGAGATTTGGCACGAGCTGTTCGGTCGGAGATTGGCGATAGAGTGCCTATTGTCGCAACGTTGGACTTGCACGCGCATATTACCGCCGAACTTATTTCCGAAACTGATGCCTTGCTTGCGTGGGAAACTTATCCTCATGTTGATGCCTTTACGACTGGCCAGCGTGGAGCTCAAGCGATTATCGATATTTTGAAAGGTTGCTTAAAACCTTTTATGGCAATGGCTAAGGTGCCACTTGTTGTTAGTGCTATTCAGGGTCACACCAAGTTGCCAGGTCCATTTGCCAATATTATGAACGAAGCCAAGCGCCTAGAGGGGGATGGGATGCTTTACTCGATTAATCCCATCTTGGTGCATCCATATTTAAACTTGGCGGATATGGGTGGTGGGGTGTTGGTCGTTGCAAACGAGAGCCAATCTGAAGCTGTTGATGTAGCCAAGAATTTGGCTAAGATCTATTGGGATAATCGTTATAAGCTGCAGCCACAAACCTTTCAGCCTAGAGATGCGATTCAAAAAGGGCTGAACATTGAAGGAGGGCCCATATTATTAGTAGAGGCTGCAGATTGTTGTGGTGGCGGTGCTGCTGGTGATAGTGTGCATTGCCTTAAAGCATTGCTTACGGAAGCTCCCGACCAAATTTCAATTATTCCTGTGGTCGACCCTGAGGCGGCAAAGCTGGCACACGAAGCGGGAATTGGGCGGAAGGTTCGATTGCGGCTTGGTCATCAAATTGATCAAAAGTGGGGAGAACCATTGTTTTTGGATGGAGTGGTTGTGCAATTAAGTGATGGGGAATTTACTTATTGCGGCGGGATTTGGGATGGTCGTGTTGGTTGTATGGGATTAACTGCTGTGGTGGAGGTGGGTTCAATTCAAATTGTTGTCAGCACTAACGCTACTTATGACTGGATGACAGAACAATTTGATTTAGTTAGTCTGGATATAGTTAACGCAAAATTTATTATTGTGAAAAATCCAATGAACTATCAGCAAGCGTACGAGGGTATAATGAAATCGGCGTTTGTTCTCGACACTCCTGGCCCGACACCTGCAAACACCAGTGTCCTTAACTATACAGAATGTAAAAGTGATTCGTTTCCATCGGACGCTGATCTTGAGGTTGATGATCCTGTTGTTTTAATTTCAAAACGACGTGATTTAGCCAAGATATGAAAGTTCACTTGCTCGGATAGCTTGATGTTGAGAGAGTTCGCTTAGATACTTAATTCTATGAAACTAATTGTATATTGCTGCCTGTTTATTGGATTTACTCTTTATGAGGCCGAAATTCAGTCTGCAGAACCTAACAATATAAAAATCTTAGGTTCCAAAAAGATTTGGTCTGGTGAGCCTCACAGCGCCTTTACTGACCTAGAACGTTTTCAAAATAAATGGTATTGTGCATTTAGGGTTGGTCAAGGACACGCTGGGAAAGGTGACTACGGAAAGATTCGTATAATTGTTTCCGATGATGGTCAGTCGTGGCGTTCAGCGGCTTTATTACAAAATGCTGGTGTAGATTTACGAGATGCCAAACTGTCAATTACTCCTAGAGGCGAATTACTTTTGAATTCATGTGAATACCGAGTCGATAATGATCGTGACGATATTCGGAATAATACTTCAGTAGTTTATCGTTCGAAAAATGGAACTGATTGGTCAAAAGCTAAACCGATCGCTCATAAAGGTTATTGGCTTTGGCAAACATCATGGGTAGGGGAACAGGGATTTGCTTTAGGGTACCAGTGGGGTAGTCGTGATGCGACTCGTTTTTACCGAACAGTCGACGGTGATAAATATGAGCTTCATGTTGATCATATACGGCCTCCAGGGGACCGTAGTAATGAGCATGCCATGGTTTTTGATCCTAATGGCATTGCTCACATGTTATTGCGTCGTGACAATACTGATTCCAAAACCGGCGGTTATGCGCTGCTTGGGAATGCCGAGCCTCCTTACAAGGACTGGGAGTGGCGGCGACTTAACATTACCCTTGGAGGGCCTTCAATGATTCGCTTGCCAGATGGTCGCTTGTTAGCCTGTGTTCGTCGTTACGCTGATGAAAATCACCGCAATTGGGGGTCGCAGTGGACTGAGCTGGGTTGGGTTGATGCCACGACTGCTACTTATACCCCTGCAGCTAAGTTGCCAAGTGGCGGCGATTCAAGTTATGCAGGCTTAGTTTTCTATAATGATTTGCTTTGGGTAAGTTATTACAGCAGTCATGAAGGCAACACTTCAATTTATTTAGCTAAGATTCGAATTGATGACTTGAAATGATTTATATCAACGGATTCCTTGAAAAAATTGCATTTAGGAGCTATCGAATGTGGGTGGACCGTACTCAGTTTTTGCTTACTCCGACGATCATTCTGTCTTTTGGATGCTCGGTCGTGTTGGCTGATCAAAAGCCGGTTGATTTTGCTCGTGAAGTGCTTCCTGTTTTATCTGACAAATGCTTTGTATGCCATGGTCCAGATACACAGAAAAAAGACCTCGTGCGATTAGATTCTTTCGAAGCGGCAACACGTGATCTCGGAGGCTATAAAGCTATAGATTTAGATGCGCTATCTGATAGTGAAATAATTATCCGGATGAATGATTCTGATGATCCGATGCCTCCGGAGAACGCAGAAAAACAGTTAACAGACGAGGAACGTAAATTAATTGAGAGTTGGATTAAGCAAGGTGGTAACTATGCTAAACATTGGGCTTTTGTTCCTCCTAAAAAACCTTCCTTACCTAGCAATGGGCATCCCATTGATGTTCTTGTTCAAAAACATTTTCCAGAGGGAGTAGGTTTTGCTTCGGCGGCTGATAATGCAACTATTGCACGTCGGTTAGCTTTAGTCTTAACCGGACTTCCTCCTGAGCCAAGTTTACTAAAAGTTTTTTTAAATGATAATAGTGTTAATGCGTATGAACGGTTTATTGAGCAGTTGTTGGCTGATCCTCGTTACGGCGAGCATCAGGCTCGATACTGGTTAGATGCAGTACGCTATGGAGATACTCATGGTTTGCATCTCGATAATCGGCGTGGAATTTATCCATATCGCGATTGGGTGGTTAGGGCTCTAAATAATAATCTGCCGATCGATCGATTTATTGAATGGCAGCTTGCTGGTGATCTCCAATCCAAACCGACTACAGAACAACTTATTGCTACCGGATTTGTTCGAATGAATCCTTCGACAGCTGAAGGGGGAGTGATTCCAGCAGAGTTTCAGGCTAAGAATAATTTTGACCGAACTGAAACATTGGGAACGGTTTTTCTAGGCATGACCATGCTTTGTTCACGTTGTCATACTCATAAATATGATCCGATTACACAGACCGAGTATTATCAATTAATGGCATTCTTCAACAGCACATCTGAAGGTCCGCTAGATGGAAATAAATACGAGTATGCTCCTGTTATTAAGGTTCCTAAGGACCAAGGCTCATGGAATGACTGGTTAAAATTAACAGCTGAACGTGATGAGTTGCTTAGTGAAGCAGCTTCAATCTTCAATAATGAAAAGTCTTTCAGCTCTAAAGCTAAGAAAAAATGGAGCAAGTCTGATGAAGAAGATAGATTGGCTATGGTTGTAGATGGAAATGGAGAATGGGAAAAAAATGCTACTTCAATTTACAAGGATGCAAAAGACTTGTCTAAGCATATTGAGAATGCTCAGAAAGCATTTACTACTACAATGGTTGCTAAGGAGCTTGATAAACCACGAGATACAAAGCTTTTAGATCGTGGGGAGTATAATTTACCTGTCGGAGATGTTCTACAGCCTGGTGTTTTGAAAGTCATGGGAGCTTTGCCTGAAGGCTCGCCTCGTAATCGACTTGGTTTAGCCAAATGGTTAACTAGCCGTGATCAACCAGTTGTTGCGCGTGTACTTGTTAATCGAATTTGGCAGCGTGTTTTTGGTGAAGGGATTGTTCGTACACCTGAGGATTTTGGGCTTCAAGGTGAACATCCCACTCATCCAGAGTTGCTAGACTGGCTTGCAGTGGAATTCCAAGATAGCAATTGGGATCTAAAGCACATGCTCCGCCTAATGGTGAGTAGTCAAACTTTTCGTCAGAAATCCGAACTTAGAACTGAGCTTAACGATCCGGAAAATAAATTGTTTGCCCGAGGGCCGCGTTTTCGACTAGATGCAGAAGTCCTCCGTGATATTGCCTTATGGGCTAGTGATTTGCTTGACCCTCATATGGGGGGAGAAGGGGTTAAGCCTTACCAGCCCACTGGTTTATGGAAGGCACTTTCGCATCCAGCCAGTAATACAAAAAATTATAAACCAGACGCAGGTCGTTTGGTATACAGGCGTAGTCTTTATGTTTATTGGAAACGTACTAGTCCTCACCCTATGATGACATTATTTGATGCTCCCAATCGTGAAACCAGTTGCGTTAAGCGTTCTCGCACAAATACACCACTACAGTCACTCGGTTTATTTAATGAAAAACAACGTGTTGAGATGGCTCGTATGTTTGCTGAGCGATTATTAAAGGAGCGCAGAAATGATGATGAAAGATTAGATCTTATGTTTACCTTGCTTGTATGTCGTGAACCAAATAATCAGGAACGAACTGCTTGTAATAAGCTTCTGAATTTAATGCGGAAGCGCTATGTTAATGAAGAGAAAGATGCGAAAGATCTACTAAATACCGGGGAGGTGCCCCGTGATAAATCTTTGAATTTAACAGAACATGCTGCTTGGACTCAGGTGGCTGCTACAGTACTTGCCAGTGATCTGGCTTTGATGTTGTTTTAATGGTCTGGCAATTTTTATATTAAATGATTTGAGATGAATCCGTTACGCGAAGCAGATTTAATGATGACACGTCGCCAGTTGTTCGGGCGTGCGGCACTTGGATTAGGTACTGTTGCATTAAACGATGTCCTCAGCCCTAATCTTTTGGCGAATGCATCTAGTCAAGTGCGTGGTACAGATTTTGCTCCCAAGGCAAAACGAGTGATTTATCTTTTTATGAGTGGAGGCCCTAGTCATCATGACCTTTGGGATTATAAACCCAAAATGCGTGAAATGTTCGGTAAAAATTTACCGGAACATGTTCGTGATGGACAGCGCATTACTGGTATGACTGCTAGGCAAAAGACTTTACCAGTTTGCCCTTCTAAATATAAATTTACCAAGCATGAAAACAATGATCGTGGATTGTGGGTAAGTGAATTACTTCCATACACTGCGAAGGTAGCTAAAGAATTGGCAGTTGTTTATAGTACCTTCACTGAGGCAATTAATCATGACCCTGCAATCACTTACATTCAAACTGGAAGTCAAATCCCAGGCCGTCCAAGTCTTGGAGCATGGCTAAGTTATGGGTTAGGCCGTATGAATGAGAATTTGCCAAGTTATGTTGTTATGCATGCCCGTTCAAAGTTTCCAGAGCAAAGTTTATTTGGTCGTCTTTGGGGGACGGGTTTTATGCCTTCTGAACATCAGGGTGTTTTGTTGCGTAGCGAAGGTGATCCGGTATTATATTTAAAAAATCCCTCAGGGGTTAGTGGGAAGGATAGAAGAGCCCAGCTTGATGTTCTTGCTGCTTTGAACAATGAACAATTCAAACAGTTTGCAGATCCAGAGATTCTTGCCAGAATTAAGCAGCATGAAATGGCGTATCGTATGCAGACTTCTGTTCCTGAATTAATGGACATTTCCAGTGAGAGTGATACGACATTTGAGCTGTATGGTGAAGAGGCGAGACAAGCTGGTAGTTTTGCAGCTTGTTGTTTGAATGCTCGTCGATTGGCCGAGAGAGGGGTAAGGAATATTCAGATTTTCCATAGAGGTTGGGATGCGCATGGCTCGTTGCCTCGTGAGCATGAGTCACAGTGCAAAGATATTGATCAAGGATGCTACGCATTAATAAAAGATCTTAAACAGCGCGGCATGCTTGATGAGACTTTGATTGTTTGGGGTGGGGAATTTGGCCGTACCGCTTACTGTCAAGGAGGCTTGACTAAGGAAAATTACGGGAGAGATCACCACCCACGATGTTTTACTACATGGATGGCCGGCGGCGGCATCAAGCCCGGCATTACTTATGGTCAGACGGATGATTACGCGTATAATATTGCAGATGCCGATGGGAATGCGATTAAGCCGACTAAGGACAAATGGACGCCTGGCACTATGCACATCCATGATCTCAATGCGACTATACTGAACCAACTGGGTATTGATCACCGAAAACTAACTTATCGATATCAGGGCCGCGACTTCCGGTTGACCGACGTCCATGGCCACGTAATCAAAGAGTTGATCAGCTAATAGTTTAGGTAATTTATAGTAGCTGGCCTCAAATCGTTCATAGAAGTAAATTTCTGCTCTATAGCTAAAAATATACTTGTGCATATGGACTTTGTGCTACAAAGTTAGCTTGTGAATGCTAAATGGGCTGAAAATAATCTCAAAACGATTCGCTGCCTTATGGAACAAGCCAGTGTCTATCGGCGTGCAATGGCACCATTGGCTATTATTATAGGAATATTTGGGATAACAGCTGCAGGACTTGCGGAAGCGGTTGACTGGGTTGGCCCAGATTATTTTGCTTTATATTGGATTGGCGTAGCCATTTTTTCAGTATTAGTAGCATTATTTTTAATTCGGATCCAAGCACTTAAAAGTAACGAAGCTTTTTGGTCTCCACCTACTCGTCGCGTGGCTAACGCAATGATCCCATTACTTTTAGCCGGGCTTGGATTGGGCGTTTTAGAGTTTATGGATAAGCCAGATGTTCGAACCAGTGTGATTCTTGCAGCGCATTGGATGATACTTTATGGGGGAGCATTACATGCAGCAGGATTTTTTATGCAGAGAGGGATCAAACTGCTAGGTTGGATTTACATCATACTTGGCTTTTTGTTGCTAATATTTAATAAATTAAATGTTATGCCTTACCTTAAAGAAGGCAATGCACATTGGTTGATGGCTTTTGCATTTGGAATTATTAATTTGGCATATGGTTTTTATCTCAAACTAACGGAAGAATCTTTGGAAGCTAAGTGAATCCAGAATCGTTCCAGCAACTGGATAAAGTTATCCACGAAAAAAATCGTATGGGAATTATGTCTATGCTTGCCGCTGTAAAATCGATTTCATTTACCGACCTACGTAATACATTAAATATGTCAGACGGTAACTTAATTACTCATATTCGAACTCTTCAAAAAAAAGGGTATGTTTCCACGACAAAATCTTTTCATGACAATCGTCCACTAACCACATGCAGCCTGACAGAAGATGGTCGTAATTCATTTGTTGAATATGTGAACCTTTTAGAGGGTATTGTCAAACAAGCCCGTAAATCAAAATAATCAATGATTAAAAAGAACAATAGCAAAAATGAAAACAAACACTTTGCAGCACAAAGCGAATTGAAAATAATCAAATCTGAACATATGGGTATGTGCTTTGGGGTGCGTGATGCCATTAAACTAGTTAACCGAGTCGCGAATGAACGCCCTCTTACAGTGTTAGGTGAACTGGTTCATAATTCTACTGTTTTAAATACACTGAGTAATCGCGGTGTAAAGTTTGCAAACAAACCAGAAGATGTAATGACAGAAACTGTAATGATCACCGCACATGGAACTTCAAACCAGACTCGCAGAAGTGTGATGCAGCAAGGATTACAGATGCAGGATGCTACTTGCCCTCTTGTTCATTACGCACATAAACAAATACACAAGCTGATAGAAAATGGGTGTCATCCCGTGATTATTGGTAGGAACGGGCATGTTGAAGTACTCGGGCTAACTGATGATTTGGTAGAATATGATGTTGTTTTAAATGAACAAGATATTGATAAAATAAATTTTCATAAAAGATTTGGTGTTATAGCTCAAACCACTCAGCCAATATCTCACGTTCAAGCCTTAGTGAAGTATTTAAAGTCTCGTTTTCCAAAATCCAAAGTCAGATTTGTAGACACAGTCTGTCAACCTACCAAACAAAGACAACGAGCCGCTGAAGAATTAGCAATGAAATCAGATGTTGTTTTAGTTATTGGGGGTTTAAATAGTAACAATTCAAAAGAGTTAGCCAAAACCTGCGCAAAGTTTTGTGCAAATGTATACCATATACAAAGCCCAGATGATATTCAGATTACTTGGTTAGATACTGCAAAAAAACTAGGAATTACTGCAGGCACATCAACTCCGAATGAACTTATTAATGCAGTAGAAAACAAAGTTAAAAATATCATAGCAAATTAAAACCCGAAAATGATAATTAAACTCATGGCAATCACAATCGCATCCTTACTTTTAGCGGGATGTGATCTACACATTGATTCAGTTTACCTTGGAATGTCTGAATCAAAATTTCTAGGTGCTGTTGGGCGAGGGGATACTAAAGCTGTAAAAGACTATTTGGATAAGGGGGGTAATGTAAACTTACAGGATGAGCCGGGAATGACTCCTTTACACCATGCTGTAAACGGTAATTGGAATGGAACTAATTTAGAAACAATAAATTTGCTAATTAGTAGAGGCGCAAATGTGAATGCAATCGATGATACGCATCATACTCCTTTGCATATGTGTAACAATAAAGAGATTGCTGAGCTACTTATTGACAGCGGTGCAAATGTGAATGCTAAGACTAAAAGGACAGGAGAGACTGTTTTGTTTAAAGCAACACACGGAGCAGCTCAGGCACATGCTAAGAGTTATCAAAAGTATTTAGGTTTGACTAAAATACTTATAGCGAAAGGAGCGGATGTGAATATAAAGCTTAGATCAGGAAGTATGATTAACGATGATAAGCCGTACCGTGATAAATCGGGAGATACAGTTTTACATCAGGTGGTAAGAAGTTATTCAGAAAAACATGCTTCGGAAGTAGCTGAATTACTTGTTTCCAATGGTGCAAATATCAATGAAAGAAATATTCATGGAAATACACCTTTTGATGAAGCGCTTTTAAATGAACGAAATAAAACTGCAGAATTTCTCCGAAAAAACGGAGCCAAGACGGGTGAAGAATTAAAAGCTAAAGAGACATGAAACATATACAAACCAAGCGATGGATGACTTATTTTGAACGGTTTACGGTGTGCTGGAGTCTTTGTGGACGATCTTGAATACCGCTATACATTCATTTCAGAATGCCATATCTCTTTGTCGAGGGGACAGGCGGCTTTTTGCAGGGTGGATTGAATCGACACAAAAAGGTTCGGTGTTGTACTGCATGGCGCTCATTGCCATGGGTTGTGGGTCATACGGCTTCACCGTTGGCTTGCGGAACGGTTGGGAGATGGGCGCCTACGTCGCGATCAAGTTGCCGCTTATCATTTTTATTACTTTGAGCGTGAATGGCATGCTCAACGGTTTGCTTGGGCTGGTTCTTGGCAGCGGTATTGGATTTCGTAAGAGTTTACAGTTTTTGCTCACCGGCTTTGCGATTATGTCTGTGATTCTTGGAGCCCTCAGTCCGGTCAGTTTCTTTGCGACGCTCAATATGCCTTCATCGGGAGATGGTACTGGCCGCTTTGCTTGGCACGGAGCTAGCCTGCTGATGCATACTTGTCTTATCGCATTTGCTGGTATCACGGCTCACACGCGGCTATTGCACTATGTTCGGGAATTCGCAGATTCTAGTAGAGAAGGGACCCATGTATTCTTCGCGTGGTTGGCAGGTAACCTTTTTGTTGGGGCGCAGGTTTCATGGAATCTCCGTCCTTTTTTTGTTTCGCCGGGGCTCAAGGTGGAGATCCTCCGTGAAGATCCATTCAACGGTAATTTTTACGAGGCGGTGATTATTGCTTTCAAAAACGTCTCTCAAATATAAGAAGTACTTTTAAAAAATATGAACGAAAATAAACAGGGTTCAACTGGGGAAGTACGTGGAACTCCCACTGGAGGAGTCCCTCCGAGTATCAGCGATGTACAGTCAGGCTTTGTCCCGATGGAGGGTGAAACTTCTTTTTCAAATCTACTCAGCAATCTTTTAAGGAAGCCGCTGTCCATTTTTCACGAGCTCGAAACAAAGAAAGTGCTTTGGAAAATTCCGATTACACTTATCCTGATTTCTGTAGTTAGTCTGACGGTATTCGGCTTTGTTGTCGGCACGTTCTCATGGGGGGATCAAATTTGGGCGGCACCACTGAAGATCGTTTCCGGTCTGATGTTTAGTGCGTTGATTTGTTTACCGAGCCTCTACATTTTCACCTGCATAGGGGGATTGGAGGTGCGGTTCAGCACGGTTGTTGGGATGTTATGTTCGATTGTCGCTCTCTCGGGATTGCTTTTGGTCGGGTTCGCTCCGGTCGTTTGGCTTTTCAGCGCTTCAAGTACTTCGGCGATATTCATCGGATTCATGTTACTGTCGTTGTGGATGATATGTGTCGGGTTTGGCTTCAATTTAGTTTTTTGTGCCGGTAAGGCGATGGGCATGACCAATACCGGTCATTTGTTGGTTTGGTGTCTAATCTTCCTGCTGGTTACCATCCAGATGACGACTACGCTGCGCCCGATCGTAGGGGAGTCGGACAGGCTCTTTAATTTCGAGGAAAAGAAATTCTTTCTTCAGTACTGGAGCGAAGAACTACAAGAGGCGACCGATTAATCGGTGACCGATATTTGATTTGCGATAGCCTTATTTGGGCAAGCGTTTGGCCAGTTGTTTTACTGTTGGGAGCTTTCCCAAATCTTTTTCCTTTAGTTGCATGTATACCGCACGATTCCAAAGGTGAGGGAGGAATATGTGGATAGTGCCGTTGTCGATCACAGCATCCATGTAGGATGAGTTGTGATTGAACCATCCATTTTTCGCTGGGTTGGGCCGGGTGGCATTGGTAAAGAGAAAACGGGGATTACTCCAGTTCCGTCCTCCGTCTTTTGACAGTGATACCCAGATTTCAGCCCTATCCTTCATGCCATCCATCTTGCCAGTTAGCCCAACGTATTGTGTGTTGATGTGGCGGTTGTGAAAAAAGGTTATTAGTGTTTTACCGTCACTCAAATGAAATACCATTGGTGGCGCATCGGGATGAACAAGGGCAGAGGCCTTTGGATCCGACCAAGTTTTGCCATCGTCTTTACTTCGAGATTCCCAAATCCGGCCGGCAGGTGTACGCGCCATAAAATACACCTCGCCGTTACCAAGTGATATCGGGCGTCCCTCGTCCATACGACTAAATTTTGGAGAAAACCACCCATCAGGCCTGACTCTAGGTAGCAGAGTCCATGACTTGCCTTTGTCGTCACTGCGTAGGATGTACTGACGAGTGATTAGGGGATTTTTTGACCAATCCGCTGCGTGGGATCCAAGGATCCATGCGCCGGATTCTGTCTCGCACATGCGAGTGACAGACATACCTAGAAATCCGGGATCGTTCTTTGGCTTGATCAACTTGACCTTGCTCCAAGTGTGACCATCATCATCGGACCATCGGAAGCCAATCGGGGTGTTTTCGTGTCGTCCTTTTTCCCGGCTGTATTCGCTAGGTATGGGCTGCGTTCCAAAGGCGTAGATTCGTTTGGTTCCTCGGGGAATTAGTGGGATGAGCCCGTGCTGGCTGTAGTTGATATCGAACGCGATTGTCGGGCCCTTCCATGTCTTGCCGTTGTCGCTAGAGCGATAGGCGATCATGTCATTAACCTTTCCGCTCCCGGCTGCGTAGTGGTTGCCTTCCGGAAACATCATCAGTAAATCTCCCTTCGGTGTGCGTACGCCTCGGGTCTCGAATAACCCGCGGAATTCCTTTTTTGCTGTGTGCAATACTTGTCCCTTTAGGACTCGATGTCGAAAAAGTCCAAGTTCCTTATCTACAACAAATCCACGGGGAGGCTTGGCTAAGCTTACCTGGATAGGGGCTTTCACCCCAATCGAAAGTTCCTCAACCATTTGTACCTCTGCCTGAGTTTTGGAAATGGAGCAAAAGCCAAGTGGCAGGGCAAAAATCACGTGGCGAAAAAATAAAAGCTGTTTCATTGTAAGGAAACGGTCAGGGTATTGGTAATTTATTTCAAGTGGATTTAATTCAAGCTGCTAATTGCTTTACATGAAATATCTTCAAAATTATCCGCTTGCTTGGCAGAATTTGGTATGTTTTCAAAGATGCACTTGGCTAAGCGCTTGGCTATTTATGTGATTGTGTGTGTGTTGATTGCCTTTAACTGGTTTAAACTGGCGGCGACTGATCGATCGTTGCAAAAGGTAGCCGGGGAAACTCCGCGCAACATCATTTTCATACTGACCGATGATCATAGGTACGACGCGATGGGGTTTGCTGGGCATCCATTTTTGGAGACTCCGAATCTAGACCGCATGGCGAAGGGTGGCGCTTGGTTTCCAAATGCTTTTGTGACTACCTCACTTTGTTCACCCAGCCGAGCCAGCATTGTCACGGGTCAGTACGCTCACAACCATAACGTGGTGGATAATTATAATCCGCTTCCAAATGGTTTAATTTTCTTTCCGGAATATATGCAGCAGACGGGATATGACACTGCATTCATTGGAAAGTGGCACATGGGTGGAAACATCGACCATGCACAACCGGGGTATAACCATTGGGTCAGTTTCAAAGGGCAGGGAACGTATTGGCCGGACGGCCGGGGAACGAACCGAAAGGTTCCTCAGAATAGCTACGATGGGTTCAACGTCAACGGCAAGAGAGTTCCACAGAAAGGCTACATCACAGACGAGTTAACTGACTATGCGTTGAATTGGCTGCAGACGCGAAATGGGGATCGCCCATTTTTCCTTACGGTCTCGCATAAGGCAGTTCACGCGGACTTTGTGCCAGCAGATAGACATAAGGGGAGGTACAAGGACAAGAAATTACCTTTGCCTATGACTTTCGCAAAGTCCGGCAAAAGTTTTCGTAATAAACCGCGTTGGCTTCGGGATCAACGGAACAGTCGGCACGGCGTGGATTTTGCCTATAATCTGGAAGACTTTGATTTAAATGCATACTACATCCGTTACTGCGAAACATTGCTTGCGGTAGATGAGAATCTAGGTCGCATTTTTGATTTTCTTGCTGAGCGCGACATGCTGGATTCTACGCTCGTGGTCTACATGGGCGACAATGGGTTTCAGTTTGGTGAACAGGGCTTAATCGACAAACGTACAGCGTACGAGGCGTCGATGCGCGTGCCTTTCTTGATGCATTGCCCAGAGGTTATTCGCGGGGGATCAGTGATTAAGAAGGTCGTAGCAAATATAGACGTTGGCCCAACTTTGCTTGAGGCTTCGGGGCTGTCTACACCGAAACAAATGGACGGCCGTAGCTTCTGGCAATTAGCCAAGGGTAAGCATATCCCATGGCGAGAATACGTACTGTATGAGTATTTTTGGGAACGAAACTATCCGCATACGCCAACTATGCATGCAGTCCGAGGCGAAAGATTCAAATACATTCGATACCATGGTCTCT
>Ga0209404_10001447_pt1 | contig 15956 bp, 10 predicted proteins | sample TroAtlMetagenome_2_FD_187447 | JGI IMG/M metagenome (GOLD analysis project Ga0209404, IMG submission 187447) | Marine eukaryotic phytoplankton communities from Atlantic Ocean - Tropical Atlantic ANT8 Metagenome (SPAdes) (version 2) | ecosystem: Environmental > Aquatic > Marine > Oceanic...
TAACACCTGCAAGAGATTCAGCTGACGCAGCATGAGCTACAAATTTTCTAGCTTCTGCTTCGTTCTTAGATCCTTTAGGAATAGCTAAATATTCTTGTTCAAGAACAGTTGCATCCCAAATGTAATCAAAGTCTTTACCATCAGTTAAAATAGCAGCACCAATTCTTCCATTGTATGCTAATGCCATTACAGCTTCACCACTTGATATCATTTCAAGAGGTTTTGAACCTGCAGACCAAAAAATAACATGGTCTTTGATTGTATCAAGTTTAGCAAATGCTCTGTCTATACCTTCAGGTGTACTCATAACCTTGTAAACATCTTTATGCTTAACTCCATCAGCAACTAACGCCATTTCAATTGTAGCATTAGCCCAAGTATGGATTGCTCTTTTTCCTGGGAACTTTTTTACATCAAAAAAGTCGTTTAAGCTCGTTGGTTTAGAACCAGAATACTTGTCCGCGTCGTAAGCATAAATGGTTGACCAAACAATTGAGCCGACGGCGCATTCAGTGACATGCGCGCCATGTTTGCACTGCACGGTGAGCCGCTGACGGTGGTCGCACGCAAAGACGCCGGCATTTCAGGTGTCACCGATCTCAAGGGCAAGCGCGTCAATATCGGCAACCCGGGTTCCGGTCAACGCGACACCATGGACGTGGTCATGGGCGCGCTGGGCTGGACTGTTGATGATCTGGCGCTGGCCTCCGAGCTGGGGGCCGCCGAGCAGGCAGCGGCTCTGGGCGACAACAACATTGACGCTATGGTCTATGTGGTCGGCCACCCGAATGGCTCAATCCAGGAAGCGACCACCACTGTAGACGCCAACCTGGTGTCGGTATCCGGCCCGGAAATTGATCAGCTGATCAGCGAGCGTCCTTACTACGCCAAGGCGATCATCCCTGGCGGCCTGTACCGCGGCAACGATAACGACACCGCAACCTTCGGCGTACGCGCCACCCTGGTTGCCTCTACCGCTACCGACGAAGAAACCGTGTACCAGACCGTGAAAGCCGTGTTCGAGAACTTCGACCGCTTCAAGCGCCTGCATCCGGCCTTCGCCACCCTCAAGGAAGAGGAAATGATCAAGGAAGGTCTGTCCGCACCGCTGCACGACGGCGCGATCCGCTACTACAAGGAGCGCGGCTGGATGTAATCACAAAAAAGGGGCCTTTCAGGCCCCTTTTTTGCTTTCCACTCAAGCGTCCCTTTTTGCACTGCATCGCGGCTTCACAAGAGACGCATGCGCAGGCAGCACTATCAGCGCTGCCACAGGATAAAACACCAATAATCAGGAGAAGCGCGCAGCCATGAGCCAAACAAGCGACGCCAATGATCTGAACTCCGAACTTGAAGACCTGGTGGCAACCAGTGATACCGGTGCACGCAAGCCCACTGGCGCTGCCCGAAAGTTGCTGCTGAGTATTGCCGCGACCTGGTCGCTGTTTCAGTTGTGGATCGCCTCGCCCTTGCCCTTCATGGTGGGCTTCGGCGTATTCAACAGTACCGAATCACGCTCGATCCACCTCGCATTTGCCGTCTTTTTGGGCTTTATGGCCTACCCCGCGTTCAAGCGATCACCGCGCGATTACATTCCCGTCATTGATTGGGTTCTGGCGCTGGTGGCCGCGTTTTGCGCGGCCTATCTGTACATTTTCTATACCGACCTGGCTGCTCGGCCGGGGCGTCCCATCACCCAGGATGTGATCGTTGCCGTCATCGGGCTGGTGCTATTGCTTGAGGCCACACGCCGTGCCCTTGGGCCACCGCTGATGATCGTGGCCCTGGTATTTATCGTCTATTCCATGGCCGGCCCCTGGATGCCGGGTATCCTGGCGCACCGGGGCGTCAGCCTTGAAGCCCTGATCAACCACCAGTGGCTGACCACCCAGGGCGTATTTGGTATCGCCCTGGGCGTATCTACCAGCTTCGTATTCCTGTTCGTGCTGTTCGGCTCTCTGCTCGACAAGGCCGGCGCGGGCAACTATTTCATCAAAGTCGCGTTCTCGCTATTGGGCCACTATCGCGGTGGCCCGGCCAAGGCTGCCGTGGTGGCCTCCGGCATGACCGGGCTTATCTCCGGCTCGTCCATCGCCAACACCGTGACCACCGGCACCTTCACCATTCCGATGATGAAACGCGTGGGGTTCTCCGCCGAGAAGGCCGGCGCGGTCGAGGTCGCATCGTCCGTCAACGGCCAGATCATGCCGCCGGTCATGGGTGCGGCCGCCTTTTTGATGGTTGAGTACGTGGGTATTTCCTACGTTGAGGTCATTAAGCATGCCTTTTTGCCCGCGCTGATTTCCTATATCGCGCTGGTGTACATCGTGCATCTGGAAGCGGTAAAAGCGGGCATGAAGGGCCTGCAAAGCAGTAACCCGCCGCGCCCACTGCTACGCAAGGTGCTCGGCTTTATGACCGGGCTGATCCTGCTGATGGCGCTCTCCTTTGCGGTCTACTACGGTTTGGGCTGGCTAAAACCGCTCCTTGGCGACGCCGCCGGCTGGGTGATCGGCGCAGCGCTCGGTGCGGTCTATATCGGTCTGCTGAAGGTAGGGTCGCGCTACCCCGAACTGGAGATGGATGACCCGGAAGCACCGATGGTCAGCCTGCCGCAGACCAGGCCCACCGTGATGTCCGGGCTGCACTTTATTCTGCCGGTGATCGTGCTGATCTGGTGCCTGATGGTAGAGCGCCTGTCGCCCGGCCTGTCGGCCTTTTGGGCCACGGTGCTGATGATCGTCATCATCATTACCCAACGCCCGCTGATGGCGCTGTTCCGTGGCCAGGGCGAGGCCGGCGCCGCCACTGTTAAGGGCCTGGATGACCTTTGGCAGGGCCTGATAGCAGGCGCGCGCAACATGATCGGTATCGGCATCGCCACCGCGACCGCCGGCATCATCGTCGGCGCCGTCTCGCAGACCGGTGTGGGCCTGGTCCTGGCTGATCTGGTCGAGATCCTGTCGATGGGCAATCTGCTGCTGATGCTGGTACTGACCGCCGTGCTCAGCCTGATTCTGGGCATGGGCCTGCCGACCACCGCCAACTACATCGTCGTGTCGGCCCTACTGGCGCCTGTGATCGTGACCCTGGGCCAGCAAAGCGGCCTGCTGGTGCCGCTGATTGCCGTGCATCTGTTCGTGTTCTATTTCGGCATCATGGCCGACGTCACTCCGCCCGTCGGTCTGGCTTCCTTTGCCGCGGCGGCGGTGTCGGGTGGCGATCCGATCCGCACCGGTTTTCAGGCGTTTTACTACAGCCTGCGTACAGCGGCCCTGCCCTTCCTGTTCATCTTCAACACCGATCTGCTGCTGATCGATGTGGACTTTATGCACGGGCTGCTGATCTTTGCCGTCGCGACGCTGGCCATGCTGATCTTTGCCGCCGCCACCCAAGGCTGGCTGGTCGTCAGGAGTCGCTGGTATGAAAGCCTGCTGTTGCTACTGGTGGCCTTTACCCTGTTCCGCCCCGGTTTCTGGATGGATATGGTGCACGACCCCTACCGCAGCGTGCCGCCAGCACAAATTGAGCAGGTACTGGAGCGGGTCGACGCCGGTAGCAACCTGCGTATCCAGGTCGACGGCGTAGACGATATCGGACAGCCGCGCACCTTCTTTGTGCTGGTACCGGTGCCCGAAGGCAGCTCCGGCAGCGAGCGTCTGGACAAACTCGGCCTGCTGCTGATGCAAGACGGTGATCGTACCCTGGTCGACATGGTGACCTACGGCAGCCCGGCAGCTGACCTGGGCTTTGACTTTGATCAGGAAATTGTCGAGATCCTGGCTCCGGTTGATCGCTGGGCCAAGGAATGGATGTGGATTCCCGGCCTGGCGGTACTGCTGCTGGTGATCGGACTGCAATGGCGTCGGCGGCCTGCCGATGGCGCACACGCGAGGGCCTGAGCATGTACAACAAGATCCTGCTGCCAATTGATCTGAACCACAAACAGTCGTGGGACAAGGCACTGCCCACGGCGCTCAATTTTTGTCAGACCTACGATGCCTCGCTGCACATCGTCACCGTGCTGCCAGACTTCGGGTTGCCGCTGGTGGGTGGGTTCTTCCCGCGCGAGTACGCCGAGAAGGCGAAAAAGGCCATCAGCAGTGACCTCAAGGCCTTTGTGGCAGAGCAAGTGCCCAAGGGCGTCAAGGTCCAACGCATCGTAGCCGACGGCAAAGCCTACGAGGCTATTCTGCGTGTCGCCAAGAAGCTGGATGTTGACCTGATCGTCATGGCATCACACAAGCGCAAGCGGCTGGAGGACTATCTGTTGGGTACCAACGCATTGCGCGTGGTGCAGCAGTCTAGGCGCTCGGTGATGATCGTTCGCTGACGCACGACGCACTGACCACTCGCATGACTGGCATATATCCTGCTTGGTCTCAGGTAGGCGGCCGCCTTCACAGGGCCGTTTCATAGACAATGGCGTCTCCCCCAGCCCGACTCAGGTCGGTTGCCGGGGGCGGCGCTTTTTTTTGTGCCTGAAACAGAGCCTGGACGCGGCGCAGCGCCCCGTCCGGGCCCGCAAAGGAAGACAGCATGCACAGCAGTTTCTGGAAAGCCGGCCACACGCCAACCCTCTTCTCAGCCTTTTTGTACTTCGATCTGAGCTTTATGGTCTGGTATCTGCTTGGCCCTCTCGCGGTGCAGATTGCCACCGATCTGGATCTGAGCGCACAGGAACGGGGCATTATGGTGGCGACACCCATCCTCGCCGGCGCACTGCTACGTTTGCTGCTGGGGTTCATGGCGGACCGGCTCTCCCCCAAAACCGCCGGCATCATTGGCCAGACCGTTGTCATTGTCACCCTGCTGGCCGCCTGGCAACTGGGTGTCAGCAGCTATGAACATACCCTGATGCTGGGCCTGGGCCTGGGCTTTGCCGGCGCCTCCTTTGCTGTAGCGCTGCCGCTTGCCTCACAGTGGTATCCGCCCGAGCACCAGGGCAAGGCGATGGGGATCGCCGGCGCAGGGAATTCGGGCACCGTGCTGGCAGCCATTTTTGCGCCCGGGCTGGCCTACCTGTTTGGCTGGCAGAACGTATTCGGCCTGGCGCTGATTCCGCTCGGCATCACGCTGATCGTCTTCATACTGTTGGCGCGCAACGCCCCGAGCCGGCCTGCCCCCAAGGCCCTGGCGGACTACGCCCAAGCCCTGCGGGATGTGGACAGCTGGTGGTTCATGTTTTTCTACAGCGTGACCTTCGGCGGCTTTATTGGTCTGGCCAGCGCGCTGCCGGGCTACTTCAGTGACCAGTATGGGCTCAACCCAGTAACCGCCGGTTACTACACCGCCGCCTGCGTGATGGCGGGCAGCCTTATGCGTCCGCTCGGCGGCGCGCTTGCCGACCGCATCGGCGGCATCCGCGCGTTGCTCTACATGTACGGTATCGCTGCCATCTGTATCGCCGTGGTTGGCTTCAACCTGCCCAGTTCCTGGGCCGCCCTGGCATTTTTTGTCGCTGCCATGCTCGGATTGGGCACCGGCAATGGTGCGGTCTTTCAACTGGTGCCCCAGCGCTTCTTTCGGGAGATTGGCGTCATGACCGGACTGATCGGCATGGCCGGCGGCGTAGGCGGTTTTATCCTGGCCGCCGGACTCGGCACCATCAAGCAGCACACCGGTGACTACCAGCTTGGACTGTGGCTGTTTGCCTCGCTGGGGCTGCTGGCCTGGGTTGGACTGTACAACGTCAAACGCCGCTGGCGCACCACCTGGGGCGCCTCCAGTCTGTCCTCCGCTCGGATCTGAGCCATGGCGCTGCAACTGAGCATCAGCGAGGCCAGCGACACGGGGCCTCGCCAGCAGAATCAGGACGCCATCCGGGTGGTCACACCAGCCGCCCCGCTGGCTGCCAGCAAGGGGCATCTGCTGGCAGTGGCCGACGGGGTCAGCCAGTGCGCCGATGGTGCGCTGGCTGCCCAGGCCACGCTGCAGGCACTGGCCCTGGACTACTACGCCACACCGGAAACCTGGGCGGTGCCACAGGCGCTGGATAAATTGCTGACCGCCCACAATCGCTGGCTGCGCGCCAATGGTGGCGGACAGCCGCTATTGACCACGCTCACCGCGCTGGTGCTGCGCGGGCGTCGGTATTTCCTCGCGCATGTCGGTGACTGCCGGGCCTACCTGCTGCGGGACGGCAAGCTGCGCAGGCTGACCCAGGACAACGTCTGGGAACACCCGGGCATGGATCATGTGCTCAAGCGCGCCATGGGCCTGGACGAGCATCTATTGATCGATTACAGCGACGGCGCGCTGCACCTGAATGACCAGCTACTGATCGTCAGCGACGGTGTCTGGGCAGCGTTGCAGGACGCAGACCTGTTGAGCTGCCTGCGGCAGCACCCGTTCGAGCAAGGGTGCCAGCAGTTGCTCAAGCTTGCCCTGCAACGGGGCAGTCAGGACAACGCCAGCGCCCTGCTGGTCCGGGTTGATGCGCTGCCCGACAGCACGCTGGGCGAAGCCCTGGCCCCGTTGGATGAGCGCGCGTTGCCGCCGCGCCTGCAAGCCGGAAAACCGTTTGAAGGCTGGGACCTGGTCGGTGTGCGTGCCGAGTCGCGTCAGTCGATGGTCTATCGGGTGCGCGACCCGCTGCAACAAACCTGGCTGATGAAAACCTTGCCACCGGCTTTGCAAAATGATGACGCGGCGCGGCAGGCACTGGTGCTGGAGGAGTGGTTCATGCGCCGCGTCGCTGGCGACTTTGTCCCTGAACTGCATCCACTGTCGCAGCGCCGACACCTGTACTACGTCATGCGAGAATACCCGGGGCAGACCCTTGAAGAGCGCAAGCGCCAGCACGGGCTGTTGAGCATTCCTACCTGTCGCACCCTGGCCACCCAGTTACTGCGTGCGGTCGGCAAGCTGCATCAGCGCAACCTGATTCACTGCGACATCAAACCGGACAATTTGCTGCTGGGCGACGATGAGCGGCTGCGCCTCTTGGACTTTGGCCTGTGCTATTGCCCGGGCCTGTCGAACGCCAACCGAGTCAGCGCCGCCGGCACGCCCAGCTACATGGCACCGGAAACCCTGGAGGGCGCCGCGCCCACCCCGGCGCAGGATATCTATGCCTGCGGCGTGACCCTCTACTACCTGCTGACCGGACACTACCCCTACGGCGAGGTCGAAGCGTTTCAACGGCCGCGATTCAACCAGCCGGCCCCCGCCAGTCGCTATCGCCCGGATATCCCCCCCTGGCTGGATGACCTGCTGTTGCGCGCGGTGGCGGTCGAGCCGGGCAAACGACTGGAAACGGCAGAACAATGGCTGCTGGAAATGGAAGCAGGTGACCAGCGCCCGCTGATCAACCGCAGCCAACCGTTGCTGGAGCGCCATCCGCTGGTGTTCTGGCGCTGGGTGGCCGCCGCCTCTCTCGCAGCGAATCTGGTACTGCTGGTGCAGTGGCTATCCTCGTAGGGTACGCCCCAAGCCGGTGCAGCCACGCTGCATGCCTGTGCACAGAACAGTGCGGTCAGATTTAGATAACAGTCGTAAGCGCATGATATACAAGCAATAACAAATATGGCACGAGACCTGCTTTAAAGAGATCAACACAACAGGTCGTGGCTGACTGCAAGCCCGCCCTTACATCGCACATTCGGACAAAGGCGTCCCTGCTGCTCACGCGGCCGGGACGCCTTTTTTGTTTTCCGCCCGGTAAAGAGCGTCACCATGCGTAAACTGAAACTGGTACTGATTGGCAACGGCATGGCCGGCATTCGTACGCTCGAAGAGCTGCTGAAGCTGACCCCTGATCTGTACGAGATCACCGTGTTTGGCGCAGAGCCGCACCCCAACTACAACCGCATCATGCTGTCGCCGGTACTTGCCGGCGAACAGGCGTTTGCCGACATCGTGCTCAATGACCTGGACTGGTACCGCCAGCACGGCATCACGCTGCATCTGGGCAAACGCGTCACACGCATCAATCGCGTCACCCGCCGCGTGATCGCCGAAGACGGCACCGAAGCCGCGTATGACCGCCTGCTGCTGGCAACAGGCTCCAACCCGTTCATGCTGCCAGTACCGGGCAACGATCTGCACGGTGTTATCGGTTACCGCGACATTGGCCATACCCGGCAGATGATGAGAACCGCCCTGACCCACCGCCACGCCGTGGTCATCGGCGGCGGCCTGCTGGGGCTGGAGGCGGCCAATGGCCTGCGCCAGCGCGGCATGGACGTCACCGTTGTGCATGTTGGCAAGTGGCTGCTGGACCGCCAACTGGATGAAACCGCCGGCCAGTTGCTGCAGCAGGCTCTGGAAGCACGCGGCATACGCTTTGCCCTGCAGCACCACACCGAACAGCTGCTCAGTGACAGCACCGGCCGTGTTTGCGCGGTTGCTTTCAGGCACGGCAGACAGATCCCGGCTGATCTGGTGGTCATGGCTGCAGGGATCCGGCCTGCCACCGACATTGCGGTGGAGGCCGGACTGGCCTGCGACAGGGGTATTCTGGTCAACGATACCCTGCAAACCTTTGATCCGCGCATCTACGCCATTGGCGAATGTGCGCAGCACCGCGGCATCGCTTACGGCCTGGTCGCGCCGCTATTCGAGCAGGCCAAAGTCTGCGCCAATCATCTCGCCATGCTCGGCTATGGTCGCTATCTGGGGTCGGTCACCTCGACCAAACTCAAGGTGACCGGTATTGACCTGTTCTCGGCCGGCGACTTTATGGGGGACGACAGCTGCGACATCGTCACCCTGCGCGATCCGCAGAGCGGCAGTTACCGCAAACTGGTGATTCGCGATGACGTGCTGGTCGGCGCCTGCCTGTACGGGGATACCCGCGATAGCAGCTGGTACTTCGAGCTGGTACGCAGCGGTCAGCGCCTCGCGGCACAACGCGATCTGCTGATGTTCGGCGAGGCGCTTGCCAGCAGCGCCATTGAAGCCGCCGCAGATACCGATCTGCCGGTGCTCGAGCGGAGGCTGGCGTCATGAAGCAGACCGCCTCTACCTGCTGCTACTGCGGCGTCGGTTGTGGCGTGCTGATCGAGCACGACGGCCAGCACATCCACAACGTCAAAGGCGACCCGGCGCACCCGGCCAACCTCGGCCGCCTGTGCAGTAAAGGGTCGACCCTGCACCTGACCGGCGATCTGGCGGCCCGCGCCCTGCAACCGGAACTGCGTCTGGGTAAAAGCATGGCGCGCAGCCGCACTGATTGGGACAGCGCCCTGGGTCACGCGGCGGAGGTGTTTGCCCGCACCATTGCTGAGCACGGCCCCGACAGCGTGGCCTTCTATATCTCCGGCCAGTTGCTGACCGAGGACTACTACAGCTTCAACAAATTGGCCCGGGCGCTGATCGGCACCAACAACATCGACAGCAACTCGCGCCTGTGCATGTCCAGCGCAGTCGTCGGCTACAAGCGCAGCCTCGGCGCCGACGCACCGCCCTGCTCGTATGAAGACATCGAACAGAGCAACTGCCTGCTGATAGCCGGCAGCAACATGGCCTACGCCCACCCGGTGCTGTTCCGCCGCCTGGAAGCCGCCCGCGAGGCCAATCCGGCGCAGAAGGTCATCGTCATCGATCCACGTCGCACCGACACCTGCGACGTCGCCGACCTGCACCTGCCGCTGCGCCCCGGCAGCGACGTCGCCCTGTTTCATGGCCTGCTGCATCTGCTACTGGACAATGGTCAGGTCGACCACAGCTTTATCGAGGCCCATACCGACGGCTTTGCGGCGCTGCAAACACTGGTGCAGGACTACCCACCGGCCCGCGTCGCTGCCCTGTGCGATATCAGCGAGGCAGACCTGCGTCAGGCAGCCGAGCTGATCGGCACTGCCGACAGCTTTCTCTCGCTGTGGTGCATGGGGCTGAACCAGTCCAGCGCCGGCAGCGCCAAGAACAACGCGTTGATCAACCTGCACCTGGCCACCGGCCAGATCGGCAAAGTCGGCTCCGGTCCCTTCTCGCTAACCGGCCAGCCCAATGCCATGGGTGGCCGCGAAACCGGCAGCCTATCTAACCTGCTGCCCGGTCACCGTGACGCTGCCAATGCCGAGCACCGCCGCGAGGTTGCTGATTACTGGGGCGTTGCCGAGCTGCCAGACCAACCCGGGCTGAGCGCCATCGAGCTGTTCGAGGCCGTGCGCGACGGTCGCATCAAGGCCCTCTGGATCGCCTGCACCAACCCGGCTCAATCCATGCCGGATCAGCAACTGATCCATCAGGCGCTGAGCCTCTGCCCCTTTGTCATCGTGCAGGAAGCCTTCAGCACCACCGAGACCTGCCACTATGCCGACCTGCTGCTGCCCGCCGCCAGCTGGGGCGAGAAGGAAGGCAGCGTGACCAACTCCGAGCGTCGCATCAGCCATGTACGGCCCGCAATTCCGGCGCCCGGCAGTGCTCGTGCCGACTGGGATATCGTCTGCGACTTTGCCCGCAGGCTGGAGCAAAAACTGCGCCCAGGCCAACCCAGTCAATTTGCCTTTACCCGGCCGGCCGAGCTGTTTGACGAATACAAGGGCCTGACCGCCGGCCGCGACCTGGACTACAGCGGCCTGAGTCATGCGCTGATTGATGAGCTGGGCCCACAGCAATGGCCCTTCCCGGCGGGCAGCCGCCAGGGCACCGCACGGCTGTATACCGATGGCCGCTTTGCCACCGCCGACGGCCGCGCTCACTTTGTTGCCGAAGCCCATCGCCCGCTCAGCGAGCCCGTCGACAGCGCCTATCCGTTGGTGCTCAACACCGGCCGCCTGCGCGACCAGTGGCACGGCATGAGCCGCACCGGCACCGCCGCCCAGCTGTTCGGTCACGTGGAACGCGCCCAGTTGGCCATGCACCCGCAGGACATGCAGCAGCGCGGGCTAACCGAGGGCGACCTCGTGACCCTCAGCAGCCGCCGCGGCAGCCTGATCTTGCCGGCGCAAGCCGACAGCCAGCTGCGCCCCGGCGAAAGCTTTTTGCCGATGCACTGGGGCAACCGTTTTCTCAAGGGTCTGGGCAGCAACCGCCTGACCCTCAGCAACCACGACCCGCTGTCCAAGCAACCGGAACTTAAACAGGCCGCCGTACAGGTCACCTGCGCCGAGCTGCCCTGGCAACTGTTTGTACTGGTAGAAGGTGATGTGCAGCAACGCTTTGCTCGCCTGCGCGAGCTGGCTGAATCATTCGACTACCTGAGCATTGGCCCGGTTGGCCGCGAGCGCCCTGCGGTTCTGCTGCGCGCCGCCGCTGCCCAGGCGCCGGACTCCGCGTTGCTGCTTCAACTGGACCAGGCTTGTGGACTGGACAGCCCGCAGGCATTGAGCCTGGAAGACAGCGCGCGGCAGAACAGCAAACGCATTGTGCTAGACGACCAGCGCATCGTCGCCTTACGCCTCAGCGGCGAGACCCAGGCCCGCGACTGGCTCCGCACACTCTGGCAAGACGGCAGCGACGTCACCGACCTGCGTCGCTGGCTGCTGGCTCCCGTCGCCACGCCACCCGGTGCCAGCGCGGCCGCCAGCGACAAAACCATTTGCAATTGTATGAACGTCAGCCACAGCCGCATCTGCACTGGCATCGAGCAAGGCATGCGGCTGGACGACTTGAAGCGCGAACTCGGTTGCGGCACCCAGTGCGGCTCCTGCGTTCCAGAAATAAAGCAACTGCTGGCCACGACCGCAGTCCCCGTCTGATGCAGGAGAAACTGATGAACAGCACACCCAATGTTTGGCTGATTGGAGCCGGCCCCGGCGACCCGGAATTGCTCACCCTCAAGGCGGCACGCCTATTGGCGGATGCCGAGGTGGTGATGGTGGATGACCTGGTCAATCCCGAGATTCTGCAGCACTGCCCGCAGGCGCGGCTGATTCGTGTCGGTAAGCGCGGCGGCTGCCGCTCCACCCCGCAGGCCTTCATCAACCGCCTGATGCTGCGCTACGGGCGCCAAGGTAAACGCCTGGTGCGCCTCAAGGGCGGTGATCCCTGCATCTTCGGCCGGGCCGGTGAAGAAGCCCAGTGGTTGCGCGAGCGCGGTGTCGAGGCAGGTATCGTCAACGGTATTACCGCCGGTCTGGCCGGCGCCACCCAATGCAACATTCCGCTGACATTGCGCGGCGTCAGCCGCGGCGTGACGCTAATTACGGCCCATACGCAGGACGACAGCGAACTGAACTGGGCCGGCCTGGCCGCCGGTGGCACCACCCTGGTGGTCTACATGGGCGTCGCCCGCTTGCAGCAGATTCAGCAAGGCCTTATGGCCGGCGGCATGCCAGCCGACATACCAGTCGCCATGATTGAAAACGCCAGCACACCAAACCAGCGGCAACACGCCTGCCAGCTATCTCAGCTCTGCGCTGCCGCCTCTGCCTTCAAACTGAAAAGCCCGGCGGTGCTGGTGATTGGTGAGGTGGTCAATGCCGCCGAGCTGATCCAGTCACACAGCGAACCGTCGCAGTTGACAGGCTAAGGCGCGCTGGACGGGCTGCTGCTCAGGCCTTGGCCGGCTTGAGCGCTTCGAGCATACGCCCCATGGCCGCGTGAATGGCGTTGACCGCTTTCAGCGGGCGCACCATGACCTTGAAGTCGACGATTTTGCCGTCGGCGTTCCACTGGATCATGTCGATGCCATTGATGGTGATGCCGTCGATGATGGTCTGAAACTCCAGTACCGCGTTGTTGCCGTCGACGACCTCACGCAGGTATTTGAAGTGCCCCGGCGCGTTCAGCGTTTTAAAGGCGGCCGACAGATACAGCGTGGTAATCGCCTTGCCCACCTGCGGCGTGTGCACCACCGGCGAATGAAACACAACGTCGTCCGCCAGCAAATCCGCCAGACTGCTTGGATCTTGCGCCTCAACAACCTTGTGCCACCGCTCCACTACACTGCTCATTGCTGTTCCTTATCGTTGTTCGTATGGGCTGCCATTGTTCGCCGCCTGGCATAGCAGCGACAAGGGAGATTCAGCAGCTGAATCGCGTGCAACATGGCCAGGAAGCCGGCGCAGGGGCCGGCTTCCTGGCTGCTCAATCTTCGTGCGGAATCGGGTCAAGATTACGATCCCAGCCCACCAGTACAACGGTAGCCAGAATACCGATCAGCAGGCCCACCCAGGGCTCGAAGAACGCCAAGGACGCGCCAATAAGTACCACCGCGCCCCGAGACGTGTTGTTTTTCGGGATGGCCATGGCGATATAGGCACAGGCAAACCCGGTCAGCACCAGCGTGAGCGACAGCGCAATGCCCAGCAGCGGCTTGAGCCCGGTCAGTAGCGGCAGCAGGAAGAACAGGATCGGCAGCCCCATCAGGTAATAGGACGCCAGGCCGCTGTGGATGCTGTCCATCGCCTGCTTGCCCTGCTTCCAGCGCTGCATGATGATCACGTGCACACCGGTCCAGAGCGCGCCCTGAGTCGGGAAGAACGGTGCACTGATGCCCATCAGCGCGTTACGGATGGCCAGCGAGATGTGCGAGCGGGTCGGATTAATGTCGATGTGTTCATCCTGGCGTGTTTCCAGCCCTTCACGGATAACCTCGTTGCCGGTGACCAGGTCGCCAAACAGAATCACGTAGGTAATCAGCGCCAGCGGCATGCCCTGGATAAACATTTCCATGCTTGGCCAGCCAATGGCAAAGGGTGAGACCTTGGCCCAGGCGTCGCCCAGCGGCGGAATCAGAATGCCCCATTGGATGTCATAGTTCACCTCGCCTACCATCGGCCCGATAATGCCGGCCAGCACGAAACCGGGTAGCAGGCCCAGGGCGCCAAGCAAGGCAAAGAAACGGTATTTTTCCTTCAATTTGGCCATAGGGATGCTGAAGGCGAAGATCAGGCACACGGCGCAGGCGATGGTGGTACTGATTGGCTGCTGCAGCAGAAAACGCTCGGCATCGTCAACAAATACACGTTTCAGCGCCGCAATCGCCGCGCCAAGAATGATGCCCGCCTTGAGCGTGTCAGGTAGCCAGAGAATAAAGCGCTTACCCAGCCCGGTGATGCCCAGCAAAAACAGCAACAGGGCAAAATCCAGCGAAATCGCCGCCATCGCCTGAAAGCGCTCGTCAGGTGTCTCGTACCCGCCCAGCACAAAGGCGAGGACCAACGGCAACGCCGGGGTGATCCAGCCAGGGGCGTAGGGTTCACCGAACACAATGATGGACGAGGCAATCAGCGCCGAATGAATCATGGAGACGGCTACCGCCTCTTCAAAACTCAAACCGAAGAAGCTGGTCATCAGCGGCACCAGCGACAGGCCGGTAGCGGCGGCAATCAGCAGCCCCTGAACCAGCTCAGGCCAGCAGAGCTTTGAGTGGTAGAACGGCAAACGAAAGGTAAAAGGCCCCCAACGCCAGCCCGGTTGTTCAGGTTGCGACATACCCGTCTCCATTTTGTCTTGTTGTTATGTTCTCTCTCGCGGAGAGTGTCACCGCATTATGCCCAGCCGGCCCCTCTAGCGCGCCAACATCAGCGTCGTCGATGACGCGCTAGAGCCTGCCGTTATTCTGCGTCGCCAAGCACCTCATCAAAGAACTGCTGCATGGCGGCAAAACTGCGCTTGGCTACCACCGGGTGATATTCGGCCTTGCCAGCCATGTTGGCATAGGGATCGGAGAAAGAATGGACCGCGCCACCGTAGCTGATCAGTTGCCAGTCCACACCAGCGCCGCGCATCTCGGCCTGAAAGTCGGCGACCTGCTGCTCCGGCACGAAGGGATCATCGGCGCCGTGCAGTACCAGGATTGGGGCCTTGATATTGGCCGCGTCGGCCGGGTTGGGGGTGTCCAAGTTGCCGTGGAAAGACACCACGCCCTTGAGGTCGGTGCCCGAGCGCGCAAGCTCCAGCACCGAGCCGCCACCAAAACAGAAGCCGATGGCAACCAGCTGACCGCTAGTGACCGGTGCCTGAGCCTGACCGGCCAGCAGGTCCAGCGCGGCATTCACGCGCGTGCGCATCAGCGCGCGATCATCGCGCACGGTGCTGGCAGCGGCGCCGGCCTCCTCGGCGTTGGCCGGGCGAATGTCACGACCGTACATGTCCGCCACAAACACCACATAATCGGTGCCCGCCACCTTACTGGCCTTCTCCACTGCCGCATCGGTTACCCCCATCCAGTTGGGCACCATCAGCACACCAGGCCGCGGCCCCTGCACGCTGGCGTCGTACACCAGGCGGCCCTCAAAGGGTTTGCCATCAATCTCGTAGTCCATCTGCTCAACCGTGATGTCCGCCTGTGCTAGACCCGCCAGCGTGCTCATTACCACTCCCCCCAATAGGTGTTTCATCGTTGCTTCCTCCATAAATGTCCCTCCAGCATAGCGTCAGAAACAAAAATGCCTGCACAAGGCAGGCATTTTTGCTCACGCGTTACCGCAAACTGGCAGCTTAGCGGCTCAGTTCAACCAGCAGTGCATTCAAGCGGCGAACATAGGCACCCGGGTCCTGCAGTGCTTCGCCAGCGGCCAGCGCCGCCTGGTCGAACAGAATGTGGCTCAGATCGGCAAAGCGATCCTCGTCCTGCTCGCTGTCGAGCTTGTCCAGCAGCGGGTGAGCCGGGTTGATCTCCAGGATCGGTTTGCTTTCCGGCGCCTTCTGGCCGCTGGCCTCGAGGATGCGGCGCATCTGCAGCCCCATATCGTCCTCGTTGATCACCAGCACCGCCGGGGAATCAGTCAGACGGTGCGACACGCGTACTTCCTGCAACTGCTCCTTGAGCGCTTCCTGAATGCGCTTGACCAGATCGGCCTTGGCCTCGGCGGCCTTTTCCTGCTCCTGCTTGTCCTCGTCGCCTTCGAGCTTGCCCAGGTCCAGATCACCACGGGCGATGTCGATAAACTGCTTGCCCTGGTACTCGGTCAGGTGACTCATCAGCCACTCGTCGATGCGGTCGGTCAACAGCAGCACTTCGATACCCTTCTTGCGGAAGATTTCCAGGTGCGGGCTGTTCTTGACCTGCGCATAACGCTCGCCGGTGAGGTAGTAGATCTTGAAATCTTCCGCAAGAAGGG
>Ga0209404_10001449_pt1 | contig 15951 bp, 9 predicted proteins | sample TroAtlMetagenome_2_FD_187447 | JGI IMG/M metagenome (GOLD analysis project Ga0209404, IMG submission 187447) | Marine eukaryotic phytoplankton communities from Atlantic Ocean - Tropical Atlantic ANT8 Metagenome (SPAdes) (version 2) | ecosystem: Environmental > Aquatic > Marine > Oceanic | place...
AGATCGAACCGGGATTACACAAAGGGAAGCTAGGAATCTACTTGCGCGTGTCCTTCGTGCCGTCCAAGTAAAAGCCGCCCTTGCGCATGCGGAAGCCGCTCATCTGCCGGTTCGCCGGCGTCTGGATCTGGCCGCGGCCGGCCTCGTCGGGGTCCGTCGAGAGCTGGTCGTAATAAAACCAGGAGCCCGGCACGTACTTCGAGTAGCCGTACTTCTCCTTCCAGTAGCCGAGGATGTCGGCGTACTTCGCGTTCGAGGCGGCTTCTTTTTGCACGGCTTTCTGCTTCTCGGCGACGCGAGCGGCGTTGTTTGACGTGGCCGTGAAGCCGATGGCCTCCCAGATGGACTCGACCTCCGGCGCGGCGACCTTGAGGTCGACGTTGAGGAACGGGACGTTAATCTCGAACTCCGGGAGTAAGCCGCCGAACAATTTGAGGCCTTCCCGCTCCTTCGCCGTCTTGTTCATCTTGAATCGCAACCCATTATCGTTCATGTACTTCTCCATCGTCGCCTCGGACATGCACTCCTCGATGGAGCCCTTCTGCTGCTCGGTCATGCCGTCCTTCGTCCACTCCCTGCCAAAATCAAAAGGCGTGCCCTTGAGCAATCCAAAATCCTCCATCTTCAGGGAGGCCGTCGTCGGCGTCCGTCGCGGCGCGGACGGCAACCGGTTGCTCGAGGTCGTGAGGGCGGTCGCGCCTACGGAATCAGAGGGTGATTGTTTTGTGCGAGGGGGTCGCGCGACGGCGTGGGGCTTCGCGCGACGGCGTCGTGCCGGCGCGGCTTTTTTTAGGGTGGGGGCGTCGCGCGACGGCGGCGTGCGCAGCCTCGCGTCTTTGGGCGGTCCGATGTCGAACAAATGTTCTCCAGTGCGATGCTGCGCCGTTTGAGTTGCCACTGCCGCACGCAGTCGTGTCGGCGTCCCTCGCTGCAGCTTTGCTGCCCCGTGGGCGCCGACAACGCCCGACGCACGGCAAAGACCTCGACCTCAATGGAGAGCAATTATCTCGGCCGGACGCGCACCAAATGACAAGCTGCTTTCACAGGCCACGGATCGCATCAATTGGGTCACTCACCTAGCGCGAGGGCCACCACGGATGCCCGCATGACGCCCATTTCGCCTCTGCGAGCCGATGATGCAAGCGGAGATTAGTTAGCTGAAACACACTAGCACGAAATTTTGGGCCGTCTGTGAGGTCTGTAATGGGTTAGAGAGGGTTCGGGAGAGGTGCGCGGGAGAGCTGGGGAAGGCCGCGCGGGGCAGCAGGCTCACACAGACAGCCTGCATTGCCGAAACGAGTGCCATACAAACGCAATACGTGCGCGCTTGACACTGCAAGCAACGTTTTTTGCAAGCCAGCAAAGCGTGCTGACCGCTGCGACGACGGCGCCGTCGTACAAAGCGCACACAGAGCCCTCTCAGGGAGAGGCTGCTCAGAGATGGCCTACAAGGTCGCCAGGAGCGAGGCCCCGCGCCTCTTCGCCTTCATCAAACGCATCCAGTTCTCCTTCGACCCCTTCAGTACCGAAAGCACGGCGGTCCGCGAGGCCTGGCGCCAGCTGACGTCGCCGACGCTCCAGGCGGCGAACCCCAAATGTAAAGTGGACGTCATATCCGCGCGCGGCGTCGCGCCGGCCATGGAAGCGGAGTTCGTCGACGGCGCCACGCGCCCGATCGTCTCCAGTGGAGCCGCCGCGAATTTAGTGGGTGAGCTCTACCGCACCGCGCACTCCATTTCCCTCGATTACGCCCTGAAGGGCAAGCCGCCACCCACATAAAACTGTTACTTACTTCTATCGTGCGTCGTCGCCGGCCCCGTCCAGAGCTCGATTACTAGTGCTCGTCTTTCACCACTCTCTATGGTGGAGACGTTGTGGACCGTCTCCGACGCGAAGAGCACGCCGTCGCCGACGCGCGGGGCGTGTGTCAACACCACACCGGCTTCGTTGGTCGTCGTGAAGGCGCCTCCACTATATTCATCTGAAAGCAGCACCGACAGAGAGAGAGAAGAGCCCAAATCGCGGTGGTCCTCCAGTACCAAGCCGCCTCCTTCCGTATAGACGTGGTGCTCGACGCAGCGCACGGTCAACGGCGGCCCGCGCCAGTCGCGGGCCATCGCGTCCGTGATCTTTTTTAGTAAAACGCCGTGGTCCCTCCCAAAATAGCCGTCGCGGTGCAAGTACGTGATCGCGTGCGCCGGCGACGCCGTGACGTCGCCCTCTCCATTTAAACGTGGGTAGCGCCGGCGACAGACGACCGCGGCTCGCTCGACCGCGCCGCGGTCGTCCGGGCTGAGGAGTTGCTCGAGTAAGCGCGGCAGCGGTTGTGATACCTCATCAACGACCGCGGGCGGCGCAGCAGCCGTGGTGTTTAGTTGAGCTCGAAACTCTACACAGCGCCGGTCGATCTCGTCCGGGGCGAGCCCGTCGTCCTCGAGCTCGCAGCGGTGCTCGAAGACGAGGGCCTCTATCCTTCGCTTGGCCTCGTGTTCTTGCTGCCACTGCGCCATTTGTCGCGTCGATGGCGTCCAGAGAGGCTCTCTCACGCTGCAGCTGGCACAGTGCACTCTGCGCGAACTGATGCGATTCGAACGGCTCGCCCGTCGGCAGCAGCTCCGAATCAATGCACGGTCACCTTTTTAGGGCTGTTTTCGCACCAATCTAGGCAAAAACCATCAAAACCGAGGCCACAAAACCCGCCCGCTTCCGCACGCTGCAGCCGCCAAGCCGCAGACGCCGTCGACGCGGAGCTCATCATCAACACACTTACAGGTCCACGGCCCCCATCCCATCTCCATTCCCGGAGAGCGCGTCCATGCGGCCGAACGCCGACGGCTCGAAGGTCCGGCCGTCCGCATCTTTGACCGGAGATGCGTCGCCATTATGGAGCGGGTTCGCCTCCTCGTCGTCGTCATCATCCTCTGACGGACGTCTCCGGTTCCGCACCACCAAGAATAGAGAAGCCGCAGAGGCTAAAAAAGCGAAGAAGGCGAACGAGATCGCCGCGTCCACCCTAGGACAGAAATAAGCCGCCTTGCGTTTTTGTTGATGCGTCCCGTTCGAGGGACCGCACGTCGACGCGCCCCCGAACTCGTCATGCAGCACTGATGAATTCGCCGCGGCGGCGATGAAGCCGATGCCCAGCCAGGCCGTCATGTACATGGAGCCGTACAGCTCCACCTTCCTCAATAGAGATTGATCCACGCGGAACCCGTGCTCGGCCACGTAAAGTGCTGGTAGTTTGAGGAAGTCCATCACTAACCCACTCAGTAAAAACGTTAAAGGCGTGTAGTTCTGATATTCGTAGAGCCCGTCGAACTTCGACCGGTGGGCGGATGCTAATAGAGTCCACGCCAAAAAGCAGCAGCCCCATTCTATCATTCGTAGCGTTTGGAGCGGCGACTCGTCGGCGTATTTCTTGGCTGTTTTTAGGGCGCTTTCTGCTATTCGCTTGGCGTCGTCCATCGCTGCGGCGGCGCTCACGCGTCGCGCGCTCCGGCAGCGCTGGAACAGTGGGCTGGTGTGGTGCTGTGTCCGCCGTCTGACGCGTCGCAGCGCTCGCGGCACTTGCAGCGACGGGCCTACAGGCGACGTGTGAACCGCTGCGAGCCGTGAAACGCACGTCTGCGGCGTCCGCGGCGCGTTTTATGGAGCAGCCAAAAGCTTTGTTGGCTCCATGCGGGTTTTCGAACACCGCACGCACTCGTCCGCACGCCCCGACGGCGCGGCCGGGACGGGTCCGAGGCGTCGCGCCGCGTGAGCCGCCCAAAACATACTAGGGCGGCAAGCAAAACGCAGCGCGGCCTCGGTTTTTGGTTAGGAGGGAGGCACGCCGACGCCAAGGGCAGCGCGCGGGACCATCCTAAGGTTGGTTGAAGGCAAGCGACGCCCACCCCGTCCAGCGCGAGGCGCGCGGAACGAAGCAACCCCCATTCAGCAAAACGCCCAGCGCGCCGAGGCAAGACCATGGCCACGGGCTCGCTCCGCGCCACGGGCGCGAACATGGACCTCATCATGGCCAATAAAAGGCGCGAGGAGATCAAGCTCAAGGTCCTGAATGATTACGTGGGCGGGCAGACGCGGCTGACCATGGCGGCTGAAATGGAAACAGCAGTACCTCAGAGAAGACGGGCCGCCCAAACCTTGCGACTGGAGATGGAGAGTCGCATAGCCGAAGAAGCAGCGCGTAGAGAAGCGGCGAAGCGACGGAAGGAGTATGAAGTCCAGCAAGGCGCGGCCATCGCGAAGGAGCTTGAAAGACGTAAGACCGTCCAGGATACCAAAGAAAGGGAGATCGTGCGCATCTGCAACGAATCCGAGGAGCTGAAGGACCTCGAGAAGAAGCTCAAGACGGCCTATATGAACAAGGAACGCGCGGCACAACACGAGGAGCGCATGCTGAGGCAGCGCCGCGATATTCTGCGGGAGAAGGCTATTGATGACGCCATGGAGGCCGACCGTATTGCGGCGGAAATTGCGGACCAGGAGAAAGGTGGTAGCAAGAAAAATGTAACAGCTCGCCAGAAGGCCGGCCTCGAGAAGCAGATGAAGGAACGCGAGTACCTCAAGGTCGAGGCCGCGGAACAGGCCAAGGAAGATAAAGCTATGGTCGAGGCGATCGTGGCGAAGATCGAGGCCGAGGATCGGGCCGAGTACGAGGCGCGCGAGAAGCACAAGGCCGAGACGCGGGTGCTGATCAAGCAGTATGCTGAGCAGCGGAAACGCGACGTGATTGAGGCTAGACAACAAGCGGCCGAAGAGGAAGCGGAGATCATCGCCTACTCTCGAGCGTTGGCCGCTCGGGAAGAGCAATTGGAGCAGATGAAGAAGGAGAAGGCTCTCGCGGCGAAGAAGGCCTTTGATAAGATCGTCCAGCAGACGGAGCTTGTTAGATCCGCTGATGACGAGATCGCGCGACTCCGAGACCTGTTGTGGGAGGAGGAGCTGCTCAAGAAGTCGCGCATTCTGGAAGAGGAACGCGAGGCCAAACGATTAGCTAATATAGCGGAGATGAAGCGCCAGAATGACATAGTACTGGCGAACAAGAAGAAGCAGCAGGCCGTCGAACAGGCCGAGGAGGAGCGCCTGGTCCAGGTCATGATCGACAAGTTCAAGCGAGACGACGAGGAGGAACGCCAAAAACAGCAAGCGATCCGCGACGCGAAGGACCGCTACAAGGGCATGATCTCGGATGATGCCGATGCCAAACATGAGAGATATTTGAAACACCTTGCGGACGAAGAGAATCTCAAGCAGGACGACGACTCGGGCGAGCAGTACCGGTTGCAAGTGGTTCGTGAAGCTAGACGTCGCTTGCTCGCGGAGCACGCCGACGCGTTACGGGGCTTCATGCCCAAGGGCGCCGTTTCTGCGGAAGAGAGAGATGAGTTCGCCCTTTGAGAAGCGTAAGCGTTTTACTAGAGTCGCGGTGACGGCGTGGGGGGGGGACACTGTGCCGTCGCACGCGCAGACGGACGCCACGCCAAGCCGGAGGGGGTGCGCGGGCGATCGAGCTTGCACGGGAGCCGTGTTTTAACTGTGCTACGCCTCGTTTGCGCGTGCGACGGGTCGATTCGTGCGTGGCTAGTGGCTTACGCGCTGGGTGATTAGGCTGGTCAATAATTTTCAGGGCACGCAATCGACCCGATACGTTGCGCACGAGTGCATCCAGGACTAGGACACTTGCGCAGCAGCATTAAAAATATCGAGTGCACAAATTGCCGAGCGATACGCTGCGACCGACGGCCAAATTTCGCAGTGGCAGGGTCAACGTCTGCGGTGCAATGCGTCAATTTTTATGCATCTGCGCATATGCAGCCGCAGCCGCTGAAACACATGTGATTCTGCACGCCCCCGACGCGAAACGCGCGCAACCGTCGCTCGCCGCACTAAAAGAGCACGCCGTCACCGTCGTCCACCGCGGCGGCGATATTGGAGAGGCGGCGCGAGCAGCCGCAACGACCGCGGACACGATCATTCTGTACGACGCCCGCCACGCGCCGCTGCAGCACACCCTTGATTGGAATACAACAATCAAAACCGCGAAGGCGTGCGCCGCATTATTACCGGACGACGTAGAACGAGTCGGCACGGCTCGTAAAGCGAACGGTATTGTACTGTCAAACCGGGAAGCGAGGAAAGCTTCCGGAGAGACTATCAATGAAATACTCACAAACGTCAAGTGTCGCGTCGCGCCGATGCCTAGTGACGAAGACAAGGAACTGCCCTACGTGAAGCCCGAACCACGCAGCCAACAAAGGCGATTACACGAGCATGGGAGCGGCGACTGGTTCGACGACTACTACGAGGATCCCCTGCGAGATGTAAGGGACACGCCCGGGCGATCCTTAGCTCTACTGTTAGGATATGATGTTACGACAAAAATCGACCCCTTCTCGTCACGACCGATATCTAGAGATGAGGCCTTTTGTCTCCTCGCCCACGCGCCGCGCATCGCGTTCCTCGGGGACTCGCTCACGCGATTCCATTTCTTTACCTTAAACGAATGGCTCAGTACTGGAAAGTTATCTACACATTTGTACTCGAAGTGGGGTAATGGGGATGGTTCAATCCACTACGATACTAGTGATAGATGGACGCATACTTCTTCAAGTAAACATGCGCAGCACTTTAAGAAGACGATTCCACTCACCAGTAGAGCCCAAGCCATGTGTGGCAACGACCTCGGTGTGACAGAAATAGAAACGGAATACTGGTTCCTGGCGGACTGGCACCACGTTGAAATCGATGCCGTGCCGCTGTTCGAGAATACCATAGCACCGTGGGCGTCTATGGTGATCGTAAATAGCGGCTGGTGGGAGCTCAAACGATGTAGCTGCGACCATGCCTATGGTCGTGATGATACCTGTCGGAAAGAATATAGGGAAGTCCTTGAGCAGTATGCTACTTCATTACTAGATAAGGTACCTTATCCATACATAAGACTATCGTCGTGTTGTGGAGAATATACGGAGCAGCACTGCGACGGCGATCCCGTCTACGAGGATAGATCGATGTGGCCCGACGGTTTGGCGGATATATATAAACATGAGAGCAACAAGGGCGTACTAGCTTTTAACGAGGTGTTGCTAGATTTTGCCATTGAGAAAAAGTATAGGCATTTTGATCCACACCCCTTCGCGAACTTACAGAACATCTACGACCGGACCATCGACGGCTCGCACCCGGTGCAGCCTCTATATCACCTGTGGAACCAGTATTTGTTAAGTAGTATCAAGGGTGATGGGAGGATCTTTCCCGTGGTTGATGGCGTACGGTCTTCGGACAAGTACAAGGTGCTCTCGGAGGCGCTGCCGGTGTCGTGTGCCGATGGGATGCTATCAAAAAACGAAAGCGACGTCGACTGCGGCGGCGTCTGTCCGGCGTGTAGTGCCGGCCAGCGGTGCTATGTTGATTCTGATTGTGTGAGCAGTTGCTCTTATAACGGGGATAAGTGTGAAGATGCGCCGAGCGCGCGCGAGAGCGGCATGTGCACCTGCGACGCCGTGCCCACGCGAGCGCCCGTGACTCATAACGACGACGACGCGGAAGATGAAAAGCCAGCTTGGATCGAGGACGACGACGTCGTCGGGTATGGCACGTCTTCCGCGACCTCAGACATCCTGGGCGACAAGGCCATCCGGGAGGGCGGGCCCGGTTCGTGTGCCGTCCCAGAAGATAATGAAGATGCGTCCTGGCGCCAGGCCTGGAAAAAGACGCGGAAAGGCCTGAAGAAGATGTCCAAAAAAGGCGCTTGTGCCCTAGGCCCGGGCCCGCGCGTATTACTGTTCCTGCTCTTTGGGATACTTGGTGCGGCCGTACGGGCGTCTTTTACGCGACGACGCCCGTCTTCACCGCGGCGGTCCTCCATCGAGCTCACGCCCATGAGCAACAGACCGGCGTCGCCGACAAACCGCATAGCAGTAGAGGAAGGCTCGCCCCTACTCAACGCCCTGGAACTAGCTTTGTGGTTACTTATAGCGGCGTACTGCGACCAACTCGCGCCGACCGGGCTATTGCCGGCCGGTACTTTAACTCTATCAGAGAACCCCGACCTATGGGTCGGCGCGATGGTCTTACTCTTACTCATATCGTATTCACCTAGACTCACAAGAACGACAGACAACAACTTCTTCTCCCGCCACCAGTGCAACGAGTGGAAGGGCTGGATGCAAATTGCATTTGTCGCCTACCACTACGCGAACGCCCAAGATTTCTACGTGAGTATCAGATGGTTCGTGTCGGCCTATGTGTGGCTGACGGGGTTTGGGAATGCTACCTACTTCCTCAACAAGGACGACTTCTCGCTCTCAAGGTTCCTCAAAATGATCTGGCGCATCAACTTTTTCGTCGTGTTCCTGTCGCTGGCCACCGGTACGAAGTGGATCGCGTACTACGTCGTGGCCTTACATACCGTTCATTTTGTGTTATGCTTTGTTAGTTTTGGCTTCAGCAAACTAATGCTTAGAAATGAAGAGCCTGGCTCTATCCTGAGAATAGTGTTCGCATTAGTATACTACCTGATCGTTATTACTGTGATATGGGAGTTCGGGCTGTACCACGTCACCGTCAAGCCCGTATTGTTATACTGTTTGGGCGAGGGGTTCGAGGAGTACTTCTGGTTTAGGACAAGGATGGACTACCTGTCGTCGTGGTTCGGGGCCCTTGCTGCCGTGTTGATGCCTGTTACTGTAAAAGGATGGCAATCTTCTTACAAAGGCTTGATACTATGTGTGTCGACTATATTATTCGCATTGGGCGTCTACGCGTGGGCCTCGCACCCTACCTCCATAAAATATAGAGAGATCGCGCCCTACGTCGGCACGCTCTGGGTGCCTTTGTATGCCGTTCTCAGGAATGCTACTCCTTATCTTAGAAGTAGAGTCTCCGTGCCGCTGGAGTGGCTCGGGGCGAGATCGTTGGAGCTCTACCTACTCCAGTTCCACCTACTGATGAACCGGAGCGCCGGCCGCGTGTTGTGGCTCATCCCGAACGTCAATTGGCCCGTCTCGAATTTGATTCTATGTGCGTGTCTGTGGATGCTTGCGGCGTCGCGCTGCTTCGCGAACACGGCGTCGCTCCGAGACGCCGCGGAGGGTCGGCCGCGGCCCGTCGCGGTCGCTTTGACTTTATTATGCATGATTTATGTTAGTGCGAGGCTCTTCGATGCACCGTGCGTCGGCGACGGGCTCACGATGTCATTTTTCGCGCTGGGCGGGTCGGCGCTCGGCGGCTACGTGCTGGCGGACTGCGCGCGGCGCTGCGCCTCCGAGGACGTGAGCATCCGCTACAGCGTGTCGGCCACCGAGGATGCGGACGAGTGCCCGACTCCTCCTGGTTCGCCGTCCATTATCGCGGAGGTCGCGACGCCGGAGCAGTCGCGGCCGAGCCAGGGGCTCGTTTGACCTTTCCCTATCCTCTAGTGTGTAAGTTGACGTGTTTAATTCACATTATCACAAACGCCCCGCTCCGCGAAGAGGTCCTCGTGGTGGCGCCGAGCGTCTACGCGCACCAGAAGCTTCTCGAGCGTCGTGTCGTTCAATGCGTCGAAGGCCTCGGTGTGCCGCGTCGGGTGGTTCACGGCGTCCACGTACCAGTCCTTCACGTAGGGTAGCGACAAAAGCGGCCGCGGGGCGGACCCGGCATGAGGCAGGCCGCCGTGGCGCGTGCGCAGGTCGTAGACGTAGGCGTCGCCAGCGTCCGCGCGCGCGGGCCGCGTCCGGAGTTCCGTGTCCCGCAATCGCGAAATATGAGACCCTAATTCAAATTGCGTGCCGCCGTTCTTGGTGGGGTCCAGGGGCACCAAGGGCACGATCGCGATCACCCCGTGAGCCGGCAGATGCTGTAATTCGCCTTGCCGCCTTAATACATCTACAATCTCACTGGTATCCGCGTGGTAGTTTTGCAAGTCCGCGCCCGGGTAGGCCACCACCGACGAGATCGCGTCTAATTCCACACCGGCCGTGCCCAGGACCAACCCCACGAGCGGGTGGAGCACCGGATGCGCCACTATTGACGCGTTCAATGCTAATGCCGGCAGCTCGACCTCGAAGCGGTTGCGCCCCCTGCCTCGTACGCGAGGATCGCTCAAGGCGGCACTTGCGAGGCCTTTCCCGCCCTGGCCGGCCTCGAAGGCGGACCGGGTCGCAGCTTCTAGCTGCGCAACGGCGTGGAGCGTTTCTTCGTCGATGAGCTCGCCCAGGGATACGACGCCGCAGATCCGAAGCGCCGCGTAGAAGCGCCGCGCGATGCGTGGCGAGTACATACGCGCTGATTCGACGCGGACACCGCCAAGGTCGTCGCAGTAGTTTGCGACGGCTTCCACTGCTAAGGAAGCCTGGCTCTGGTCCCCATCCAAAGCGGCGAGCGCGCGCAGCACCGCGCCTTCGGCTTTGTCCAGCTCCAGATCGTCAACATAGCAGCCCCCCAGCTCGCCGATGGCATCGAGGGCCTGGAGCCCCTTGCCCGCGTGCGCGTCTCTCAAATGAAAGTACGCGAGCGAGAGCGCGTGGCGCGCCTCGACGGCGTACTCGCAACTGAGATCGTAGGCCGCCGACCGGAGCAGCGCGTTCCCGAGGTGCCGCCAGGAGTGCGCGAAGAAGGGCGCGTGGAAGGCGCCGCGCCACTGGGCCCGCACGGCCGCCTCGAGGGCTCCCGCGTCGCGGGCTTTCAGCCCTCGCTTCATCCACGCCTCGGCCAACGCCGGCGTCGAGATCGACGCGTCGGGGGGGAGCTCGTCGGTGCCCCATTTACTTAGAAATTCTGCGGGCTTGATGTGGTCGTCCGCGGCATATGCCAATGGGAGCAGCAGCGCCAGCCGCATTATCACCATCGTCTCTGCCACTGAAGTTTTGGGGCAGCCTACAACTAGTTGCAAGCGAACAGTTCTGGGTGCAGCTTCGGTAGCGATGAGCGCTGTGTTTGTTCGTGCCCCGATACGCGCCCTGCTGTCGTTTGGGCTGCGCTTGCACAGCTCGTGAAAATTTGGCAGCTAGCGTATAAGGCCACTAGCAAGTCCACGCTCATGATGGTGGCTGACAGGCCTGCTGGCAATCGCCTGTGGCAGACTGTCTGCTAATCTTGGCTTTTTCTCGTTACTTGCAGAACGTGCTGTCCGAGGGCACGCCTTCGCCGCTCGTAACGCCTACCTCGAGCAGACCCACTCAGCACCATGTCTCGGTTCCAGCGGCTCGGTGCGGAGGCGGCCAAGCCTCTCTGGAAGATTGAGATAATTGAGCGCGGCGGCATGCTGGCGGCAATCGAAGAGATCAACAGCGCGCTAGACGGCGAGCAGTGGGCCGAGGCGCGAGACCATTGCGACGATGCGCTAGAACGATGGCCGCGGTGGCGCGCGCTGCGCACGACGAGAGACCGCGTGGCGGAGTACCTCTCGACCCACGACGGGCCGCCGCCGACGGACGCCCAACTGGTCGAGATCGACGAGTACTCTCTGCCGAGCGCGCGCGCCGCGCGGGTGCCGAAGCACATCTCGCGGATGAGCGACGTGCTCCCCAAGATCTGCGACTACCTCGCGCACGACTACCACTGGTCGCCGCTCTGGACGAAAAAGCCGTTCCTGGCGAGCCTCATCGAGGACGGCCCGATCGAGGACGAGGACGTCGACGAGATTTACACCATGGCGTATGGGCCCACCCTGTGCCATGGGGGATACATAGACCCAATGTCAGACTGCATGCGGCTGGTGACATATCAACAGCTGCGCGGCGTCTCGACGAGCTGGCGCCTGCCGCTCTACTCGCACGTCCGGCGCTTATGCATCTCCTTCGAGTGGTTCGCTCAGATGCCTCCCGAACTTGGCGACCGATTCACGAACGTCGAAATGGTCACCATAAATGGCATACCTTTATCTGTGAGGCGGGAGCTATATCAGGCGGACTATGTGCGCCAGGCCCAGGTCGTGCTGCCCGAGTGTCTACGCCGAATGCCGCGGCTGCGGGCGCTGAAGATTTCTCGGATCCAGCTGCAACAGTTTCCAGATTGGTTTGCGGAGCTGCCGCTCACGGAGCTTTACGTTACGTTCCCGAGTCCGGACAACGATGTCTACGGAAGTTTGCTGTATCCGTCGTGGGTGGACGACGAAGCCTGCCTGCCTCGGGGCCTGGAGGTCCTCAAGCTCGAATGTAGCCCTGTTGTTATCAGCCTCGGTTGCGTGCGCCGGCTCCCGCGCCTGCGCGAGTTGGTGACAAATTATTGCGTGGAGAGCTTTCCCGCGTGGCTGCGGGAGGTGACGAGCCTGCGCCGGCTTAGAGCCACTGCAAGGATATATTTTCTAGACGCAGCTTCTATTGACGTGCTCCGCGACATGAGCCTGGAAGCCGTCGACTACTCAACCGCCTTTATGGACCAGAGCGACGGCCTCGATGTCATTGGTCTCGAGAGCAAGTTGGAGCGCCTCGTGGTCGGCACCGCGTGCGGGGCGTCCCTACGCGAGCTGAACATCAGTGGTCTCCGCCTCAACGCGGTCCCTGGTTGCCTGCGGGGCCTCCGCCTGCAATACCTAGACGTGAAGCAGACGGGCCTTACCTCCTTACCGCAGTGGCTGGCGGAGCTCCCGCTGGTCTGTCTGAGGGTCAGCGACAACGTCCGACTCGCGACCCTTCCCCCTTCGCTACGCACGCTCACCTCTCTGAAGGTCCTCGAGCTATCGGATACGAACTTGGGCGGGCCGCAGCCCAATGCTTACTGGGTAGGCGGTGCTGCCTTCCCCGCGCTTGCGATCGGAGGCGACCTGGTGAAACTCGACAGAGCGGAGGCAATCGCCGAGGCGGACCGCCGCGACGCGATACTGCAGCCGCTATCCGTCGCCCTACCGGACCTGCGCATTCGACTCCATTCCCATTCGGAGCGACACAACGTTGACATGTTGCAAATCACCGCGGACAAATATTTTTGGCACGCGAAATGTGGCTTCGATTGGCTGGATCCGATCTTTTATACGGACGAAGACCTTCAACTGAGAGAGTTGAATGGCATCGAGGAGTGTCGCTCCCGGATTCGCGCTCGTCGCCTTGCTGAGCGAGCTCGGAGTAGTGAATAAGTTGTTGCGTGATTGTACTTCCGATAGAACAGCTGTGGAGAACTCGCGAAACCCGTTTAGTTGGCTTTAGGAGAAACTTCTCTCCGCCGACGCTTGCACCGAGCCGCAGCGGCCGCACGAGCAGCGTACCGCTAATACAGCGCGTGGAGAAATTAGTATAATAGCCACTGCGCGGCTGTGCAGCGCGAGAACACGCGACACTGCCCACACGCCGCGGCACAGCCAAAAAGCGAGAATCTCGCCGACAGCGCTCGCGGCGCGCAACCACCGAAACAAGAGCTAAAACAAGACCAAGATGCCGGCCGCCCCGCAAATCCAGCAGACGGGCAAGTTCTCCGTCTTCGACCGCCCGGGAGTCAAGCAGCACGCGCGCACGAGCGGCGGGCGCTTAACAAAAGCCTCGGATGGCAAGATCGAGCAGACGGAGGGCGTCCACATCGGCGGCGCGTTCACGCCGGAGCCGAAGCCCGCCTTCACGGCTCATAGAGAGTCAGTGTGGGATGCCGCCGCGGCCCGACGAGCGGCGCAACCTGCACCAGAGAAGAAGCCCATCACGATCACCTTGCCGGACGGGAACACGAAGGAGGGTGTCGCCTTCGAGACCTCGCCTTTGACGATAGCGTTAGGCATTTCCAAGCAGCTCGCGGGAAGGATGTGTTGTGCTAGAGTGACGTATGCTTCCAATGTACAAATCACGTCGGTAGCCATCAACCAGTTCGATGAAGATGATGATGTTCAATCAGATGTCGATAAAGCTCTGTTGTGGGATCTCGCTAGGCCTCTGGAAGGCGACTGCACGCTCGAGCTCCTAGGCTTCGATTCACCAGAAGGCAAGATGGTCTTCTGGCACTCGGCGGCCCATTTACTGGGAGCGGCCCTCGAACAGAAGTACGGCGCTAAGTTATCAATAGGACCACCCGTAGAAGGCGGTTTTTACTACGACGCCTACATGGGTACGTCGTCGGTATCCGATAAGGAGTTCAAAGAATTACAACAAATGGTCACGAAGATGTGCAACGCCAAGCACAAATTTGAAAGGTTAGCCTTGACCAAAGAAGAACTCCTAGAGATGTTTGCCTATAACCCGTTCAAGACGGCTATCATCCAAAGTAAGGTACCGGATGGTTCGATGACGACGGCCTATCGATCCGGGCCGATCATCGACCTCTGCATGGGCCCCCACGTCCCCGATTCGGGGCGAGTCAAGGCCTTTGAGGTGCTGCGAGCTTCTAGCGCTTATTGGTTAGGTAAAGCGGAGAACGACGCCTTACAAAGGGTCTACGGCGTCGCATTTCCGGATAAAAAAGAGATGACGAAGTGGAAGAAGTTCCAGCAGGAGGCGGCGAAACGAGACCATCGCAAAGTCGGGGCCGCGCAGAAACTGTTCTTCTTTGACGCGTTATCGCCTGGCTCGGCCTTCATGGAGCCGCACGGCGCTCGGATCTATACTGGACTCATATCATTTATCAGAGATCAATATTGGCTCCGAGAATACACGGAGGTCGTCACACCGAACGTCTATAACTTTGATCTGTGGCACACGTCGGGCCATGCCTTACATTATAAAGATGACATGTTCTGCTTCGAGGTGGAAGGCCAGGAGTTCGGCATGAAGCCCATGAACTGCCCCGGGCACTGCCTCATGTTCAAGCACGACGTGAGGAGCTGGCGGGATTTACCTATGAGATACGCTGATTTTGGAGTACTACATAGAAACGAGTTATCCGGAGCACTCACAGGCCTCACAAGAGTCCGACGGTTCCAGCAGGACGACGGGCACATTTTTTGCAGGGATGACCAAATAGAAGAGGAAGTAAAAGGGGCCCTCGAGTTTATGAAGTATGTGTACGGTATCTTTGGCATGGGCTACAAGCTGGAACTGTCGACGCGTCCTAAAAAGGCTCTTGGTGATATCGCGTTGTGGAATCGCGCCGAGGCGGCCCTCGCTTCAGCCATGGACGACTTCGCGGGCAAGGGCGGGTGGCGCGTGAACCCGGGCGACGGCGCGTTTTATGGACCGAAAATTGATATCAAGGTCACGGATGCGCTGGATCGCGTGCACCAATGCGCCACGATTCAACTAGACTTCCAGTTGCCTATTAGATTCGATCTGAAGTATCGGGGCGGTGACGAAACGACGGAGGAAAAAAGACCCATTATCATCCACCGGGCCATGCTTGGAAGCGTAGAACGGATGATGGCCGTGCTCACCGAACACTGGGGCGGCAAGTGGCCCTTCTGGATCTCGCCGAGACAATGTATCGTGGTGCCCGTCGGTCCCAGTCACATCGAGTATGCCAAAAAAGTGCGGGCGCAGATTCGCGCGGCTCGGTTCTACGTCGATTGTGATGATAGTGGACATACGCTACCGAAGAAGATCAGAAATGCCCAATTAGCACAGTACAACTTTATCTTGGTGGTGGGAGACAACGAGATTGCCGAGAACGCGGTCGCGGTCCGCACGCGCGCGAACACGGTCGAGGGCACGATGCCGGTTTCGGACTTTATCGCGCGGTGCGTCGAGCTGCGGGACACGAAGGCGAAGGACCCGCCGCCTCCCGATATTCCTGAGCCGGCCAAGGGCAAGGGCGGGGGGAAGAAGAAGTAGTCTCCTGGGGGGCTTTTCCCGCCATATATAAGGTGGGCTTTACTTGGTTTTATTAGGCAGTCGTCGGCGGCGCCTCGCGGGCGCGGAGCGCGACTCGCGAGTTTCTCAAGCTCACATCAATCCCAGTTGTGAGCGGGTGCTCGCCCCCGAACACGCGCCGCGCGATCCGTCCCGCGTCCTCGAGCGTCATCACGGCCTCGCGGAGATCGTCGAGCGTGGCGTCGTCGGCTCTGTAGAGCGCATCCGAGTAATTCCACCTCATATGCATCGTGATCTCATGGCGGTC
>Ga0209404_10001451_pt1 | contig 15933 bp, 10 predicted proteins | sample TroAtlMetagenome_2_FD_187447 | JGI IMG/M metagenome (GOLD analysis project Ga0209404, IMG submission 187447) | Marine eukaryotic phytoplankton communities from Atlantic Ocean - Tropical Atlantic ANT8 Metagenome (SPAdes) (version 2) | ecosystem: Environmental > Aquatic > Marine > Oceanic...
CCATTTTTGTTAAATTTCCGATTCTATCAGGAGATCTTGCAGGCGAATCATCTTTGGTAATATGGACAACAACCCCATGGACACTGCCAGCAAACTTAGCAATAGCTGTTAATGAAAAGTTCGAGTATATCGATGGAGAATTTACTGATAGTGGCAACTCCATCCATCGACTCATAATTGCAAAAGACTTACTTGAAAAGTTTGAAGCAGCGACAGAAATAAAATTAACTAAAACCCTTAACACATTCAAAGGAAATTATTTAAAAGATTGCCACACTGCTCATCCTTTTCTAGACAGGCAGTCCCCTGTTATTTTTGGTGATTTTGTAACAACTGAAACTGGAACAGGAGCTGTCCATATTGCGCCAGGTCATGGAGGAGACGATTATCTTGCCGGTAAATCTGCAGGGTTGGATGTATTGTCTCCCGTCGATGACTTAGGTAATTATACTGAAGAAGTTGATGTGCCTGAGCTCGTAGGAAAGCACGTCCTAAAATCCAATGATGACATTATCCGAATCCTTGAAGAAAAAAATGCGCTGGTCGGACGACAGGAATATACTCACTCCTATCCACATTGTTGGAGGTCAAAAACACCAATAATCTTCAGAGCAGTGCCTCAGTTTTTCATTTCTATTGAATCATTTAGAGATGAAGCATTACGCGAAATCGATAAAGTCGACTGGTTGCCACCAAAAAATCGAAACAGAATTTTTGGAACAGTTGAAGCTAGACCCGACTGGTGTATCTCTAGACAACGAACTTGGGGAGTCCCTTTGCCTATATTTTATGATGCCACAGGAACTCCACTAATTGATTCTAAGACGGCTAAGCAAGTCGCCGATATTATAGAAGAGCAAGGATCTAATATATGGTTTGAGAAAAGTGATTCTTGGTGGACTGAAAAATTAGGCATTAACAGTGGCTGCACACGATGTGGAGATACACTTGATGTCTGGATCGATTCAGGCACCAGTCATATTGCCGTATGTGATAAGCATCCTCAATTACATACGCCTGCTGACCTTTACTTAGAGGCAACTGATCAACATAGGGGATGGTTTCAAAGTTCCTTAATGATAAGCATGGTAACAAATGGGCAAGCTCCTTATAAGTCAGTTCTAACTCATGGTTTTGTCGTAGATCAAGATACAGGAAAAAAAGTTTCTAAGTCAGATCAATCAAATAATGATCAAAAGAAAAAGAAAAAGGTTAAACCAATGGAGGCCGACCATTTTATCTCAAAATTTGGTGCCGACATATTACGATTATGGGTAGCAAGTGTTGATTGGGAAACTGAGGTTCCTTTCGGAGAAGGACTATTTAAACAAACTGCGGATACATATAGAAGGATTCGTAACACTCTCAGAATTCTGCTTGGAAACCTTCATGACTTCGAACCTAATGACCATCAAGTTGAGAAAGAAAACCTAACACTCATTGACAAATGGATCTTAGAACGTTTACACAAAACAACAAAAGATTGTTTAGAGGGATATGAGAGCTATGAATTTAGAAAAGTTTTCAACTCTATTAATAATTTCTGTACTAATGATCTTAGTAGTATTTACATAGATATCACCAAAGACAGATTATATTGCGACCATAAAGACTCTAAAAAAAGAAGATCAACTCAGACTTGCATGAGTATTGTCCTAACTGACCTCTGCAAATTACTAGCTCCAATACTTAGCTTTACTGCTGATGAAACATGGGAACATGCTGGCAATGCACCTGGAGATATTCATTGCGAATCCTTTCCCGATCCTGACCCTAACTGTTTACCTGGAAGTATTTCTAAGGACGTGGAAATATTGCTAAAATATAGAAATATAATTCAACAATCTATTGAACCTCTTAGACAAGAGAAATTAGTCAGATCTAATTATGAGGCTGCAGTCGAACTTTATCTAAATGATGATGACAAAGAGCCACTTGATATCTTAGCTGACAATGAAGAGGTTCATGAATTTTTTATGGTTAGTGAGCTGAAAACAATCAAAAGCAATCAAAATTTAAGCGCTAAAACCATTAAATCATCACATCCCAAATGCCCACGGTGTTGGAGGCTATTACCGAGCAATCATCTTGATAATTTATGTGAACGCTGTGAGTCTGTTGTAAGCTCTGCTATATAAAAAATTCAGTCTATTCCCCTGCCCATAATGATTCAGGTAGAGTGATTTGTGAAAGCAGATCGTTTATAGCATTTTCTTCATCCACAGAAAAAACACAATTTTCGACACACTTTGAATTCTCTATAACTTGCTCTGGTGAACTGGCGCCAATTAAAGCAGAGGTAACTCTTTTGTCTCTCAAAACCCAAGACAATGCCATTTGCGCAAGAGACTGCCCCCTATCAATTGCCAATTTATTGAGGTTTCTAATACAATTAAGAACAGATTCTGATAATTCAGATTCACGAATCAAACCACTAGTTTTAGCCGCCCTAGATGACGAAGGGACATTATTGAGATACTTGTCAGTTAAAAGGCCTTGGTAGAGTGGGCAAAATGCTATAACTCCCATCCCTAAATTCTCTACAGAGTCGAGTAAACTCTTTTCTATCCACCGGTTGAACATTGAATAATTAGGCTGATGAATAATGATCGGAGCCCAACCATTTTCCTTACATATCTTTGATGCTTTAATAGTCTGTTCGGTATTATAACTACTTATTCCCGAGTATAGAGCTTTACCTTGAACAACTGCTGAATTAAGTGCACTTAATGTTTCCTCCAAGGGGGTTTCAGGGTCAAATCGATGACTGTAAAAAACATCAACATAATCCATATCTAATCGATTAAGCGATTGATCTAAACTGTTTATCAAATATTTACGAGACCCCCATTCACCATAAGGTCCTGGCCACATGTCATATCCGGCCTTTGATGATACGACAATCTCATGTCGCGGGAGGTCTTTCATAATTGAGCCTGCAACTTGTTCAGCGGCTCCATATGGAGGACCATAGTTATTAGCCAAATCAAAATGAGTAATTCCTCTATCAAAGGCAGTGTAAACTATTTTTTTTTGAAGAGACGTTACTTCATTCCCTCCAAAGTTATGCCAAAACCCTAACGTTATTGATGGAAGCTTCAAGCCCCATCGCCCACATTTACGGTAAGGCATGCGCCCATCATATCTATCTTCATCAGGTATGTAATTTGACATTAAATATTTTTTGTCACACATAAATGACGAAATCGAGAACTTTAATCAAGTCATTCTCTCGTATTAGAAAATTGACTTCTCGCAATTTGACAAAAATTGACAATAATATTTTATATTCTTAAGAGAATTGTTCTTTAAATCAAATGGCTAAACAGAAAATACTCCTAATTTTATTTTTTTTAATTTCTACATTTTCTTTAAATGAAACTGTATTCAGTAATGAAATATCAATCATTGAAACTGTTAAGATATGGGATAAAGCCCCTCACAATGCATTTACTGACTTGGAATACTACAAAGGGAAATGGTACTGCGCCTTTAGAGAAGGCAAGGGGCATGCAGGTTCCGGTGATTACGGAAAGATACGTATTATAAGTTCGAAAGATGGTAAGGATTGGCAATCAGTTGCTTTATTAGAGAAAGAACAAGTTGATCTTAGAGATGCAAAACTTTCAATTACTCCTAACGGCAAACTCTTACTCAACTCATGTGAATACCGTGTGGATAATGACTCTGATTCTATTAGAAACAACACATCAATTACTCTATTATCCGATAATGGAGAAGATTGGTCAAAGTCGAATCAAATTGCTGATAAAAATTTTTGGTTATGGCAAACCACATGGCATAATTCAAAAGGCTATGCATTAGGCTATCGTTGGGGAATTAATGACATGACTCGACTATACACAACCACTAACGGCGTTGATTACATCCAATTAGTAGATCACTTACGACCTCCTGGTGATAAAAGTAATGAACATGCACTTCTCTTTGACTCAAAAAACACAGCTCACATGCTACTAAGAAGAGACAACCCTTCTTCCCAAACTGCAGGCAATGCCTTACTCGGAAAAGCCGTTCCTCCATACAGAGACTGGGAATGGAGACGCCTAAACATTAGAATTGGCGGCCCTTCGATGATTCAGTTCGATCAAAATACTATGATTGCCTGCGTGAGAAGGTACGGTAAAACTAATTGGACTGAACTTGGATGGATTAACACGGACACTGCAAAATATAAACCAGCTTTGAAACTCCCAAGTGGCGGTGATACTAGCTACGCAGGACTCGTATGGCATGAAAAGAATTTATGGATAAGTTACTACAGTAGCCATGAAGGAAAAACATCGATTTATTTATCAAAAGCTGAAATTAGATAAAAAATATACTAAAATTAATGAAAGCATTATCACTTGAATCATATAATAACTTTTCATACATAGATGTTCCTGATCCCGATTTTGGTGATGATGATGTTCTTATTAGAGTAAATTCATGTGGAATATGCGGTAGTGATATCCATGGAATGGATGGCAGTAGCGGAAGAAGGATTCCTCCAATAATTATGGGGCATGAAGCAGCTGGGACAATCGAATCGGTCGGCTTAAACGTTTCTAATTGGAAAGCCGGAGACAGAGTCACTTTTGACTCAACTATTTATTGCGGAAAATGTAAATATTGCACTTTACAAAAAGTTAATCTTTGTGAAGATCGCAGAGTTATAGGAGTATCACCTGGCACATATCGTCAGCACGGAGCGTTTGCAGAATTTGTATCCATCCCAGCAAGAATACTCTACAAGTTACCTGACAATGTACCATTTGAAGAAGCCGCATTCGTTGAACCTGTTTCAATCGCTCTTCACGGTGTGAATCGGATACCTGTAGTAGAATCAAAATCAGCTGTTGTCATTGGAGCTGGAATGATTGGGCTTCTCGTCATTCAAGCACTAAAAATAAGAGGTGCTTCTAATATAATTGCCGTTGATTTGGATGAAAATAAACTTAAAAAAGCCAAGAAATTAGGAGCAAACATAGTTCTCTTAAGCAACGAAAATACTACATCTTCTATTAATGAGATTACTGGCGGAGGAGCCGACATAGCCCTCGAAGTAGTCGGCATGTCTCCTACTCTTAATCTTGCCATTGAAAGTACACGTAAAGGAGGTTGTATAAGCTTAATAGGAAATCTGGAGGCAAAAACCGATTTTCCCTTACAGTCAGTTGTCACTCAAGAGTTGACTTTATATGGCTCATGTAGCTCAAATGGAGAATACAAAGAAGCTTTAGATTTAATCTCAAATGGAGAAATTAAAGTTAGAGAACTAATAAGTTCTATAGCTCCTTTATCAACTGGCGCTGAATGGTTTTCTAAACTTTATAATTCTAGCGAAGATATGTTAAAAGTTATTTTAAAACCTGACAATGAACTTTAATTTTATACAAAAATAATAGAATGTTTAACCTTGAAGGAAAAAATGCGTTCATAAGTGGAGCGAGCAGAGGGCTCGGTAAACAATTTGCCAATGCTCTAGCAAAAGCAGGAGCCAATGTTGCCATAACTAGTAGAACCCTTGAATCTCTAGACCATACATGTCATGAGATCCAATCTATTGGAAAAAAATGCATTCCACTACGTATGGATGTTCTAGAAGAACAAAGTATAGTTGATGCAGCTGGAAAGGCAGAAAGTGAACTAGGCTCGATCGACATTCTAATTAATAATGCAGGCTGCAACATTCGAAAGCCTGCTTTGGAAGTAACTTGGAAGGATTGGGAGACAGTCGTCGACACCAATCTCAAAGGAGCTTTCTTTCTTGCTAAAGAAATCGCCAAAGGTATGACTAATCGTCTCTATGGTAGAATTGTAAACATTGGTTCTGTTACCTCAGTCGCTGGTTATGCTGGATTGGCGCCTTATGGAGCTAGTCGCGGTGGAATTAAGCAATTAACTATGAGTTTGGCTCACGACTGGGGCGATAAAGGAGTAACCGTAAATTGTTTAGCACCAGGGTGGTTTAAAACTGAACAAAATTCAAAGTTATTTGAAAATTCAGAGTGGGTCTCATATATCGAAGAAAGGATTCCAATTGGAAGAGTCGGCCGACCAAGTGACCTTGATGGGACTTGTGTTTTTTTAGCATCAGACGCCAGCTCTTACATTACAGGCCAAACAATATTGGTTGACGGCGGCATTTCTGTCGGAGCTGTTAGAGCAATGCCTAAAGATTAATTTATTCTAGAGGCTTGCCTGAGGCCAGCCTCTTTAAGTCTTCAAGAGAGGGCTTCATATGTTGAGCACTTGCAAATGAAGAAAAACAATTTTCTCCAAGTAAAGATATTTTTGCGGTACCACGTTCAATTCCAATATCAGATTTAATTAACAACTTATCATCCACAAACATTAAAAAATAAGTTCCCACCCAAGCCAATTGAACCTCAAAGAACTTACCTTCTCTAATTCCACTCTTAATATACCCAAGATCAACAGCTGGGTTTATATTTGTATATCCATAAGCATTTCCCTCTAAGCTTACATATCCCATTACTAGGCTATCTTTAGAATTAATAAATCCAAAACCAGCATGTTTTCTTTCAGCATCATTCTCCTTATTTTCATTATCAACAATCTTCACCTTCAGCCTCACTACCAAATCCCCTTCTGGAGCATCATGAAGAGCAACTGAATCATCAAAAAGACACTTCATTATAAATACCCCATTCTTATAATCCCAGCCTCCATCAGGATCCTCTGGAATAATCCATGATTTAGGAAGATCATCAGACGAAAATAAATTAACCCACTTCGATTTGGCCGTTTGATCGGAAACATTATCCAACCCCGATAGACCTTCTGACATTTCTTTGCCTTCTGATAAGGAAGATGCCATTTCAAGAACAGACCGTGCCATCTCCGCATTTCCACTTCTACTAAGGGCCGCTGATTGCTTTTCCAAAGCCGCTATCGTCTCAACTTTCTTTTTTTCAATTAGTTGAGAAGCTTTATTACGAATATCACTTTCATAATCTTGATACTCTTTTATTAGTTTTTTAGTGGCAAAAGGAACACGATCCTGAGAGAACAAAATCGAAGAAAAAGAATAAATAAACAAAAAAACGATTATTGTGATATCAATGCGCATACTTAATTTCCTCATTCTCTTTATATATTAATAAATATAGAAAGAATAACGACAATTCATCAAATGCTTTCTGTAGAAAATGTATCAATACAATTTTTAGGTCGAGTTCTTTATAAAGAACTGTCATTTACAGTAAGTGCAAAGGACAGGGTGTGTTTTGCAGGTCCAAATGGTGCGGGAAAATCAACGCTAATGAAAATAATTGCTGGAATAATGAATCCTGATTCTGGATCAATTAATAGAGCAAAATATACTGAAGTTGGATATCTTCCTCAAGACGGAATCAAACACACTGGCAAAACTTTATTCAAAGAAGCTGAAACTGCCTTTGAAAACGAAATGGTGTTAAAAAAAAGTGTTGATGAGTGCAGCGAACTGCTCGGAGAGCTTGATCCATCAAGCGCTGGTTACGCTGAAGTTCTTGGGAAATTCGGAGAATTACAACTAAAGCTTGATAGCTTTGATGTTAGTAAAATGAAACCAAGTATTGAGAAAGTCCTCGTTGGTTTAGGTTTTAAAGATTCCGACATGGATAGAGAAACAGCAGAATTCTCAGGTGGTTGGCAGATGCGACTAGCACTAGCAAAGCTATTACTTAAAAGTCCATCAGTATTACTTTTAGATGAGCCCACAAACCATCTAGATATAGATTCACAACTATGGCTTGAAAATTATATTCAAAGCTATCAAGGGGCAGTAATTATAATCTCTCATGACAGTGCTTTTCTAGACCTATTAGTGAAAAAAACATTAGCATTTGAAGCTGGAAAAGTGACTGAATATGCAGGCAACTATAGCTACTATGTAAAGCAAAGCGAAATCCAAAGACAGCAAATTCAACGCGCTTATAATAATCAGCAAAAAGATATCGCCAAAGCCGAGCAATTCATTAATCGGTTCAGATCCAAAGCTAGGAGAGCTTCTCAGGCCCAAAGTAGATTAAAACAACTTGAAAAAATTGAACGAATTCAACTTCCTCAAGATTCAACGAAATCAATAAAATTAGAATTTCCACAACCTGAAAGGTCAGGACAAATCGTTATAGAATTAACGAACCTTTCAAAATCATATGGAAGTAACGTTGTATTCAGTAATCTTAACTTCAGAATTGATCGAGGAGAAAAGATTGCAGTTGTAGGAGCAAACGGAGCAGGAAAATCAACCTTCTCTAGAATACTTTCAGGTGCTGAAAACATTGATAAAGGAGATAGAAAACTTGGACATAAAGTCAGCATTTCTCATTTCGCTCAAGACCATGCCGAGAAATTAGACCCAAATAAGAACGTTTTAGAAACTATAGAAGAAGTTGCGGGCTCGGATAGTACTGGAAATCTTAGGTCGTTACTAGGTTGTTTTCTTTTTAGAGGTGATGATGTGTTTAAGAAAGTATCCGTATTATCTGGCGGAGAAAGGAGCAGATTATCATTGGCCAAAATTCTCCTAAAACCAGCAAACTTTTTAATCCTAGATGAACCTACCAACCATCTTGACATGGAATCACAAAAAGTTTTACAAGATGCACTAATTTCATACAAAGGCACAATTGTCATTGTCTCTCATAACAGGGATTTTCTAGATCCAGTCACTGACAAAGTAATCGAATTCTATTCTGAAGGTCACCCCATTAAAGAATTTCATGGAAATTTATCTTCATTTATTGAAAGCAGATCAAACGAAAATCTTGAAACAAATAAATCAAACACGCCAAAGAACAAACCTATAAAAAGCAGTACCAACCGGAGAGAAATGCGAAAGGCTCAAGGAAAGGTACGAAAAGAAAAATCGGATACCTTAAAACCGCTTCAATTTAAACTTAAGCAAATCGAAGAAAAAATTGAGAAACTTGAATGCAGAAAAAAGGAAATTGAACGACTAATGACTAATGAGGATTTCTTTAAAAGAAAAGATCATATAGAACTAACTGAAGAATACAAAATATCAGCGAACGAACTAGAAACTTCTTTCACAGATTGGTCAAATATTTCAGATGAAATTGAAGAGGTCTCCAAAAGTTATGAAGAGAAAATAAATCAACTATGATCAGTTTTTCTTAAAAAAACTGATTCACCATGTGCATCAAGGCCTTCAATCTCCGAAAACACTTTTACTGATTCTGCTGACTTATTCAAAGCGCCCTTACTAACTTCTACAATACTTGTCCGCCTCTGGAACATGTCTACGGTTAATCCAGAAAATGATCTCCCTGCTCCTCCAGTAGGCAAAGTATGACTTGGACCCGCAAGAAAATCTCCAATAGCAACAGCTGAATATTGTCCAATAAAAATAGCACCAGAAGTATTTAATTTTGAAACTACTTCTTTATGGTTCTTAACAATCAACGAAAGGTGCTCCGGAGCGAAAGAATTAGCTAATTGAATACCCTGATTTAATGAATTTACCAGAACTAAAGTTGTTCCATTTTTTAGAACTTCTCGAATTTGTTTTTGTCTGGATAGAGACTTCGAACGAATTTTCAACTGCTCTTTTACATTCTCAAGTAACTTTGATGATGTCGTAACAAACGCTACCTTACTGTCTCCACCATGCTCTGCCTGGGCAAGTAAATCAGAAGCAATAAAATCAGCTCGACCTGATGAATCTGATAGCACAAGTATTTCACTTGGACCAGGCAATAGATCGATACTTACATTTCCAAACAACTGTCTCTTAGCTTCTACTACAAATGAATTACCAGGACCAAAAATCTTATCAACCTTAGGTATTGTTTTTGTCCCAAGAGCCATGGCCGCAATTGCTTGAACTCCTCCAATTCGATAAATGGTTGTTGCTCCACATTGTTGCAAAGCATAGAGCAATTCAGCACAAACTTTTCCATTTTTCCCCGGCGGTGTACATACAACAATATCTTCAACTTTAGCTGCCTTGGCTATAGCAACGGTCATTAATACAGTTGAGACAAGAGGAGCAGAACCTCCTGGAATATAAATACCCACACGAGAATACGGCTGATAGATCTCACCTACAACAACTCCTTGGTCATTACGCATCCTCCAATTTTTCCTCATACTGGCTTGCGCGAACTTTTGAACATTTCTTTGAGAACACCTGATGGCTTTCTTCGTCTTACTACTAACTTCCTTAGCAACCTTCGATAGCTCCGCTTCATCAACCCTAAATTCAGATGGCAAAATCTCAACACCATCAAAAGTCTTAGTAAATCTACTAATAGCTTTATCTTTGCCAGTAATTATAGATTCAATGATATCAGCAACCTTAGACTTAAGAGCCTTATCAGGTGCAGCATCTCTAATAAAGACTTTAGACACTTTCTTTTGAAATCCTGGATCGTTAAACCTTAGTTGTCGCATTTTATGAATTGATAAACCCTGCCTTATCTATTTGCAAAGACCTGTCATATATTTATTCTATTTTTTTTAAGATAATTTTAGCCAGATGCTCTTTAAATACTTCTCGCCACTAAAATCAAACGGCATCTGAGACAGCTCAATGTCGATAATTTTGCGTTTTGCGTTTTTTACCCCCTCTTTAACCGAAGAAATGAATTTCTTATTCGTTAACTTACGATGATTTGAACAAGCGAGAACCCACCCAAATGGTTCAACTAGATTAACGGCAAGCTCTATCAAGGATGAGTAATCATTAATAACGCTAAATGCACCATTCTTACCTGATCGTGAAAATGAAGGTGGATCAACAATGACTAATCCAAATTTTCTCTCTTTTCGATTGAACTGTTTTAACCAATTAAATACATCTCCTTTGCAAAAATAATGATTTGAATCTCTCAGGTTAATATTATTTAAATTAAAATTCCTCTTACCCCACTCAAGATAAGTGTTTGATAAATCAATACTTGTCGTTGATTCAGCCCCACCCAAAGCAGCAACAACTGAAAAACAGCATGTGTAAGAAAAACAATTTAACACTTTTCTATCCGCTGATCTTTCTATTACTTTTAGTCTATTATCTCTCTGATCTAAAAAAATCCCCTGAGAGTAACCTGCTGAAAAATCAATCTCAAAACGAGCATGATTCTCAGAAATTTCAACTTTTGGTAATTTTGGATTACCTTTAAAACATATTGGCGGAGATTTATGATCTTGATTTAACTCCTTAAGCCAAATGCTTTTTTCATCCAAATTAAAGCTAATAGGAACCCTAGGTTTATCATTTAGATATGAAACAAGAAAATGACCTGCAAAATTATCGATGTAGAAACCCTCCACTCCATCACCAATACCATCGAACAATCGGTATGAATCGGTTCCAGCCGAAATATACTCTTGTCGTTTTAAAAAGGCAGATTTTATTAGATTATCCAAAATTTATAGATATAGAGTGAACGTAATGAAGGAACTATTATCAATTATTGAAAACGCGAGATCAGAAGGAAAAATTCTAGAAAGCGCTTCGATTAATATAAATGAGTTCATTCATGCCAATCCTCTACCCTTATATATTAACGTCATAAGAGAGTTGTGCGATCAAAAACTATGGGAAGAGCTTAACGATAGATTCTACAAAAAATTGTCATTTGGCACAGGTGGGCTTCGAGGCAGAACGATTGGCCGAAATATAACAACATCTGAACAAGGTAAAGGCGGTCCAAACGAACGCCCCGAACACACCTGCGTTGGCACCAACATGATGAACACTTTCAATGTTTCAAGGGCGACGATGGGGCTAGTATTTTACCTTCAGGATTGGTTAAAAAATTCATCAAAAAATGAAAAAATCAGATTAGTTTTTTGTTATGACACAAGACATTTTTCCAAAGATTTTGCCGAACTTTGTTCAAAAGTTGCATCAGAATTAGGAGCCGACGTTTTCCTTTTTGAATCCCATAAAGCCACACCAGTTATGTCTTTTGCTGTGAGAAACTTAAACTGCCATGCAGGAATAATGATTACAGCAAGTCATAATCCTTACCATGACAATGGATACAAAGTCAATTTCTCAGACGGCGCAGCAATCATACCCCCACATACCGATGGTATAATTACACGCGTAAACAAAATCCTCACTGAAAGCTACAAACCTCTAAACATTTCTGATCAAGGCACTGTCAAGCCAGTACCTCAACATATCGAAAATGAATACTTAAATAGAGTTAAATCTTTAATTCTTTGCCCAAATGTAATTAAAGAAAATAATTCTTTAAAAATAGTCTTCACTTCATTACATGGCACTGGCGGTGTACACGCTCCTTTACTATTAAAGGAACTTGGATTTGAATGCGAAACGGTTAAGGAACAGGATTCTCCTGATGGGAGATTTCCGACCGTGGACTCACCTAATCCTGAGAATGGAGCATCTTTGAAAATGGCAATAGATTTAGCTAAAGAAAAAGGAGCTGAAATTGTCATAGGAACCGACCCTGATTGCGATAGAATGGGTGTTGCCGTCAAAGGGGCTTCAGGAAGATTGGAATTGCTTACCGGCAATCAGATCGGATCACTCCTTTTATATTACAGAATAAAAACATTATTCTCTTTAGAAATATTAAATTCAGACAATGCTAAAAATGCAATTGTTATAAAAACGTTTGTAACGACAGGTTTACAGCAAGCAATAGCTGAAAAATTTGGCGTCAATATTATAAATACGTTAACTGGATTTAAGTATATTAGCCAGAAACTATCTAAATACGAAAACAACCTTCCTAAAGGTATTTTAGAAAATTATAAAAACTTAAGTGTCAAAGAAGCTAGAGACGTTCAACTAGTCAACGGAACATTCATGATATTCGGCGGTGAAGAAAGTTATGGTTACCTAGCATGCGATTTTACAAGAGACAAAGATGGCAATGGGGCAGTTGTTCTCTTTGCAGAAACTGCAGCCTATGCCAAATCAATTGGAAAAACCTTAATCGAATTACTTGACGATATATATAAAGAATTTGGTTACTTTATTGAAATCAATAAAAGCAAAACTCTTGAGGGAGCCGACGGGGCCAAACTAATCCAAAAACTTGTTAAATCTTATTCTGAGGATCCACCAACTGAGTGCCACTCATCGAAAGTTACTAAAATAATTAACTTTGCAAAAGAAACAATTGTCGACATTGAAGGTGATTCAATACCAAAAGAAAACATGATGTTCATCTACTTAGAGGATGGCCGTCATTTTGCCATAAGACCATCAGGAACAGAACCAAAGATTAAGTTCTACCTGTTCGGATATTGCTCACCAAAAGAAATTAGCGCAACTAATTTAGAAGATGCCAAAGAGACGACCAATAATAACATTTCCTCATTATGGGATTGGATCCAAAAAGACATGGATAGTAGGTTAGAGTAATAAGAAAATTGGAATAAGCTGAAAAAGATAATCAATATATGGCGAATAATCGCTGCTTTAATTTCTGGAGTATTATTGGCATTTTGCTATCCAAAATTTAACATTGGTGGACTTATTTGGATTTGGCCTGTTCCATTACTATGCGCACTGTGGACTTTAAAGTCTGAAAAGCGCAGGTTCATTCATGGCTTTGGGTTGGGTTATCTCTCGGGGCTAACTTTCTTCCTCATCAACCTGTCATGGTTACACCACATACATTTTGCAGCATGCATCTTACTTTCAATTTTCTTGGCGGGCTATTTCGCAATTTGGAGCGGATTTGCTGCCACAATTGGTATTGCTAAACATGAGAACTCACCAACAAGCACGTCCAATTCATTTATTAGTTTAAAGGCAGCATTTTTAAATGGTTCCGCTTGGTGTGGCCTAGAATGGATAAGAGGTTGGATGTTGACAGGTTTCCCATGGAACGGCCTAGGGGTAGGATTAGTAAACGATCTTGTGATGATTCAAATCGCTGACATCATTGGCGTCACTGGGATTTCATTTATTTTAATATTTTCCTCAACAATCATTTCTTCCTTGTTATTAAGAGTTCCTAACGAGATTAAAAATTCAGCATTAAAGGCTCATCCCGACTTCATAATAGGCGTCACTGTCATAATGATCCTTTTTTTCTATGGTAGCCATCGATTAACAGAATTGCCAAAAAAAGAAATAGAAATACGAACCCTTCTTGTCCAAGCTGGAGTTAATCAAGATGAAAAATGGAATCCAGAATCCGCTAAAAAAATCTATGATAGATATTGGAATATGACCTCCCCTTACTTAAAATTAGATAATGCTAATTTTGATCTAGTAGTTTGGCCAGAAAGCTCACTTCCTTATTCTCTACACGACAGAGAAACTCAAGCATACCTTAATAGAATACTATCCTTAGATGACTATGAACTTGTCCTAGGCCTCAATGAGCGCATCCCTCAAGAAGGCATCTACAACTCCATTATTAAATTAAGGCAAAGCACACAAAATTACAGCTCTTATAGAAAGACACATTTAGTACCCTTCGGCGAATATGTACCTTTCAGAAAATCTATCCCTTTCGTCGAAAAAATAGCTGCCAATGCTTTAGGTGTGGACTTTCAACCAGGCAATCAACATACCCCCTTAGATATGTCCCTCCCAGAACCATACCAAATTATACCACTTGTTTGCTTTGAGGATACATTCGGAAATCTTGCAAGGAAATTTGTAACCAAATACCCTCAGCTAATTGTGAACGTCACTAATGACGGATGGTTCAAGCAAAGTGCAGCCTCTGAACAGCATTTGGTTAATGCAATATTTAGGTGCATAGAATTAAGAAGACCTATGATTAGATGCGCCAACACCGGAATGTCATGCTTGATCGACGATTGCGGAAGCTTATATGATCGACATTCAGGCCATCAAGGGGGCGAAAGGTTAATATATGGAACAAAACGATCAAATACCTACCTAACTGACACCTTACCTGAAACAATAAGAATTAATAAAACACCAAAGATTACAATTTATTCAAGGTTTGGAGATACTTTTTCCATCAGCTTAGGTCTGATTGCTTTATTGACTCTCTTTTTAAGGATTTTAAAGCGTCGTTAAAGAATTAACTGAAGACTTTACCACTCGTCTTACAGGAAATTTTTAACTCCTCCCTGTCATAGGATGGATCACTTCTAAAAGTAAATCTTCCATGATGCCTTCTTTCCATCTCTAGCAAAGCCTTAGAATCCTCATCTTTTAGTCTTTGCATCACCTCGGGATGAACAACAATCACTAAGTCACTAATACTCTCATCTTCCATTCTTAATAGACCAGAGAGCTTTCTTTGAAGTTCAACGCTTATACTTTCTGCCGATTTAATTCTGCCTGAACCCTTACATGACACGCAAGGTTCATACATAGACCTACTCAGGCTTTCGTTTAGCCTCTGTCTAGTCATTTCCATTAAACCAAGCTGAGATAATGGTAAAACCTGTATCTTAGCCTTATCATTATCAGTACTCTTTAGCATCTTTCGGTATACTGCATTCTGATCCTTACGCCCCTTCATATCTATAAAGTCAACGACTATTAGACCTCCAATATTTCGTAATCTTAATTGTCTAGCAACCTCATCAGCCGCCTGTAGATTCGTCTCAAGAATCATCTTCTCCGAATTATTCTTCCCTCCACGATTTCTGCCTGTATTAACATCAATTGATATCAATGCTTCCGTTTCATCAATAACTATGTAGCCGCCACAAGGCATCCAAACCTCACGACCAAAAGCACTTTTAATTTGTTTCTCTATGTTAAATCTTTCAAATATTGGTTGTTTTGTAGGTAAAAAGTGAACTCTTTTCTTTGACCTCGATGAAATCGTAGCCACTGATTCCTGCATTTTTAAAACAGTTTCTTCATCGTCACAGAGAACTTCAGCAACCTCATCAGTCAAGAAATCTCTAACAGTTCGCTCCACTAACTCTGGCTCTCGAAATACACATATTGGAGCTTTTTCATTTTGTCTATTT
>Ga0209404_10001454_pt1 | contig 15917 bp, 9 predicted proteins | sample TroAtlMetagenome_2_FD_187447 | JGI IMG/M metagenome (GOLD analysis project Ga0209404, IMG submission 187447) | Marine eukaryotic phytoplankton communities from Atlantic Ocean - Tropical Atlantic ANT8 Metagenome (SPAdes) (version 2) | ecosystem: Environmental > Aquatic > Marine > Oceanic | place...
GAATCTTCTCAGTGGTATTTAATGGCCGCTAAGAGTGGAAATCGATATGCTATTGAGGCTTTAGAAGAAATTCGCAGGTCCTCAACAGGTCTCTAAATTTGTGTTTAGTAAAATTGTTTGATCTCTGAAGGCGATTGTAACCGTTAGATTGCCAGTGAAAGCGCTCATTGTTATATCTCATCCAGATCAAAGCTCCTTTTGTTATAACGGAATTTTTAAAGAAATATTAAAGACTCTAGGAGAAGATGCAGAAGTTAAAATTGCAGATTTATATTCTGAAAAATTTGCCAGACCGAATGATGCACTCATGGCTAGGTACAAGGAATGGGTAACCTGGTGTACCCATATTTATTTTATTTCACCCGTTTGGTGGTTTAGGTGTACGCCAAGGCTGGAGATATTTTTTGATGAAGTTTTTACTCCTGGTTTCGCCTATGAGTTTAAATCTGTTTCCAAACTATATGGATTTCCAGTACCTAAACTTAAAGATAAAATAGTTAGAACTTATGTTACACATGGAGCTCCGGCCTTGCCGGTTCTAACAATTTATGCCAACTCGGTTAAGCTACGTTTGGTTATGGGAGTATATACGTTTGTTTTTGGGTGGAAGTATTCCATTTGGAAAAGAACAAAACAGTTTTGGTCTGTACCATTTGTAACTCACGATAAAAGATTAAAATATTTAAGGACTGTTAGAAAAGATTTAATCAAAGATTTAAAACAAGCTAAAAATTAAGCTCAACTTTTTTCCTCAGCGGTAATTTTACCGTTCTTAATTTCTTTGAAGTTTACGCTTGGTGTATCTTTGCTATCAAGACCCTTAATGGAAATCAAATTCTCAGTTCCATCTTTAAACTGAGTTGATGACACCGCACTGACTATTTGAACAATTATCCCTTTTCTAATTTCATAAAAAATAGCTACTAGAGTAAATGGTAATGCGATATCAAAAGAGATAACAATTAGAGATTTAGACCCAATTAATTATCTATAGCAAAACGGTAGAATTTTTTACTACCTTTTAATTGGATCGTTTTAGAGATACTTTCACCTGTCTTTTTCCAGAGAGTAAGATCTTCACTCTCTTCAATATCGAATTTGACAGTGATGTTTCCATTGTTCGAATTAATGATCAATGATCCTGCTCTAGCATCTTGTAAGTCTTCAATCGTTGGTCTTTGAGATAGCTGATTAATTTGTGTCTGTAGTGCTGTAATCTGAGACTGTAAACCAGCAATTATTTGAGGCGATCTTCTATCCTCATTATCGCCTACTCCATCATTATCACAATCTGCGACCTCAGTTGGGTCATTTGGAAATGCATCAGCATTATCACCAACACCATCCTTATCGCTGTCAGCCGTTTCACTTGGGTCATCAGGAAAAGCATCATCATCATCATTGACTCCATCCCCATCACTATCTTTAGCGCCTCCACCTAAAGTTTCATACCAGGCGATCTTGTTGTCTCCAGGCGAAGATGAAACCACGTCTAAGTCACCGTCGCCATCCATGTCAATTGTTGTGACGAGATTGACGCCGTTTGCTCTATTGGTAATAATTTCTGCCTGACCGAACGAGCCTCCTCCTAGATTTTCATGCAAACAGACTGTGCTACCAACCTCAGAAGTTGAAAAAACATCAAGATCTCCGTCACCATCAAAGTCAGCAACGTCAAGGCCTCGCGGACCCAAGGCATCACTACCATCTGGCCCTCCCCCAGTTGATCTTGTGGAGTATGTGTGGATTATTTTTTGTGAACCAAAACGTCCATTACCGGTACCATTATACCACGCAACTTTACCATCAAGCACTGAGACTGAAATTAGGTCAAGGCGGCCGTCACCATTAATATCGCCTGTGCGAACGTTACGTGGTCCTCGAGTTTGAGACGAGGAAGTAAGTCGAACGACAGACACCCCGCCCCCATTAGGGTAATAAGAAATCTGATTGCTAAGATAATTAGCAGAAATAACATCCTGATCCCCATCACCATCAATATCGGCTAGATGAATATTACGAGGTTCATCACCTGTACTTGTGCCAGTCTTGGCAGCAATCAAGCCGCCCCAATTAAACATGTTACCAGAATTTAAATAAATTCCAATTTGATCAAAACTCCCACCCAGACCAAAGATAATATCCGGCCTATTATCTTTATTCACATCACCTAGATGAATGTCCCAAAGATATGGTGCATTTTCGTTATCGAACGTCCGCGTGAAGCGAAGACTGCCGTTATTCCTGTAAACGCGGACGCCCCCAGAGCGAGTTCCCGAACTACCTAGTACCACATCTAAGTCCCCGTCATTGTCTAGGTCAGATGCCACGATGTTACTTACGAGCGTAGTTGGCCCGTTTGTAAATGGTGTTAGCTCTGTAAAACTACCGTTCCCGTTGTTTCGATAAAGGACGGCCGCTCCTCCTCCAAAAAAAGGATTACCCGGTTTGGCAGCAAGAATATCAATGTCACCGTCACCATCCATATCTGCTGGAAATGCATCCATGACGTCAGTAGCGGTTGAGGTAACAATTTGTTGTGGACCAAACTCGGCAATAGTTTGGGAGGCGGTAAATGTAAGGACAGCGAATATAAAAAGAGAACATTTTTCTAGCGGATGAAGAACGGTCGAAGAAAATATAGTGAATAGTAATTGCATAAGTTCGAAATAGTAATTTTTGATGTATTTTTTGCAATAAAAACCTGATTATAAGGTGCCCCCAAATTTTCTATAGATAAAATACCTCTTTCTGGAATTAATGATTACCACTGACTGATGTAACTAATATTGTCCCTAGGTATACTAACTTTATTACCGTATTCATTAATAATAATTACAGTCTCTTTTTTTACTTTGTGAAGCATTCCTTGGAGTTCTCCCTGAACACCTCCACTTGTATAACTAACAAAAACGTTAGTTTTCCTTTTAATTCCATAATCATTCCCAAAGCTAACAAGTTTTGAGACAGATAGTAAAACCTCAGTGCCTTCTTTAATTTTGCCCATTGGAGTTCCGCAACCGACAAGAAAAAGTGAAAGTAGAAGTATTAAGAAAAGTCTCATTCTTTTATGTATTAGTTATCCTTTTTTAGATTCTAGATAACTAAGTAAAGAAGAGAATTCTTCAATACTAAGTGAGTTTGCTAAACCTGCAGGCATCATAGAAATTTTAAGCTCGGTTCGGGATTTAATATTCGAAACTTTATAACTATAGGCCTTACCTGAGATGTCTCGCATTTCTACACTATCAGCGGTTTCGGCAGTGATGAAACCTACCATTGATTTCTCATCTTTTGTTAATAATGAAACAGTGGCAAATCCCTGTGAGATGGAAGCGTTGGGCTTTAGAATTGATTCAGCGATTTGGTCCCTTGAGAGAATTGCACCAACTTGGCCCATGTATGGACCTTTGGGGCTTTGGTCAGGGCTTACGGTATGACATGCAATACAACCTTGTTTTGTGAAAAGTATCTCCCCTTTTTTAGGGTCTCCCTTTACGTCACCTATAGCTAAGATCACATCTTCAATAGACATTTTTCCAACCTGACCTTTCGTGCGTGCAATGGCGCTTAGATCAACAATTGGTCCTTGAGGTTTTTTGGGTGAATCAGCGATTTTGGAATTATCGATGCCTTCAATTTCAGATCGTGTCTTTACATTATTTGCTGCGATCACCGCGCGATGTTTTCCGCTGTCCCATATTGCTTTAACGAAGCTAGCAATTTTTTCTGAAGCTTCCCATCTGATTGGCTTGTAATAAGGTCCTCTTGTATCAGGTCTAGTGCTCCACCACCATGACCCATCATAAGGGGCTTCAATTTGGTACAAACGAATCAGAGTAGCTAAAATGCCCGGGCGTGATTTTTCTGATGAAGCTGATTGATATTTATTAATCAAACCTTCGACAGTTTTTTCATCGTGAATCATTTTTAAAGCCCACAGAGCACCTCTGCTATAAGGGCCATCAACTGCATCGATACAAGCTTCAATTGCCTTTAAATCTATGAGTGCCTTGACGGCTACATGAGGCAATAAAATTTGTGGGTTTGGTTTTGCATGCGGTCCCTCTTTTGAGCTACTTGTTCCAGCAATTGAAGGCGCGCTTTTAGAAACTATGAACTGTATTTTACCTTTGGCTTTGGAAGTGCTGGCTAGACCAACATTAGCTTTGAATAACTTAACGCCTTTAGGAACATCGTAGATGATTACGGAATTTGCATGAGTTCCCAAACCGTCTGGTTGAGATTTTCTTTTGCCATTCGCTAAGGGCTTACCAGTCGCACTTATCCCAAAACCAATTTTCCCCCAACCGCTTTTAGCAGATTTCCATTTCAATGAAGATAATTTTATTTGATCACCATTACTTTTTACAAATACTGGATTGAACCATGCAGCATGATCTTCTCCATCACCGTCACCCCCATCAGTGACGGTCAGATAAATCTCTTTGAAATCCGAGACATCTACACTAACAGGAACGGTTTTGTAACCCTTAAAAGCTTTAGTTTGAAATGCTGGCGGTGCTGCTGGAGATTTAGCCTTCTCCTCAATGCCTGGTGGTTTTGATACAGCTAAGAGTTCATTCGCGGCTGACTTATCTCCGAGTCGACCAAGAGAAACAGCGGCAGCTATTTTGACCCTTGGGTTTGGATCAGAAAGGCCAGGTATGAGCATTTCTTTATTAACTCCTGCGAGTTGGGTTTTACGGTCTGTGAGTGCCCTAAAAACCCATTCCCGGATACTTTCATCTTTAATTAACCCACTCAGTGGTGAAGCTGCTTTATTACCAACCATTTGCTTATAGGTAAAAATAGAAGCTACTCTTGAGTGCAAAGGGGCTGATTTTTTTTTAGCTAAATTGAAAACAGATTTTGCAAGATTGGGACGATTAATTAATTCTTGGGAAGCGGCTAGCCTTGCCGTTGAACTTTCTGAAAGTAATAAATTTACTAGCTCACTATCTTTCCTTTTTTCAGTACCTATGAACGGTTTATATACCCAATTTTTTGGGACAATTCTCTCAACCCATCCTTTATCAGGGCTTCCTTTATAACCTGCCCCAGCCCATGCCCCAGCATACAACCTTCCAGAAGCGTCTGTATCAACATCCGTAATTTGGTGGAGGCGTATAAAATTCTCAGGTTCCTGAGTAAAGCTTGCGCCGTCGGGCTGAAGTCTGTGAATGATGAGTTGGCTTCGACCCCAGTCACACATAATAGCAATGTTGTTGTACTTTTCAGGCCAGCCAGGTTCTTGTAGGAACATGGCACCAGTTCCACTTCCTCCTCCGAGATCATCTAGGGCTGGAATTATCTCATTGGTGAAATTTTTGAATAGCATTGGGTATCCATATTCACCACTTTGAATATGATGAATAAATCGCACGTTCCATCCACCGCCATCATTAGTGTTACCTCTGGTGAAAATATTCATAAATGGATCTATTGCGACATCATATATATTTCTTAGACCATGAGTGTAGACTTCCATTTCACTTCCGTCTGGTCTGACGCGAACAACGCCTCCTCCTAGCATTGTTAGCTCTGTTCCATCAGTTCCTTTTGCTCCATGAATTCCAAAATCACCAACAGCAATATAAACCCAGCCATCAATGCCCATACGAATTCCATTAGTGGTATGGTCGGCACCGCGGTCCTGATTGTGCTTGGGTGGACTAATATCAGAAATTAATTTTTTAGGGTCTCCATCTGCAACTCCATCCCAGTTGCTATCTTCAAGGACAGAAAGATGCATCCCTGTAAGCTTGCCTGTACTTTCCGGAATGACTGTATGAAGGACTAATAATTTTTTACCAAGAGCAATTAGTCCTCTTGGGTTATCAATATTTGCATACACCGTTTGTTCATCTGCGATACCGTCACCATCTTTATCGATTAGACGAATTATTTTTCCTTTACCTGGTCCTTTTCCCAATGATCCAAGCATATCGACTCCCACAAATACTTCGCCTGTCGGAGCCGCACAAAGACACGCTGGGCTGGGAGTAGATTTAGAATCCGAAAATTTTGTGGATTTAAGCTCCGAAGGAACTTGCCCCATGATAGAAAATTGGAAAAAGGCGTAAAATAAGGCCAACGAAGTTAAAAAACGTTTATAGAACATAAAAATATGTGGGATTTTAAATAGCTTGGAACTGTGTTTGTAACGGTACTGTGAAACATAAATCTTACGCAATTTTAAATAAGTTTCTAGCTTCAACTTGTAATCTATCAAATTTAGCCGAGAATCAGCGGCCTAAAATTAATTCATGGAGTTTTGCCCTGGCCAACGTTGGATAAGTGAATCACAGCCCGAAAAAGGCTTGGGTTTAATATTAAAAAATAATGAAGAGACGGTCACAGTTATATTTCCGGCTGTAGATGAGACCTTAACTTACGCATCAAAATCAGCCCCCTTAAGACGCGTTATTTTTGATATAGGCGATACCATTGAGTTACATGATGGAACCAATCTAATTGTCGATAAAGTTAGCGAAACTGACGGACTCGTTAAATATACAGCCGACGGTAGAGAAGTTAACGAAAGTGAATTGAGTGATCGTATAGGTTTTCATCAACCCGATGCACGTCTTCTTGGAGGGCGGGTGAATTCATCAAGGAAATTTCACTTAAGACAGCGAGCGCTAGAAGCTAAATCCAAGATGAAGGGTAGAAATGAAAGGGGTTTCATCGGGGCACGAATAGATCTTATTCCTCATCAACTTTATATTGCTAATGAAGTTGGTACTCGGCATGCCCCTAGAGTATTATTAGCTGATGAAGTTGGGCTAGGAAAAACCATTGAAGCCTGCCTCATAATGCATCGGCAAATTGTATCAGGTAAAATTTCTAGAGCTCTCGTTCTTGTTCCTGAGCCATTAGTTCATCAATGGTTTATTGAGCTCCTCAGAAGATTTGCGTTGCAGTTTTCGATCTTTGACGAAGAAAGGTGTGCTGCTATTGAAGGTGGAGGTGAGGAGGATGAAGTTGTTTTAGAGGAAGAAAACAAAAAAGAAGTTAATCCCTTCCTAGATGACCAATTAGTTTTGGCAAGTATTGGATTATTAGCTAATGATCCAATACGGGCAAAACAAGCTATTGATGCAGGTTGGGATATGCTCATAGTAGATGAAGCCCATCATCTAGAATGGTCTAAAGAAAAAGTTAGTAATGAATACGAGGTTATTGAAAAACTAGCTATTAAAACTCCATCTTTACTGCTGCTGACCGGAACACCTGGTCAATTAAGTCCAGAAGGGCATTTTGCTAGGTTAAGATTACTTGAGCCAGACCGCTTTTCAGACATAGATAAATTTTTGGAAGATTCAAAAAATGCTACTGAGGTTTCAGGCATTGTTAAGAAAATTACTGATGGAGAAAGCCTAGAGGACTCAGATATTAAAAGTCTTAATTCATGGGTCGGTGGAGAAGTTCCTGATGATACAGAATCACTTCTTGAGAAAATTTTAGATTTGCATGGAACGGGAAGGCTTATGTTCAGGAACCGTAGGGCCAATCTTGGTGGGTTCCCAGATCGAGAAGCTTTACTTTGTCCGCTAAAGAAGGAAGAAGGTTCTGATACGGATCCAAGAATTGAATGGTTAGTTGATTTGTTGAGTTTACTAGAAAATGAAAAGGTACTCATCATTTGCCGAACTATTGAAGATACGGAGCAACTTAACGAGGCGTTACTCGAAAAGATAAGGATCAAGACAACTTTATTTCATGAAGGCTTAGAACTTATTAAGAGAGACAGAAGTGCTGCTTATTTTGCTGAGGAAGATGGTGCTAGAGTTCTCATTTCTTCTGAAATAGGAAGCGAGGGAAGGAATTTTCAATTTGCCAGCAATTTGGTCCTTTTCGATTTACCTGAAACACCTGCTTTGCTTGAGCAGCGAATTGGAAGGCTAGATAGGATAGGACAATCTCAAACAGTGAAAATTTATGTTCCATTTTTGGAAGATACAGATCACGCATCTTTAGCAAATTGGTATGATAAGGGACTCGATGCCTTCGAGACTCCAATTGAAGGTGGCTCAAAACTGCTTGCCAAGTTTGAAGGTGAGATGAAAAAAATTGAGGCATCTGACAAGACAGGTTGGGAAAAAATAATTGAAAGTACTCAGGAAGCTAAGAAAGAATTGGATGATCAACTCGAAAAGGGTCGGGACCGATTGTTAGAAATGAGTTCTTTTAATACCGAAGCATCAAAGAAAATAGTTTCGGCTATTGAAGAGATTGATGATGAAACTGAACTTGAAGGAATTATGATTGATCTTTTTGATCAATTTGGCATTGCCGTTGAAGAACTCGGTCAGCATTGCTACTACATAAAACCCGATACAGTTTTTGCAGGAGATGCTTTTCCTGGAATGCGCGAAATCGGTATGTCTATTACTTTTGATCGAGCCACTGCAATGGGCAATGAACAGATGAGCTTTATTACTTGGGACCATCCGCTTGTATCGACATGTTTAGACTTGATGTTGAATGGAGAACAAGGATCGAGTTCATTTGGTCAAATATCAGGGACAGCTGCTCAAGCAGGTCTGGTCGCTGAGTGTGTTTTTCTGCTTGAGACGGTGTGTCCTGATTCTTTGGGCGCTGATCGTTTTCTTGCACCCACCCCATTAAAAGCTGTTGTTAATCATTCTGGAGAGATACTGAAAGAAAAATTTGATGACGCTAAGATCAAGGATGGTAATAGAAAATGGCTCAAAGCTAAACTTGATATTTTAAAAAGGATGGTCCCTGTAATGGTTGATGCGGCTGAAAAAGTTTCCGAGAAAGAAGCTTCAAAAATGCGGCGTTCAGCACTAAAGAAAATGGAAAAATCTTTAGATGAGAGCATTGATTATCTTGAACGGTTAAAACGTTTAGGGCATCCCATCAGGGAAGTTGAAATTCACAGCGCGAAGGAAGAGAAAGAGGCATTGAAAACCCATTTGTCTCGAGCAAGGCTAAGGCTCGACTCTATTCGCCTTTCAGCTATAGGAGCATAGTAGTATTAAAGAGGCATCTCGTTTTCTTAAAGCTATAAGGCCTTTGTTTCGCTGTGCTTGACTCGCTGCCCCTGAAACTTTGCATAGCAAGATGTGTCGATCACTTGTTGATTCTGCTATGGCTCGTATTGGTTTCTTTACTCGCATGTCACAGTTAGTTAATATCTGCCTTAGGATACTTTGATAGATCGAAAATGGTTCGTGTTCCTTTCATTAGATCTAGCTCTTTTAGCAATTTTGAATGAATTCCTCGTACGTTATCATTAAGGCTATCGATTTTTATGGGATTTTTTTCGGTAATGTCTTTATAAACATTAAAAAATTTACCGTTGCTATAAAGTTTCCATTTTCCAGTATGGGCAAACTCTTTTCCATTTGGCCCTCCATTGCGTGCGTACCAGCAATAGCTTTTTTGTCTTTTTGCCTTGCCTCCCCTGAGATGGGGTAGAAAACTTATGCCATCGATTTTATGCTCAATACTTGCGTTGGCTACTTCCGCTATGGTTGGAAAAATATCACTGAAATTTACAATAGCCTTTGAGGTTGTATTTGACTTAATGGTTCCAGGCCAACTCACGATGAAAGGGACATGATTGCCGGTGTCTAGTGTGCTGCCCTTGCCACCCTTTATGACCCGTCCATTCATTACGCTAGACACACTACCCGCTGTTCCATTATCACCCGTAAAGATGATCATAGTCTGCTCAGTTAGCTTTTGTTGTTCTAATTTATCTACAATTTTGCCTATAATTTTGTCTACGTAAGAAACCATTTCGCGAAAATATTTTGGGTTTTTTTGAGTGAGTTTACCACTTTCTGCACCTTTAGAAGTTGAGTCCCAGTCTTTAGAATCGGGTGTTGGTTCAAATGGCCAGTGAGGAAGAATCATAGGATAATAACCGAAGAAGGGTTTATCCTTATTGCGTTCTATAAAGTCACAAAGATAATCACTTACGATATCCGGACCATATTTACCTGGGTAATCAATTTCTTTACCATTAACCTCCAATCCCGGATTTGGATATCGCGCTGGCCTTCGAGTTAGTTGCCATAGACAGTATTCATCGAAACCAAAATTATTAGGACTTTTAGAACCTCCCTCTAATTGCCACTTACCTACGACACAGGTTTTATATCCTGCATTTTTCATTATCTTGCCGAAGGTCATCGCCTGTGGGTCGAGTAAACCGAATCTGACGTAATTTCTTTGGTTATAAATTCCCGTCATAATTTGAACTCTCGAAGGGGTACAGATTGGTTGAGAAAAGCCATGATCAAAACGCATGCCATTGGTCGCCAATTTATCGATGTTTGGAGTAAAGTAGTGATCTTTGATATCTGATTTAGTCTTGGGGTAGTTATATTTGGTGATCAAATTACGATAAGCGCTGACACACTCCCAACCCATATCATCAGCCATAATAACAATAACATTAGTTTTATTGGCCGAGGATGAGTGAATAAATATCGATGAAAATAAAACATATTTTATTAGAGATAGGATACGTTTCATATGGTTATCAAATTGGAACTGATTGGTTAGTTATAAATTTTTGATTCATTTATTATAAGCTTTGATCATTAACAAATAAGGCCTTAGCAGGGATTGGACTTTTAGCGAGATTTCCTGATTCCCATTGAAGGTTAATATCGGGTTTAGACGATGAGTCTTTATAGTACATGCGGTAAGGGTGAATACCCTTATTCAGCTTCAATGTTGTACTGATTTCAATACCGTCATATTTATAATCTGCATCGAGAACTAATTTTTTGTGTATTTTGAAAATAAATTGACCGGGCGATTTGCAGTGAAAAGTCCACTCTCCAGAATGTGGAACTAAAAGGTAGCCTGAAAATAATACACCGGTATTTTTTTTAATGGGGATGGTTTTGACGGATATTTGCTTTCCTAAGATAGTTTTATCTGCATTTAATAGAGAAAATTCCGGAACCCATTCCCATTTACCATTATAAAGATGGACGCCTACTCCGTTATTTAATTTGTTTTTATCGATCGTAATCCCTGGTACTAGTTTATTATCGTAGGTTTTTTTGGCGTGTTTATTTGGCATTCTTATTCTGAGCACTTCGTTCTTCATTCTTTTTTGAAGCTTGTTGAAGCTATCACTCGTTCCCGCGAGATTTTTTGATTCTGGCGCATCATCTAAAGTGTTAAAGATCTCAAAATCAACTTCGTGACTTGTAGCTTTCATTCGTATGCCTTTGTACCCATCTAGATATAGGCCTTGTTGGTTATTAAATTCGAAATAGACCGTGCTGTTTTTTTGTTTGCCTACATGGCTCAGCGTGGGCATTAAGGAAACACCATCAATTCTTGCGGGTATATCAATACCTGCATAGTCACAGAATGTAGCCATCCAATCGTGAAATTGAGAGGGTTTATTTGATCTTTGACCGGCTTTAATTCTTGAAGGCCCCCAAGCAAATGTAGGTACTCTTAGCCCTCCCTCATAAGATGAACCTTTAGAACCCTTTAAATTTCCTGCAGATTGGAAGACAGCGGGGCTCCATCTTTCTCCTTTAATGTAGGCTTCTCTGTGTGGACCATTATCAGATGAGAATATCACTATCGTATTCTTATCGATTTTGAGGTCTTTTAGGGTTTTTAGAATGTCTCCAACGCAATGGTCTATTCGAGTAATAGATGTCGCAAAACGTTCTGCTACATCAGTTAAACCTTTATCTGTGTAAATAGGGTCACGATAATTATCGATTGTTCCAATAGCAGTATTGATCATTTTCCCAGGCTTTCCCAACCATTGTAACCCTCCATTAATTCCTTTTCCGTTGGGGTAAGCAGTAGTAGGGAGTTGCAGTGCGGCATGAGGGGTATCGTAGGCCAAATACATGAAGAAAGGGCGCTTTGGATTGTTATTGGTTTGATCAATGATCATTTTTTTTGCTTTAGCAGTCCACAAATCAGTTGTGTAGCATTTATCTAAACCCGCAGACACTTCGGTATTATTTTCCCATACTTCTTTTTTACCTTGATGGGATTTATTATCACCAATTTCCCAAAAGTTTGCAGGGTAATGCTGATGACCATCAACGTGCCTGACATAACCATAGAAATAGTCGAATCCTCTCTTGGTGGGGTAACCTGCCCATTTTGTAGGTGATTGTCCCCATCCCTGTAAACCGTATTTTCCTAAATGAATAGTGTAGTAGCCAGATTTTTGCAGAGTATTTGCAAAGTTCCAGTTATCTTCTATAGCCTTGTCGAATTGCATGTTCCTAACATTCGAATGCCCTTGATGCATACCCGTTATTAAAGAAGCCCTAGACGGAGCGCAAATTGGGGCAGGACAATAATGTCGATTCAGTGTAGTCCCACTCATTGCCATCTGATCCAATTCAGGAGTTCTCAGCTGAACTCCCTCTCGTTGTTTTTGAAAAAGGATACCTACGTCCCCATATCCTAGGTCGTCAGTTAATATAAATATAATATTTGGCTTATTAGCAAAGGTAGGAGCTGGTAAAAACCAAGAAAATAGAAGGACAAAAATAAAGACGAAAATCTTTTGCATGAGAGTATAAATTTTTATTTTTTTCTAATAGTAAGAACCATCGGTAAGGGGCGTATTCTTGATACTCCTAAAAACCGGTCGGATGGTCTGTTCATAATTTTCATTTTACCCTCTTCGTTTAGCAATCCCATAACACTGCTTCCCCCGCCGTCCATGTTTGTTGCAACCCAACAGCCAAGATTTTTCATAACTGTTGCAAGTTCATGCAAGTTCATTCCTTCGCTATAACCTTTCTGCCGGCCATCAACGACAACGAGCCAGAGGGTTTCCTTTTTTTTGTCAGTGCCTATTGCAGTACGAGGATGTCTAGGGCCTCCTTGATTAACACTAAGTTTACCATCTGATACAATAAGCTGAAATCCTGAGGTAGCCTCTTTTGGAGTATCAACTAGCTTATGACCAAAATAAACTTTACCCTTTTCATCAAACCAAACTGATGTGTTTCCAGGAGCTATTGTGCTCCGCATGTTACTATTAGTTCCGGCTAAACCATGGATATCGACTGGTTGACCAAGATACCAACTTCTATTTTTTTTTCCTTCTTTATTAGGGAAGCTGTCCCAGGGATTAGTGTTTATGAATGCGAGAACAGATGGGTGGGAGGCTAATTTTCTAGGATCACTCAGTGAGGCTTCCGCCTTTCCTTCGCCATCTGGGTCTGGCCCAAGTTCAACCTTGGGCCTTACTAACTTCGATTTGAGATTAATTTGTAGAATATGAATGCTATTATCGAGTGGCTCGGTTGTTTTTTTATTAATATATTTAATACCTAGCTCACTAAGGTTGATTGAATTTTCAATTTTAGTCTCTGCTGCCGTGAGACTAATGTTTAAAACTGTAATAATTGAAATAATTAAATGTAATAGTCGCATGGTTCTAAAGGGAAATAGGCTAACCTGAGTGACTTCCAGAGAACAGCCTTTTCGGATCTATTGAGTCATAAGATTGTAGAACGCGGTTAGGCGTTATTCATTTATTAATGATTATGGACTCTAGACTCTATGGATTTGCCATAATATAATAACATAACAATGATTATACGACTCGCTACAGTCATTTCATTTTTCATTACTTTAAATAAGGTAATAGGTTTCGAATCAATTGACCACGGTACCTTTATCAAAGCGATGGGAAGTAATGATGCGAAGAGGGGAGGTCAACTCTATTCAGTGCATTGCTCTTCTTGTCATGGTAAAGAAGGCGACCTTGCGCTTAATCCACTAGCGAGACGTTTTGGCAAAGATGAGCTTAAATTTGGCAGTGACCCTTACTCCCTTTGGAAAACCATCAGCTACGGTAATGGATTAATGTTTAGATGGGATGCTGTTCTGACGCCTAAGGAACGATATCAAATCGTTCATTTTATTCGTGAATTCATTCTAAAGAAAAATAATCCCAAACAATACTTTGAGCCGAGTGAGGAATACTTTGATAAGTTATCCGCTATTGCTGAGGCAGATGCAAAAGAACAAGCATCAAAGGTGCAAAAGGTAGAAGAGGCACCTGGAATGATTGACGGTACAGGCGGTAAAAAAATGATTTACGGTCCATTTATCCAGCATTCGGTCGCTTTTGGTGATATTAAGGACAAGAATGCTGAATACATTTCAGATGTCACTGAGAAGGCCATCATAGTTGATCTTCCGGGCGAAGCTGTGATTTGCTATGATGCGCATCGATTAAGTGTCAGTGGCCTATGGTATGGAAAGCTTGCAAATACCGATAACACTCACCATACCAGCTACAAAGGTGAATATTGTCTAAGGCCGGGAAGCTCTCCATCTTATACAAATATAGATACTATTGGCTGGAGTGTCGGTGAACCAAAAACGCCTAATACGCGTGATCACTATAATTACAAGGGTCTTTATCTGGATGGCAAAACCGTTGTCCTCAGCTACAAAGTGGGCAGTCGAGATATACTTGAGTCACCGGGAGCCAGTGAAGATGGTAATCTAGTGTGGCGGAATTTTAAGGTAAGTTCTGGAGACAAGAAACTATTCTGTTTGATGACAAGCGGTAAACTTAAGGTAAAGGGTGGAAAGTTAGTAAAAGGAGAGAGAGGACAAACCTGGCTTTCTATTCCACCATCAAAAACTCCTATTTTTGTTTCCGTAGCAATTGGAGATTCGCATCAAATAACAGGTGAATATGATTTAGAGAAGCATACTACGGGTGGCCCGCGACGCTGGCCACAAAAAGTACAGACGGCAGTTGCACTAGGAAAGAGTGTTGACGGGTATGCTTTGGATCAGCTGACTGTTCCATTAGCTAATCCATGGGGTAGTTGGATGCGTACGACAGCAATGGATTTTTTTAGTGATGGGCGCATGGCTGTTAGTACTCTGAGCGGAGATGTTTGGATAGTCAGTTGGTCCAAAGATAACCCTCAGGCTCTGACATGGAGTCGTCACGCGGCTGGTCTCTACGAACCGTTAGGGCTAAAAATAGTCGACGATATTATTTATGTTCGTGGCCGTGATCGGATTACCCGATTGCATGATATTAATGGTAATGGTGAGGCGGATTTCTATGAGAATTTTTATGAGGAACCGAATGAGATTGGCGCAAGCTACCATGCATTTATCTATGACCTTCAGACGGACCGGTCTGGAAACTTTTACTTTTCACAATCAGGCTATAAGTCTCCTTTGACTGGCGGTGTGGTAAAGCTTACCCCGGACGGTAAATCTGCTGAGTTCATGGGCACTGATTTGCGTAATCCCAATGGGATGGGTGCAGGTGGTCCGAAGGACTGGATCACCATAACAGATAATCCAAGTGGAAAAGCAGTTTACAATGGTTTTTTCCTTGCAAAGAAAGGGGCTAAATATGGCTACGAAAATGCACGTACGGTTCCTATGCTTGTGAGGCTTCCGGCTTCAGTGGATAGTTCGAGTGGAGGTCAATGTTGGTCGCATCCTGAAAAGTGGGGACCTTTAAGCGGTACAGTTATTCATACATCCTACAGTCGTTGCGCAGCTTTTTACTGTTTCATACAAGACATTGAACCTTATCCTAATGGGTTTGCGGTACGGTTTCCTTTCGATTTGGACTCTGGTGCGATGCGTCCACGTCTTCATCCCATTGATAATCAAATATACATAACTTGCCACAAAGGCTGGGATACGACGGCTCCACTTGACGGAGTTATTTACCGTTTCCGATATGTCGAAGGAAATATGGTTGGAATCTGTGATGCGGCGGTGACAGATTCTGGGATACGGCTGACATTTGCCGCTGATCTTGAGCCTGACTCAGTGAAGTCTTCAGCTTTTAAAGCTTATCGAGAGGATGACGCAAAGAACGTTCCTAAGCCTGCTAAATATAGGCTTGGAGAAGTTAAATTGATAGACTCTCGAACGGT
>Ga0209404_10001458_pt1 | contig 15885 bp, 12 predicted proteins | sample TroAtlMetagenome_2_FD_187447 | JGI IMG/M metagenome (GOLD analysis project Ga0209404, IMG submission 187447) | Marine eukaryotic phytoplankton communities from Atlantic Ocean - Tropical Atlantic ANT8 Metagenome (SPAdes) (version 2) | ecosystem: Environmental > Aquatic > Marine > Oceanic...
ATAGGGTGCGCTGCTCGCAGATTCGTAAGCCAACTGAATGAGAACTCAGACCTATTCGCCCGCTCCTCAGAGGTGCCTGAGATGAACCACAATGAGATAATTCCCTGGACAGAGCGAGCATCAGAGGGCCAAGCGCTAGTAGTGATTCATTCCAGCCTCTCAAACGATAGGACCTCCTCGAGAATGAAGTGGTTCGAGGAGCACTCTGGCGACACAGCAAGAGTGGTTCTGAATGCCACAGGTGAAACCCTTGTCGAGCAGTTGCTCGGCATGGCGCACATCACTGATTGGATCAGCATAATGCTGGCGGTTTCTCGTGGCGTAGACCCGTCCGAGATGGCTGCTATCCCCTCGCTCAAGGCCCATCTGGAAGAGATTCAGTAAATCGGCCCCATTACCATTCTCGGGTCAGGATATTTGGCAAGCGCCTCTTCTCTGTGCGCAGGATTGACTACCCCGGGCATGTCATGGGTTTCAGGATCGGACCACGACAGCTGAAAGTGGAGATGAGGGTCCCAGCCGCCATTCTCATGTTTATCCCCCATCCAGCAAATCACCTCGCCCCTCGATATCTTTTGTCCAACCTCTTTGCCAGCAATCGAATCTGAATTCAAATGCCCGTAAAGAGCCCATATCGGACGGTCCCCGATGAAATGTTTGGTGACCAATACATTCCCATAATCTCCATCAGCTGGGTTGTATCCAAAGTACGATACCTCCCCTTCTTCAAATGCCATACAAGGAGTCCCTACCGGACCTCCGATATCTATGCCAATGTGTAGAAATCTACCATCTGAGAAGAGATCTGTAGAATACATGCCAGGCCGCATCTCGTCATATCTGCCAATGTCAAATTCGAATTCAGAGGGCAAATATTCACCAGTAGTAAAGTCCCTAACTTCATATTCATCTGGCAGATTTACCACGGGATGATATTTCCCTGTCTGCCAATTCATCATGAGAGCTCGGAGTAGAGGATTACTGATGATTATTACCAATATCAATCATTGTCACTTTCATTCAATCCTTCAAGTAAATTTGTAGATGATGATGGTATGGATTCCACATCTTTCAGTTTGCGTTCCATAGCTCTAAGTCGGCGTTGTACGGAGTCTTTGCCATCTCCCCCAATCGTATTCGCCGCAGTGTTGAGTTGTCTATGCAGTGTGTCCATCATTCCGCCAAATTTGACAAATTCAGTTTTCACAGCACCTAGCACGTTCCATACTTCACTCGCTGAGGCTTCCAGAGCTAGAGTTCTGAAGCCCATCTGAAGGCTGTTTACAAATGCGGCTAATGTGGAGGGCCCCGTCACCACAATTTGACAATCTCGTTGAAGTTTCTCAAACAGCCCAGGCCTCCTAACCACATCAGCATAGAGTCCTTCAGTGGGGAGGAACATAACTGCGAAATCAGTAGTGTGCGGTGCAGAAACATACTCCTTTCTGATAGTCTTCGCCTTGTTAGTCACATTGGACTCAAACTTGGAATATGATTTCTCAATGAGGTCCTTATCCCCTTCATCTAATGCATCCAATAATCGCTCATAATCCTCCTTTGGAAACTTGCAATCTATTGGAAGCCAAACTGGATCATCCAAATTTCCATCTGAACCTGGAAGTTTGATGGCAAATTCAACTTGCCCCCTGCAATCAGGATGTGTTTTGACGTTCTTTCCATATTGATTGGGGGAGAGTATACTCTGCAGAATCTGCTCTGCTTGTATCTCCCCCATTGCTCCTCGCGTAGAGACATTAGCTAGTACTTTCTTGAGATCGGCCGTATCTGTTGCAAGGGCCTGCATTTCACCTAAACCCCGCTGAACTGCCTCAAGTCTCTCACTCACTTGTTTAAATGACTCCCCAATCCTCTTTTCGAGTGTAGATTGCAATTTTTCATCCACTACTAATCGCATTTCATCTAATTTCTTTTCATTCCCTTCCTTCAGCTTCTCAATATTCTCTGAAACAGCTGCCAAGTGCTCTTGCTGAGACTTGCCAAGGGCCTGCAAAGTATGCATCTGGGAGTCTCCCATTTCGCGAATTTCTCTTCTGAGCTCTGAATCTCTATTGGAGTCATCTTGCGAAAATAACCGCCAAACGGCGATAATCAGAGCCAGACCAAAGAAAACAATTGCAGCCAACTCGATACCCGACACAAGACACGACTCAAATTGGGAGTACTTCAATTATGCCGGAAACAGGTCACACTAAGATTCAGAATTGATTCATAGGCTAGACGACCTTTCCATAATCATGAGGGTCAAAAGATTGGCTATGTTGCTGTCCGGACTAAAGCAACTCCAATCTCATTCAATCGAATTAGAACAGTATCCCACACCTGGCGATTTAGCCGCCAGATGGCTAACTGATATTTCTTCCTTTGGAGACTTGTTCGAAGGATGTACAGTGGTTGATTTGGGAACTGGTAATGGCGTACTGGGTCTTGGCGCCGTCACTCTTGGAGCTGGGAAGGCGATACTAATTGATTCAGAGAAAGAAGCTTGTTACACGGCTATGGAAAATGCCGATTTGATGGGTTTGACCGACTCAGTGGATGTAGTACACGCAACTCTGGGGGCGGATGAGATAAATTTTCACTCGGCAGATCTGATAATTACCAACCCGCCATGGGGCAGGCAGACTTCCAGGGCGGACCGTCCATTTCTGGATGCAATTTTGTCTGAAAAGAAGACTGCTCACCTCATGCATAGTGCAGGAGCTAGCCATATAGATTCATTTTTCGATCTAGATGGATGGGAATCGGACAGATACGGTGAGGCAGATTTTCCGCTGCCCGCTGTATTCTCACACCACACTAGTCGAAGAGGAAAGACGAGAGCGGCATTTTGGCGTCTAACTCCTGCAGAAAATACCGATATCGTGCCGGACCGTTCATAGGCGACTCTCAGGTGGCGGGCATCATGGGAACCCCATCTGACGCTGTCAGCCCGGGGCAGCTCACCGACATAGCTCCTGATTCTGAGTTGGGTTCGGGGTTGTCCACAACCGATCGAGGAGTGGTGGCGCTGGTCACAGGAACCCTGCATCAGGAAGATGGCGCGTGGTCCGTGAAGGAATCGAATCCTGGAGTCAACAGCCTGGAGGTCGGCGATGATTTCATCGGAGAGGTACACGGATTGCAGCCGAAAGTCGCTATAATTCGGATAATCAGCGTCGAGAAGCCCGGCATGGAAGCCAAGTCCCTTCCTGCAGAGGAACTCTTTGCCGACATAACCGTCACAGAACTATGCGATCGATTCATGCCGTCGGCCGGCGATGCAATGAGGAGACGAGACATAGTCCGCGCCCGTGTCACGTCTACCGACCCCATGATCCGCGCAACGACCAAGTCCGCACATACGCTAGGAGTACTCCATGCGATTTGCACGGCTTGTGGGGAACCGCTACAAGCCAGTGATTCAAAACCCGATTTCAATGTGGCCTGCAATCGATGTGATTACACAGGTTACAGGGTACTATCATCCGACTTCAACAGGCTAAACGGCATGGACTCTTCAGAGTTGAATCGAGAGGGTACCAGATGGTCGTCTGAGGCTGAGGGGATGCTCGGTCACGACGGTGCCCGCCCCTATCTCTCCCCGGTTGCAGACCATCGAAGGGGATGGTCGCATGAGATGCCGAGAGAGGCTGCTAGATCAAGGTCGAGACAGGGTCGAGACCGCCCGAGGAGGGAGATGCACGATGCGAAATGCACTCTCTGCGGCAAAGACACCAAGGTGCCATTCAAACCAACTATGGGCAAGCCGATTCGTTGTAGCGATTGTCTTGAAGCTGTCAAGCAGGGGGATGCAGACGAGGAGAAACTCGCAGCAGAGAGAAAGCTGCTGATATCTCTCAGAAAAGAGGCTGAAGCAAACGCTCCCCTGAGGCTATTCGTAGGGAGGCTATCCCGAGATGCCACGGAGGCCGATATCAAGAAAGCATTCGGAGAGCACGGCGAAGTCGTCGACTTCCACATGCCGGTCGACAGGGATACCGGTAACCCCCGAGGATTCGCATTTGTCACATTGTCTCCGAAATCCGCTGGAGAAGCTGCCATCAAAGCCCTAAACGGCGCAGAGTTGGCAGGAAGAAAGATCGTCGTAGAGGCCAGCCAGAGAGAGGGCGGGGACCGCCGTCGAAAGCGGCGATGACTGCGAAGCATCAAGCATGAACCCCTCTTCGAGAGCATATGGCCGGTGCTTGGCTGGTCTTGGATGGTTACGAGGACGAACCTGCTGCGTTCGGGGTTCCGAATTATATCGGCTTCCACGCCAGATATATCTGCGGCGTCTTCGAGGAGAGAGGGATAGACTACAGATATTCCACGATTGATGATCTGAGACTTAGAAGGCGAGCATCAAATCGTACGGGTGACGACTCATTGATGCCGGATGCCGAAGACATAGAGGGAGTAGTCATCCTAGCAGGCGCTGTAGTGCCTGGGAAATATATCAGGGGAACTCCAATCAGCCGTAAAGAGGTAGACTCCATACTGCCTTCAATCCCATCTGGATGCCCGATTCTGATTGGAGGGTGGGCTGTGCGGATATGGCGTCAGGATGGGTGGACGCCCTTGAGGAAGAACCTCTTCCTTTCCCTGCAGGATACCGATGCTACTCTAGAGAGTTTCCTTGCAACAGGGAAGTGGTCTCATCGCAGAAGGACGTCAGAGCAATGGTCAAGATGGGCATTTAGAGGGGCATCTTCCAGAGCGGTGACTGATCATCCAGATATCATATCCCCCAATGGAGGCCCCGGACCACTCACCTACGAGGTTGAATTGTACCAGGGCTGTGTGAGATACAAGAGGGGCTGCAAGTTCTGCATAGAGCCCAAGAAAGGGGTACCTATCTGGAGAGATGAGGAGGACGTCATAGCCGAGGTAGAATCTGCGGCTGATGCAGGCATACGGAATATTAGGATTGGAGGGGCTACAGATGTGTATACTTACAAGGCCGAAGGAGTGGTAGATCTCGAGTACCCCATTCCGAATCCTGAGCCTATTGCGAAGGTCCTGCATGAGATACGTGATGACGAGCGAATCAAGGTGCTTCATGTCGATAACGCAAATCCTTCGATTATAGCCGAGAATCTGGAACCATCCGAGCACATAACGAAGACACTGGTTGATACGCTTACAGACGGTGCTGTTCTTTCCTTTGGATTGGAGTCTGCCGACCCAGCGGTGCATGATGCAAACTGGCTGAACTGCAATACTGAACAACTCATGACTGCAATCAGACATGTGAATGAACATGGCCGAGAACGTGGTCCAAGAGGTCTACCGAAGGTGCTCCCTGGATTGAATTTAATCGCCGGTCTGAATGGTGAGACGGAAGCCACCTATCAGATGAATCTCAAATTACTTAGATCCATTCTCCAAGAGGGTCTAATGCTCCGGAGAATCAACATAAGACAGGTAGAGGGGGCCGGCTTTCAGGAAGTCCCCAAGAAGGCATTCTCCGCATTCAAGAAAGAAGTAAGAGCCACAATCGACACCCCCATGCTTGAACGACTCCTTCCAGTTGGAACAATTCTGAGGGACGTTTGGTGGGAATCCAGTGGAGACAGAATAAGGCTGCCTGAGCAGGTGGAGAACCCCTCCTACAGGGATGCATCAAGACACGGGAGACCAGGGATAACATTCGGAAGGCAGATCGGCGCTTATCCAATTCTCGTGGGTGTTCCCTACCAGATCCCTCTAGAGACGATGTCCGATGTCCTAGTTACAGGCCATGGATCTAGAAGTGTTTCTGGAGTTGAATTGGGCCTGGACACGATGAAGGCAACAGAGGCGCAATTCAACTCCATACCCGGAATTGGAAATAAGACTGCGTGGGCATTGGTCTCCACACGGGCAAAATCATTGTCCAAGAATAGGCCCATTCGTAGTACAGAGCACCTATTCAGCGAAGCAGAGGCCCATCTCCCAGATTATGCCAGGGAGATACTCGAGCACCCTACTGGATAGGTTCCCACTGCACGCTCATCGAACCGTTCGGGGCGACACGTAGCACAGGACGCCATTTTGCACCATCTGTTCCCACGGGTATCGAGGATCGTATACCGCGCAATATTTCCGGGTGCAGATCAACCGACAGAGCCGACGAACTCGACTCATACCTGCCATCTCCGATATTCACTCTTTCAATCGGGACAGGAGGTGGTGCCAATGGTGGACTTCCCTCGTCATCGTCGCTCTCAGCCTCGCTCTCCTCGGGTTCGACGTCTTCGTCTTCAGCCTCAGTCGCCCCAGGCTCGTTATCAACCACATCTTCCTGCACCTCTTCAGCTTGGGCACCTCTCGAATCATCCGTTTTCTTGAGTCCGATGTCTTCCAGTATGGTCTCAGAGTCCTCCTTTGCTGTACCGATGCCCAATCCCCCTCTTGAGGCATAGAGGACGCCCTGTCCAACCAGCGACATCGCCGCAGCGAATAGCATCACGACGAATACAAGGTCATTTTGACTCGGAACGACCATGAAGCCCAGAGGCATCCCAACGAGCCCGAAACCCCTCCTCCAAGATTCGTCTTTGGAGAATCCCAGCATGGAGTGATGTGCCGATACTGTAAGCACCAGTGCAGGAAAAATCAGGCTATAGTCGCCTGCTTGTGAGTAAGCATATCCGGCTAAAAGGGCCCAGACACTCGAAAACTTGCTGATTTCTTCCCCCTTCTCGGAGATCGATATTTTTCCGATCGTCCAAGGCCCTTTCCATGCAATGTAGATCAAAGTCAGACACTGCAGGATCGGGATCAACAATAGTGTCTCTTCATGAAGATCGAGATCCCGACTCCCCATTGTTGGCCATGCTACTGTCTGCAGTAATATGCCGAGATAGAGCAGTTTCTCGCGACCCGATACTATCCCGTCGACAGTCATTACTACGGACGATATGACCCATGTGACGAAACCGATGTCCCATGCGAACCAAAGTAGGATGTACATCGAGGCGCGACTCGTCAGCCCCACAAGGGCCACAGGATCATACGACTTCTCGATGCCCCATCCATCGGGCAGATATTCTTCGAGTTGGACATCTTCAGCATCGTAGTTCTTGGTCAGAAGGCCGCTTCTTTGGATTACTATCTGAATAGCAGAAATAACCGCGCCCATCAGACAACTTATCGCAAATATTTCGTTGCCATCGATCCCGATCCAGGAATTATCGAGCATCCACTCGAGCATGGCCAATATGCCGAAAACAAACGTCAGAGGAGCGATATTGAACCACCAAATGATCCCATTCATCCATGCCCAAGCCCACATCCCCGCAGCTATGACAATCCATACCAATCTGAAGTCGGGTATCAGCAAGGCGAAAGCAAGGATGCCTGCAATTCCGATGCTGAACCTTTCCTCAGCACCCCATCGCGTGTCCCCATCAGGTCGATCCTCAACTCGAATAGCATAGGCTGAAAGGCCAATCTGCAACATGAGCAGAAGACTCCCCCATCTCGGGATATCCATCACCCCAGATTCCTCTCCGAGGAATGGAATGCTGTCAAGTACGTAGACGAGAGTCATTTCCGGACCAACGCCCCCGGTCAATATCTCCGCGTAGATCGCGGCAGCTATTGGGAGTGCTAGCAGTATCCACGTATTGACATGGGTAGTTGCGCGATAGGCGACTATCGCAAAGACGGGTATTGCGAGTAGCCCCCCTGAGACGTCCGTGGCACCGATCGCAATCAGGGATAGTAGCGTGAAGGACCCTATGGTCCGCGCCTCGTCGGACAGGTCCTCTATCGTCTTGAGCATCCTGTCTACAACAACCAGCGGAGCCACCACCACGATGTCTCTCAGCACCCTTTCGAGGAATCTTACTGACTCCCCATCAAATTCTGGATTGGCATTGAACTGTATTGCTGAAATGATTGCAAAGACTGCCATGCAGGCGGCTCCTGTAAGTCGATGCAGGGGGCTGACACGCCCCATGGCCCCGCATTCAGCAACCAGGAGGCCACCTGCCACTGCGATGTGGAATATCGCTAACCTCCACTCGAGTATGATGCCATCCGACGTCCCGCTTCCACTGAAGCCGTCTGAATGGCCTATGTCTCCCGGTATGGCAAGCATCGAAGCGAGCACCAAGAACAACGAGGTGAACCCGAACGGCGTCAGCAGTATAGAGGCCTCACCTCTCTTCCGCGAGCGGGCCTCCGCGTAGATAGCCAGCCCAACCACGAGAGGGAGCAGATTGGCATGAGCGAACTCGAGTGGAACGGCGCCCCTGTCTCTGATGGCAACAATGGTTATCGCAAGAGCGAGAATAGGGATGCATGCCAAATTCCACCATGAGCCGGCAAGAGTGGAATCTTCATCCCATATCTTGTTCTCATCTCTGCCGATATCCGTCCTCCGAAGCTGTACCAATGCCACGATGATCAGAACTATTGGCAGAAACTCTCCAGCTTTGTCAGAAAGTGGCACTAGGGCCCCTGCCAGAATCGCAACTGAGGACCCGCTAGACGAATTGAACCGGCCTCTCGATTCACTCCATATGCCTAGGACGATCAAAACGGGAAGTAATCCCAGCCCGAGCGCGTGGGCATTACTAATCTCGATGCTTCCGATGTCCAGGAATACCCCTCCCTGGCTGCTCGCAATCGCTGCAGAGATGAACCATGCAACGACCATCGCCCAATATGTCGATCGAACAACCCAGTCCCTCGCATGATCGCGAGTTTCGAGATAAACGAATGCACCAATCCCCACTACCCATGCAATCAATGCAGCTTCCGCTTCCAACAGCGAAAGTGCCAATGCAAGACCAATGGGCATAGCAGGAGTCCTCTGCATCGTTGTCGGTGCGAACCAACCCACGAGTAGAGCAGCCCACAACCAGAATGAAAGTCCGAAAGGTTGCTCAGTAATCGAGAAAGAACCCAACACGAAGTTGGCTTGGTCAATGGATGCTACAATCTGCAATAGAAGAATCCCGAAAATAACAAACCAAGAGCTCTGCTCAATCATTTCTCTGGATAGACCGCGATCAGTGGCAGTCATTCCCACGATTACTACCATTATGGTCATCCAACCCCCTGATTCTACACCAAGGCTCAATACCACAAGCGCTGGAATTGCCATGCTAGCCGCTGCAGATATCAGATACAGAATCGATCGATCGAGTCTAAGTGCATGAATCATCGCAGCACTCAGCAGCAGAACGTGTGAGATTGTATTCAACTGCTCGAAAACTCCCTCCGCATAGTCCACCCATATCGAAACCGCTGACAGAGAGAGGGAAATCGGTGCGAGTATGACGATAGTTCTGGGGAGAGTTCCTAGATTATGCCGATGGATCATTCTGGTGGATATTTCCATGACTAACAATAGGAAAATCGTCTGTGCTATCGCGAGCTCGGCAGTGGGCGCCCATTGCCCTTCAATGAACTGGCCATCGTACGTTCCAGCCTCCTTCAGGGCGAAAGCGGAGTATCGTGAAAGCCAGATCGATGCAAGCGCACCCGACAGTACTGCGGTGGCACCAACATAGTCCTCCACCATACTTTGATCTCGGCCCCCACCTTCTTGGCTGCGCCTCCACTCGTGGAAACCTATGCAACTCACTGCAACGGTTCCGAGCATGCCTCCCAAAATCAGGTAAGAATGGTCACTTTCAGCCGTCAGTTCGAATGTCACGTAATAAATGGCATATGCAAGGACAGCCGCGCCCAATCCTATCGATGCGTAGAACCCCGCTTTTGCCTCATCAAATCCCCCGCTAGATATCGTTGCGTTTCGTGGCCCGGCCTCTTTCATGACAGTATTATTCGATATTAGAGGTATAGATATTGAGGCGACAAATACCGAATTAGCGCTTGACACAGACGTTCAGCGTCTCAGAGAAGAATCCTAGGCTCCATTTTCCGCCCTCTCGCCCAACTCCGCTGTCCCCGACTCCTCCGAAGGGGGTTCGAAGATCCCTGTGGAGCCAAGTATTGACCCAGACCATTCCTGTCCGAATACCTTCAGCGACCCTCCTCCCCTTTTCCAGATCTTCAGTCCAAACGCTTCCTGCTAAACCGTAGCGCGTCCCATTGGCAATCTCGATAGCCTCTTCCTCGGTCTTGAATCGATGTACTGTGACGACGGGACCGAAGATTTCCTCTGTGGAGCATCGCGAATCAGGAGATAGGCCGCCAATGACCGTCGGAGCCATCCAATAACCACCTCCAAGATCTCTAGATGGGGGTGATTCAACTTTCAATTCGCTCCCTCCGGTTAGGAAATGCCCCCCCTCATCTTTTGCGATAGAGACGTACTCCTTGACTTTCTTCAGATGGCCTGAAGAGATGAGGGCTCCAAGTTGCGTAGACTCCTCAGAAGGATCGCCTATTTTCAAAGACTCAACAGAACCAATGAAACCCTCTACAAACTCATCATAAATTGACTCTTGAACAAGAACTCTTGAGCCACAAAGACATATCTGGCCTTGATTCAGGAATGCTGCCCTGCCGACTCCCTCAATCGTTTTTTTAAGATCACAGTCTGCAAATACGATGCTTGAATTCTTGCCTCCGAGCTCCAGACTTATCTTCTTGAAATGAGGGGCCGCGGATGCAGCAACTTTGGCACCTGTTGACGTGCCTCCTGTAAAGGAGACAAGATCCACGTCACGGTGAGATACCAAACAACTGCCTGCCCCCCCACCGTCTCCGTGAACCAAGTTAACCACCCCTGGCGGAAGTCCGACTTTATCGATAACCTCCATGAGGAGATTCGCCGTCATGGGAGTCATCTCGCTGGGTTTGCATACCACTGTGTTCCCCATGCCTATGGCTGGAGCAACTTTCCATGATAGCAAGTATAGTGGCAGATTCCAAGGGGTGATCAATGCACCCACGCCAACAGGCCTGTAGGTTACGAAATTGTCCGCATCAGCCATTTCGAAAACTTCTCCACGATGGGCTCTAATCATTTCAGCAAAGAATCTGAAATTGGCTACCGACCTATTTGCATCAACCGCTCTTGCTAGTGATATTGGTTTTCCTGTATCCCTGCTCTCAAGGGACGCTATGTCTTCGTATCTGGATTCCAACTCATCTGCTATGATGTCCAGCCACCCTGCTCTTTCCGAATGGCTGAGACCCCCCCACTCTGGCTGAGCCTTTCTGGCTGCAAGGATTGCTGAGTCTACATCTGAAGGCGATGAAAGGGGGACTCTGGCAAATTGCCTTCCAGTAGCAGGCTCAACAACATCGAGCCACTGTTCCCCTGTATGCGTCTGAAAATTACCATCGATATAATTCATCAGATCCATCAGGAATCACCGATTCCCTCGTTAGAGAATGGATCAGACCTGGTCATTGCAGAGGTGTAATCTTTCCAATCCATGGAGAATCTGTCTCTGTCCGGGTCCCATTCATCCCATGTGACGATTGACTCCAACGCTGAGGAGTATTTCTCGGGAACTATGCCCGGCACAATGAATGCCTTCTGACGATGAAGGGGGTACGGGTTCCTGAGATTGACCCCCAATACGCCCAGTACGGCCCTCGCCACGTACCAAGTCGCTTGGCTGTTCCATCCATGTGCAATTTTGATCACTATTCCAAGTCCCTTTGGCCAGTCGTCATGAATCACAGATAATCCGAGTAGTCCATCTGCTCCTTCCTTTGCTACGATACGCCCGTCACCAGCCTTCAGGCAAGTCGAGTCCAATCTGTTGAAACCACCGACTAGATCCGGATTACGATTCATCGCCTCCCATATCCAGTCATCATCGCGTCTGGCAACTAGATTTGCGAACATCAAGGCCAATTCGTTCACTGTATTGGAAACTGTGGGAAACCCGCATCCATCTTTCGCCACCCTGAGTGGCTCCCAATTTGGCTTATTCATGTATTCCCGAAGAACATCCAGATACAACGGAAACCAATCTGAGCTAGGTAAAGTGTAACCAGCTCTACTCATGCCCATGAGCCTCATGCCTTTGAGGATAGCAGCGTGCTCTCCGGAGCACGTGTGAAACCATCTTCTTGGCCTCCTTACCTGACGTCCGAATTGAATCAATGGTACGTCTAAGGGACATTGCATCAATCCCCACTCAGATTCAGTGAGCAAAGACTGAGCAGCTGCAACGTGTTCAGTATCTCCATTATGCGAGGAGCAAGAGATGGCCTTCTGCTTCCAATCCAAGTCTTTCAAGACCTCAACAAAAGGCTTCATCATCAGGGGCTTCATCATAGAGCGCCCATAGACCAAGACATTCCCTCCAAAAGAGTGGATTATTTCATCCCCGTGCGCCCATGCTACCGCGCCATGAATTGTATTCTCTGAAACATCCATCCGCCTGAAATCAACGAGAGGCTCCCATTCCACATCTCGTCCAGTGGGTATATTCTCGAATTTTTCTCCAAGAGGAGTCGTCGGATACACCGCCGAACCAGGCCTTCCAGCTGAGACGGAGGAGGGTCGGTCATTCGGATTAATTTCCTTCACCTTTCAACACCCCTATTCACGAGGGGGACGACCTTTGTCATGAATGCCTCCATGTTACGCTTCACACGTTCGTTGTCGTGATTGAAAAAGTCGAACCAGCACATTATCCGATCATCAGGATGAAATCTTTCGATTAGTTGCTGGGCCACTTCGTCCACATTCCCAATGACTGCATTGTCAACCGCCTTTTCCACTTTACCCGGGTCGATGGTCCCCTCCAAGGCATTCCAATAAGTCGAAATCGACGACTTAGATTCCTCTAAAGCATGCTCGGATCGCTCCACATTCGAGAGCCCATCTTCATCATTGAGAAACACCATCACGGTTCGAGGCATCATTGAACGGCTCCAAACACCTCCGTCTCTATGGTAGCAGTTTCGCATACGCTCATGTGTAGCTTCAATGATATCCGGCGGGGTTATGCTTAGGTTGAATACTTGTACTGGACGCCATTTATTGACTTCAACTTGAAGACGCTTATCATGGCTGCCAAGAACGAGATTCAAGAGATCCCTCCGCCATTCCTTGGGTATCGTAGCGATGGACTCAAACTCGTAGCGCCGGGGAATGACCACTTCATCTGGAGAAGTCGAGAGCCCCCATTCCAAGACTGCTGACTCTTGGACATCCCGCCAGTCTTCATCACTTCTGAAATTGTCGCGTGTGAGCCTGGTCTCTCTTATCATGGACGAATCAATCACTTCACCTGACAGGAGTCTAAGGAAAATTTCACTCGCCTCAGCGAATATCTGGCCACGTAATACCGGCCATGCAGCCTCTTCAACAGGCCCTCTCGGAACAACCCCATACGGACGTGCCATGAATTCAAAACGACCTGCAGAGAATCCGATATGAAGTCGACGCGACTCATCTGGATTCACACCATGGATTGCAAGGAATGCGCCAACTCGTTCAGCTTGAGCGATTGGCCCCCCCGATGCGAGTATCGACATCACAGCGCTCCCTACCTCCATACGTTTTGTCCGAGCCATGACGGCTGCAGCGATTTGAAAGAAGTCGGTGCACAAGCCAACTTCACCGGGATAGTGGGGGACCACTGGGTTCGCATTGCTCTTCTGAACTTCCGTCGAGAGATGGGCTTGAGCAACCCATCCAACGCCAAATCCAAGATCGTCCGCCTTCTCAGCCTGGTCTAGGAAATTGGAGAACATCTCCCTCTCACTGGGCTTGTAACCGGTTGAATCCGGTGTCTGCGAGATCGAGAAGAAAATATCGAATTCCATGCCATTACCCATCAGATAGAGCGCATTCGCCCGCCATCTACAGCCAGACTAACTCCGCGTATAGCCCCGCTCGAAGGAAGACACATCCAAACCACTGCTGAAGCAGTTTCCAGTGGATCAACAAGTCTGCCTATGGGTGCTTGATTTCGCCAATCATCGTAAATTTCTTCCACACTCATACCCGTTCGCTCACTCTTTGACTTGGACAAGGATACAAGACGATCAGTGTCGGTATATCCCGGAAGTATGTTGTTTATCGTTATGCAAGGAGCCAATTCTTTGGAAAGAGACTTGCTCCACGACGCCATCGCCCCCCTCAAAGTATTCGATAGGCCGATTCCTTCCACAGGTTCACGGACTGACGTAGAAATAATATTGACAATCCTTCCACTACCAAATTTCTCCATTCCCGGTGCAAGACTCCTGACCAATATGTGCGATGCATGTAGATGGCGTTTGAAAGGCCCATCGAAGTCTTCCAGATCGTTTTGAAGAAGCGGGCTGCGGGGCGGTCCGCCTGCGTTATTGATCAAAATCGTAATTTCTCGATCGACTAATGATTCCGCAATCATGCGAACAGCATCCGTATCCTCAAGATCGAGGACTAAGGCTTCATGCCCAGAACCATGCATCTCCGAAACCAGATCCTCGAGCATCTCTTGGTTGCGGGCACAGGCAACCACTCTCGCCCCTGCCCTGGCAAGGAGTAATGCGGTGGACCGACCGATTCCACGTGAGGCGCCGCAGACCAACGCAGTCTTTCCATTAAGCACGTTTTCTGAGAAAGGAAAATCTTCACCTAGTATATCATCCATCGACATTTCACCTAATCCACGTAATGCGCATATGTTTGCTCACTTAGCTTCTGATATACGACTTCTAGAATCTCTTCTGGGGCGTTTCGGAAGGTAGGGTGGCTACCCTCCCCCTGTGGCCGACGCATTTCACCCCATCGCCCTTTCACATATGCAATCATGGCTTCTTTCATGAGAACTCCAGATAGAACAAGCGTTTCATAGCACAGATCCTCGTAAGTCATACCTCTTTTTACAGGCACTTCTCTTCTCAGAAGCAAGTCGCCAGTGTCAACTCCGTTATCGCAGAAATGAGTTGAGGAACCTATCGGTATGTCGTGGTAAACAGACCAAGCAGGAGAAGCCGAACCTCTGCACTCCGGGAGTAACCCAGGATGTGAATTAAGAACGCCGTCTTTGGGGAAATCCAAAATATCTCCCCTGATTATCCTAGTTCCACCGAAGACAATCAGATCTAGATCGAAATCCTCTATGTGAGGCATCACATTAGGGCTGTCGTGCTTGCCCACTTCGATGTGAGGCACAACGAAACCATCCACAGAAAGCTTGGCGATCTGACTCTCAATGGTCGGAGCGACTGGTTTGCCCTCAATCCTCTTGAGAAATTTCTCGCGCTCTTCATCGCCAATACTCGAATCCTCTGATATTACTATCGAGGGGATGAAATTCTCTGACAGTAACTGACTCAACATCTCTCTCCCATAGGGGTGCTCCTTGAGCAGGAGAAAGGCGAATTCCGGCGTCGAACTAGGTGGCATGTTACACTCTCCTGAGGAGTCATTGGTACCCATCATTTTCGGTCATATCAGGTTTCCACCATTCAGCTACCTCGGGTTCGCGCGCCTCATCAATCGCTAGATGCTCCCCCCTTCCATACAGAATGGCCCCCACTATCAACGGCGAGAGCGGGAATAAAATCACGTAGAGTACCATCGTGATGAAGAAAAACAAACCTGTGCCGAATATCTCTTCCATTACAATGCCAAATGGTATGAATCCGATAAAGAGAATCGCCGGTACCGCAAGCATCAGCCATCGCATACACTAGCGATTGTAACAAACTACTAATGTAAATTTCCAGCATTCGACAATCGTGACTGGTCAGAGAAGATATGACATCGATTGGCTCAGAGTCATTTTGTTTGGTCTTTTGATACCCTTCCATGTGGCCATAGGCGTGTATTGGTCTACATATGGAACTGAAATAAACCCGAATGTCGGAGAAATCGAAGAGCAAGATCGTTTAGAGTTTGCAGAAGCGAATAATGACTACAGTGCAGAGTCTGTTACCATAGAGAGCATGATACTCCATTGGATGCACCAATGGAGGCTTGCAGCACTGTTCATGATCTCGGGGATGGGGACCGCTTTC
>Ga0209404_10001459_pt1 | contig 15885 bp, 10 predicted proteins | sample TroAtlMetagenome_2_FD_187447 | JGI IMG/M metagenome (GOLD analysis project Ga0209404, IMG submission 187447) | Marine eukaryotic phytoplankton communities from Atlantic Ocean - Tropical Atlantic ANT8 Metagenome (SPAdes) (version 2) | ecosystem: Environmental > Aquatic > Marine > Oceanic...
CAATAGCATCTACTGTGCGCATGCCTTCCTTGGTCACGCGTGCATTACGGTCTACAAACAGTGAGGCCACTGACATGATACCCCAACACAACACTAACCAATTCATTTGATTATACATTCGTATCTCTGTTGCGTAGCATGATACTTGACCCTGTTGCCAATTGGCTGCCATAGTATCCTTCAACACTTGGTCGGGAGGCAAGTCCGACTCAGCAAAGCCAGCAGTCAGCATCGCAGCTTTCTGCCCTAGCCAATTCTCCAAGTCGCTGAGATATCCTTTGTTGGTAAAGGTCGATATGGTATCACCCAAACCATCAGTGCTATTAAAGTCTTTCTCGTATTTTTTCAATATACTCTGAATTCCTAGACCCTCTTTCTGGGCCCAACGTATCGCATGTTTATGTAAACGTCGGTTTAACTCGTCGTATACAATTTCACCATCGATTACGTAACCCTTTTCAGTCAAACCAGCAGCGTTGTAGATGGACTGGTCAGAGAAGAACTCTACGTCAGCATTGGCAAAGTCGGATGGTATCAACCATTGCTGTGCCAAAGGAGATATAACAGGAATGTATCCGTTGGTGGTTATCAAGCTAAACACTATTTTCTTGAACCAATCACAACGAGGCAGTATCGTGGTCAATACTTTACCGTTCTTACGTATGGTGGATATTGGGTTGGAGACTCTCCATAGAAAGGTCTTATGAAGCACTGCCAATATACCTGGAATCATTCTTAATCCTACACCGTAGAAAAAGCTTCTTGACGCCAGGTAATCTTTAACGCTATCGTTATCATCCAATGTAGCTAAAGTAGCATAAAGTCCACGGCCCCAAGTCGGATTGGCACGAGCCGGTGGAATAGAATTTGGCCAGTCATTACCCACTACGGCCAAAAATTCAGCAGTACGAGGGTCCGGAAGCGGTACTTCAAGTCCCTGTTGCCAACGTTGACACAACATCTTCACCAATCTCCAATTGCCTTGATTTCCGGTAGTGTGTGGCCACATCTGTAAGTCCCATATCAAACGATTATTATCCCTATTTGCACCTCCTAGGACCCCCTCATCTCGTACCCGAATGGTATTCCACATTTCTTGAGGTATTGATAATATTTGAACCAATCGCCGTAATTGATAGGTTCGTCCCTCATTATATTCACGAATAATCACATCAATCTCATCTTCTACCTCTGGTTCAAAATTCTGCTGTTCAAGTGCATCAACTAACCCCCGGTCGTTTTCCACATCTACCTGGTTATTCTGTGCCCTGTTGCCTCTTGGCGTGCGGTCTCTTCTTGGGAATCGGCGTCTTGCTCCTCCACCAGCTACTGGTACCCAGTCACGGGCACGTGCCGCCGATTTTAAAAAGTTCTTCGCCTCCTTTGGATGGTAGAGTACAGGCCCTGGTTCGGCGCCTAATTCTCTTACAGGGTGTAAGTTACGTGCGAACATAAGCATCTCTGGTACCAGTGTATCTATGCATTGCTCATACCATTCTAGCAATTCTGCTCGAACTTCTGGTTTGCATTCGATATTGATAAACTTTTCATTCTTGAAGACGTGCGACTTCATATCCATCAACAGATGCTTTAAATGATGAGCATATACCAGAGCTGACCGTTTATAACTGTTAAGACTCTTCTGGTATTCAGCGAACGTAGTCTCCGGCCATTCGTCCTTCTTGACATACGTTCTCAACTCTTCTTTAGTTTCTTTGGTTAGTGTCTGAGATTTGGGTACAAATGTATCGGTGCCCCATTTAGCATCCTTAAGCATTTCCGTTTGTACTTCGTCTCCGAACTCATCTATGATTTCATCCTCCAATTGCTTTCTAGTCGCTTCTAATTTCTCGTCTGTTAGAATGAGCTTACTGTTTGCCTTGATTGCTGCGTCTGTGTCATAGTATTTCCATTTTAAATCTTCTCCAAACCCATCCACCTCAAAATATTCAGGTGGTATAGACACACCGCTCGACCTTGCGTAGCAGTCAAGAGGCAGTCGAAACATGTTCGATTGGCGATGGAGGTCGTAGGCCAATTGGTCTCGTGGATTATCGCCTGTTGACCTATCCCAAGACTTCGCCCGTTTAATAGCGATGGTTCTTGCTATGTTCTCGTCCTGGTGTTCCGTTGCGGCCAATAGATGTTCTACATCACCATGAACGTCGTCAAAGTTCCCGTTTAGGTCATGCTTTATATCCGCAAAACCATTAGCAGTATCTTTGATTAATTGCTTTAAACGCTGGTCTAATACATTAAACGCAACATCGGTATCGAAGAGAGGGTCAGCGTGCCACTCTTTATCGAAGTCGTGGAATTGATGCATTTTGGTAGGGAATTTAACAAAGTTCATCTCCTTTCCGTTTTCTCTTGTTCTTATGACAAAGTACAGATACGTTCTTCCAAACTTCTCTCGCTTGCATTCTGTTAGCCGGTCCTCGAAATATTTTATATCACTATCAAGTTCGTCGGCATTCCTATACTTATCAGGAACAGGCCCACCGTCATCCAATATCCGTTTAAAATTGATAAGCCGTTCATACTTCATATTAAGGCCTGGTTTTTGATGAGTTAGATACATAGCTGTTTGGCCCGCGAAGGTACCGACTTCATCGTTATCAATTTCCCACTGGTTAACATATCCTGTTCCCACGCGGTCACTTTCTAACCTCACCCATTCATAGTCTGTGTCTTGGATGGGTATTCTAGAGACCGTAAGACTGCTCTTCGTTTCAGCAAATTTCAGTCCACGACCTTTCGGAGTTACATCATGCCACGGACCATAGTGTGTTTCGGTGTTCTCACCACTTAAACCTGACTTTTCTAGATGATAGTCATCCTTTGGCTTACCATTACCTCTGTACAGATTTAAGGGCGAGTACCAATCTCTACCGAATGTCCATTTCTTGTTGGGGTCGTCTCTGGATTTTAGAATGCGTACCATGTCTTCGATTTTTTCATTTTTAGTTTTTTCTTGAAATAATCTACCTAACATATTTCACTGTGAACGGCCTTCTCTTATACTCCCAAAGAACGTATAAAGGTAAGGTTTCCATAGGCATATGCCTAAAGTCATTAAGAAGAAAAAAACCAAACAAAATACCGGTATGGTACACCGTAACCCCGACCGTAAGAAGCCTAAGACTCAATCGCGTAATCTAAATCAACGCATGTCGGATGAATCGAGAAAGTCGCAGAATGTATTCACGCGTGGGAGGAAGAAGATACACATATTATTCGATGGCGTGGGTATACAACGAGCAATCATTCGCATGATTAACAAACAAGAAACTGCGTTTGTTGTTGGGTGCATTGCATGGCTTTCTAATAAACAGATACTGGGAGCAATGGCTAAGAAGAAAGGTGGATGTATCGTATGTACCAAGGACAGGTTGACGAAAGGTGCACGCAACCAAGCAGCCTACAAAGCTATCCGCCCTGCTTACCCGGGCGGTGTTATACGAGTTGTGGGTGAAGGAAGGGGTTGGCATAAATCCCTTATGCATCATAAATTCTTAGTTGGTCTCAACGCTGAGGGAAAACCTATTTGGGTAACCAATGGTTCGTTTAACTTCACCACCAGTGCTACGTCGAATCTTGAAAATTTGATGGTTATGGAGGATGAAGACGTTGCGGAATGCTATTTCCAAGAGTTTAAGAGGGTACATGCGTTAAGTTCACCATTAAAGATTAAAGTTTAAACTCAAATAGAAAGTATTTATTACCTTATTTTACTTTAAATGGACGTTAGTATCCACCCTTATCCTAAGACATTATATGATGCTGATAACGACATGGAAATGGCTCTGGAAGAGAAAGCCAAAAGTAAAATACTCGAAGAAGATGAAGACCAAGGTGAGATGGATATGATATTCTGGGGCGCATTATTCACCTTTAGCATAGTACAGGCGTCTTTAACACATATATATCCCGACAACAAAGACTACCAAGCCGTTGGAAAATTTGACCTTATCATGTCCAACATGTGGGCCTTCTTTCCAATTATGCAAGCACAGGGATTATGGTTGAAGATTTTACTGATTGGTACCTGTTGGTATTCTATACTATGGCACTGGACCCAGGCAGAATTTCCCATGCCCGGTTCCTCAGATACATATGGAACGCTCGATACCTGCTTCAGTTGTTGTATCATAATAGCTTATGCTATTTCTTGGCTCCCCAAGATTAAAACATACAAACCAACACCTATGGATGAACGTGGAAAGTGGGGCTGGTGGTACAAGTCGTGCCGTGGTCCCCCGAAAGAGACCTCTGAGTGGCGTTGTAGATGGACGCCTAATTTGATATTGAACATGTTTGTTTGTGCCTGTTTGATGCTTTACTTTGCGTACCATTGGCCTGCGTACATAAATGATGTGGATATAGCATTGGTGGTCTGTTGGTTTTCCATTGGTGTCGCAGTTGTAGTTGCACTCTGGCATTTATTCAAGGGTAAGATGAAACCGGGAGCTGGTTATCGTAAGAATTTTGTCTTCTGGGTCGTTTCCGGATTTATATTCGGCCCAGTAGCATTTGTATATAAATCAAAATCCGACAAGAGGGACGTGGACAGGTGGATATACCATTCGACCTGGCACGTATATGTATTCTCATGTGCTTATGCCTTTAGCCGGGCTCAAGAGTATCTTGAGATATACTAAGTCACAATGAGAACAATAAAATAAGTTGTTACAGCTATACTAATTAATACATGTATTAAGCCATAGTAGTCTTCATAACATTCACAGCACTTCATGGTTTTTTATAACAATACTATTTCCTTTATACTAGGGTACGCATCACAAAACGAGATTCGAGTATATACATATCTGCACACTGCCTAACATGCCGAAACAAAATCAGCCTTCGAGGCTTACCCACGACAGACGTCGCGTGATAAAAAAAGACGACAAAAACCTAAACCAACGTGTTAAAGACGTAGGTCGTCGTACACAGTCTGTATTTGTCCGGGGCGGAAATAAAGTCCATGTCTTGTTCGATGGTCCAAATATTAAGAGAGCTATCAATCGTATGATAAATAGAAAGGGAACAGAGTATATTGTAGGCTGTGTGACCTATTTATCCAACAAAGATATTCTCAAGAATATGGCCAAGAAACGAGGGATTTGTATTGTCCTCACCCGTGATAAAGAATGCCAAAATCCAGTGAATCAAAAACTGTACAGTAAACTAACACCGTCTTACCCTGGCGGAGCCCTTAGAGTAGCGGGCGACAAGGGTCGTGGTAAAGCCTCCATGCATCATCGATTTCTTATCGGTTTAGACTTGGTAGGCGAACCACAGTGGGTCATCAATGGCACCTTTGACATGACCGAATCAGCAACAACAAATATTGAAAACATCATGATATTAGAAGATGAAGACGTTTCCAAGTGCTATATGGAAGAGTTCAAGCGCATGTACGCGTTATCAAAGACATTAAAAATCAATCATATTATTTAAAAATATAGTTTATCTTTACTCAACTGTGGATTATCCCCGGCAACCGACCCAACAGCCTTCTCCTCTTGCTCCGTCGCATCCTTGCCCGTTCTACATTTCCTTATGCATATCCAGCAACTATCTTCGAGCTTCTGCCCCACATAACAATACACGTAGGAACTAGGAGTTAAGAACCAGTTCAAAATGGTCATGCCACCTATAAAGCAAATGCCTAATACGATAATAAGACCACGGACCAACGGCCCGTCAACATCTTTATCCAAGTACGAACCAGAAGCTACCTCGTTACGAGCCTCACGACCACCGGCAAAGTTATACACTTCAGTAAGTGTTCCAACCGCTATCCACGTGACAACTATCTTAGTGACAAACATTAATATTATAAAGCATGCGTCACCATCTAACTGTTCGAGGATAAAGTTTCCTGGAGGGTGTATCGTTGCTACCGACCTGTCTGAACCTACAAAGTCTCCGATTAGAACCAATAATAACCAAAATCCAATAAGTCCAGTACCGTACATGTACCATGTAGCCAGTAGTTTAAATGCGTCGCCGTCTATCTCACCTTCAACACCACTCGTCTGAATAATAATATTCTCTGCTGCGTCGTTGATTGTGAAGGTAATACTCCACCAGATGAGGAAAATCATACCAATGGAAAGCCCTATGTTGCGCACTGGTTGTGTCCATCCGTTTTTAGGTGGTCTGGCCAATTCATGCTGATTCATAATGTAATCGTATGTACCCCATTCCTTTACTGGGAAAACAGCTGCCTGGCGTTTAAGAAGTTTACGAATATAATCGTAGCTATGATTGGAATTGTAAGCAGCCGCGTCTGATATCTTCAACTGGTAACGGGCATCGTCTATTAGGAATCCCAACAGAGCCAACACTTGTACTCCGACAAATAACTGTACCAATACAAAGAAGTTTGTAATGCCAACAGAAATAGCGGTTGCAATAGTTAGTATACCAAAGCATAGCGCAATATCTAACCAACGTCGGTTGTATTCTGGAGCACGTGGATAGTTAGGCGCGTGCAACTGGTCCTTGGTTGGTTGAGGTAATATCTTACTTTTCATTTCCTGTCTCTCTTCGTAACCCATTACCGTCGGGTCCTTGAAGAGTATCTTAGGAAGTTCTTCTACGGCTGCGAATACAGACCTAAATCTAGATGTAACCGTCACTACAATCGCATAGACATGGAATACCATAGACAGTAAATCTACCCAGATAAACAAGCCGAAGATATTGATGTCTTTAAATCGTTGTTTGTCGCTACCATCTGAACCAATCGCAAAGTCGATGTCGGTATGGCGTTCGTCCACACCACAAGATAAACCATCGGCTATCTCTACACCGGTACATTGGGGTTGATTTGGTGCTCCAATTGTAATAGGGTATTTGGCTGCGATAATGTCACCGTTCCCATCGTCCATACGTGTTGGGGAACCTTCACAAGACATAGCGTTTCCGACGAGAGGTTCGAGACCTGTACCGAAGCAGGGGCCAACAATCTCAGTTTGGACCGTCATCAATTCAGCCAATGGTGTTACTAGAACATCATTCGGTAGGTTGATAGAGCCTACCAACCAAGAGAAGAAGTGACAACCAAATGCTATTAAATGTAGGAAAATAAATATGAAAGTAGCCATTTTAGAATATGGCGCATGGTTGAGTCGATGGCGCGTGAAACTTTCGGTCATCGTTGTTCACTAATAAACAAGCTTTATACTCACCATTTTTATAGTAATTGAGAAAGTTGCTCTTCCGGGTCAACTTCTATGTACACTGTTTTCATGACCTTGGCATCGCTTGGTATATGGTCAAGCTTAGCCATTCGCTTTGGCAATACAATATGTACCAGGTCCTCTTTACGATGTACCGTCATGCGTTCCATATCGATATAGTGTGGAGCTTCGTAAAATAGAACCGTACCCACTCCCTCGCCGGAAATGTTTATACATGGAGGCCACACACTGATGATTACATCGTATTTACATTCAATATCGGGCTTAAATGTCAATACGATGCTATTCTGTAACATGGTTTCGGTTTGGAAAAATTCATTATCGTGTAGTTGAGCGTATATATTAACAAGTAATAAAAGTAATATATGTGGAATGAACCTGAACATTGGAGATGGTTAGCTTGGGGGATTGGTCTTATCTTATTCTTCTTCCTTTTGTACTATTGTATGATAAAATCCGCTGAGGCTGTGAGATTAAGACTATATCCCCCCGATGCCGTCCTACCATTAATAGACAATGAGCTTACACGCAGAAAATCTACGACAGAGAAAACCATTGAGGATGACACCGATAAAGGAGAAGATTGGCAGTCACCAGCGTGACATGGAATATTATCACGACACTGCGACGTATGCTATAGTAGGCATATCACTACTCGCAGCATTCACCAGCTTGGCACAATACGTTGTACCCATTTTATATTTCACAGATGTGGTATGGTTGGAGTATGGAGACAAGCATTGCAACACGAGCACGATTCCAAAACTGTACAAGGCTTCTTTGATTTGTACCGCGTTGTTGGCCATGGCTACGCATTACACAGAATTGCAAAGTCCCTTCCAAATACATATGTTGGTCGCAACGGTACCAGTGTTTAGTGTCGCACATCGACAACAAAAAGATAACAAGGTGTTGGAGTTATTTTTCGTTATAGCCTGGTTGGTAATGAAAATAGGAATGACATGGTTGGCAACGTTTCAATATATCAATGTAGCGGGCGAGGCATACAGTAAATGGGTTACTGTTGTAACGTATACACCGTTGATGAATCCGTGGACAAATCCTCCGGTAATATTGGTTATGATGATTGCTTGTATCGCTTCGGTCATGGACCTTGCCCAATCTTTCTGGGTGATAAGTTCCAATCATAAATTAATTTAACAGTATTTATTGCTATTCTTTTTATACAATATGAACACTAATGAATTCTACAACAAGTCTGGCCTCGAAGCTCGTAAGCTTAGAAAAGATGAGATAGATGAGTTTGCTATCAACTTACGACTCAAGTGGAAGGACCAAGAGTTTACCAGGATAGCAGACCGCATTTGGGCTAGTAATGCGATGAAAGCTATGCTCAACTTCACACCACAGATGGGGAAACTAGAGGACGAAGAACGTGTTCTACCTGTCAAAGAGATTAATAAGTGGTGCAAACGTTCTGTGAATCTCTTCTCTATCGAACAAGTACAAGAAGAATTCTTTAGCATATATCAACGAGACCCAGCCAATGCTATACAACAATGGAGTCCGTATAAGTCTTATTTACCCGGTGAATTAGTACAGTATGTACCAGAAGTAGACGGTGACATATGGAGATTAGATGATAAATTAGAACAGAGAGGTAATCAAATCTTCGACAAAGAGTCCAACACATTAGTACGGCCTGAGGATGCGAAATGGAAAGTATGGGAGGAAGTCAAAGGCGAGGCTGAGCCGGTAGAGATACAACCACCCACACAGGTTGCCTTTGACGCGTTTCAACCAGAAATCTTGGATTTGAGTACCATGGCACGGTGCTATTGGATGTGTTTAAAATACATTGACGGCGAAGAACGTGTCAAAATAGAGAGAGGTTTAAATGAAACCGATGCAAACTTTCGTATTCGAGTTGCGCTACAGGAACAAAACGACAGGAAGGAATGGATTAGACAAAAACTAGAACCCAGACTGGACTACCTCCGTATGGACTCCAAATGGATACCTATGTCAAGAAAGAGGGGTATCCAAGACAAGTTAAAGGGTAGGGGATGGCCAGGTTCCAAATACTGGGTATGTCTACACTTTCGAGGTACTGGACAGTTGGTAACGGAACCTAATCGGTCGAATAATCCGATGCAAGAGTTGAGAATATCACACCAACAGGTATGGTTTGCCCGTTCAACCTTCTTGGCGCGTCTTGTCAAAGTGCATGGCAACATACCCAACTTGCTTGCAAAATACAATAGGCACCAAACCAGTGGAATTGAAGAGGAAAAGTTGCGTAAAAAGGTGTTGAATGCGTTCACGGAGATAGACCGGTATACCAATGATTTAAATGATTTGGGAACCGTTACTATCAACAGGGCTATGGATGTCATAGCTTCTGATATGGTGAACAACTCTCATAGAGAGAAGTACCAGTTATTCTACCGAAAAGATTTTCAGTGTGTGATAGAAACCTCAGATGACGGCATAAATCGTACAAACGATGAAGATGTATGGGGTAAAATTGTGTACATTACCGAAGGGGCCCGGACGAAATATGGCCACGGGGTAGTAAAGGCCATGGAAGAGGTATTCACTAACCAAGGCCTTCGCAAACACGAGACTTACATACGCCGTGTCAGGCCTAGAGAAGACCAGGATGATAAGCTAGACCCTGTAGAGACTGTAGAACGCCACTGGGATGAACGTGCCCTACTATGGAGAGAGCTGTACAACTATTTTCATAAACCACTAATAGAATGGGAGAAAATGCATTTTGAATTCCACCACAGTACGGACGAGGCTATGAATAAAAGGCTTGGGATATCACATGGTCGTTTTCACGAATTGATAAAGGAGATTTATAGTAACAATGGTGGTTTACCATTCGCACAAGTTCCAGCCGAGACTAATTATTATGTCGAGAAAATTTTCGGTACTGAGAAATCAATGGGAATAGTAAGAGAAGCACGTAAATTCTTCGACAAAGGATTAACCTTTTTCAAGTTAGCATTCGAAGAAGAACAAGCATTTATCAGATTGAACCCGATTGGTGATGACACCAGCGAAGAAGCGAAGAAGATGGTGTATTCCATGCTGCGATATAGGCCTGCCGGTAAAGAAGGCAATACGATACGGTATATCCTACGTTGTCTATACAATGGCGCATCCAACACCGATTCCGGGGCTTTGCACAAAATAGCTTCAGACGGGTCGCAATTCTTTGACTGGGGTACCAGAGTACGAAAACTATTTTTCAAGTTTTGTATGTTCTATGGTCTGTTAAGACAGCGGTCATATATAGCAGCAAACGTAGAATTCGAAGAAATATATAACAACTGGTCAACTATACGATTGAGGAGTTTTAACCGACAAGACATTAAAATTGATGCGTTTCAAACGATATGGGCCCAAGGAGCCAAAGCAGTAGCAGCAGCAGCAAAAAATCAAATTTGGCAAATTGATATTTTTCAAAAAGATGGTCCAGTCGATGGCAGCTGGCAAGCATTCGATGCTCACCCACTCAAAGAATATAATAATAAGGGAGAAGTGATTGAGATAAGGCCGAACAAATATGAAAATATGCCATTGCTATTCAAAACTAAAAAATCAGACTATTGGAAAAAGAAATATGGCCCAGAGAGGGGAGAGCTTATACGCTGGAAGAAGATGTTGACTTGGTGGTTTATTTATTTGCGTAAGTTGGATATGTCTACCGTAGATAGCGATTGGAGCCAAGGAACATCCGTTTATGAGGCCTGTAACCAGTTGAGAGAAAAGCATATACGTTTCTTGATAGCTTACTTGCCGGAATATCGTATTCATTCCGATAAATTATACGGGCCATTGGTTTTTGCTCGTTTACAAAAACCATCCGAAACGGTTTATGACAATGCTGTATTGCATGTCGTAGGGTATTGTGACCGATTAGAGTTTAACAAAGATACACTGGTTCCAATAAATGAAGACTTAACATGTATGCAATGGACGGTTAATGGTTTCAATGAAGATGATAATATCAATGTTTGGTTGTCTGGAACAAAAAATATATTAACACAAACCATTACAAAGAACCCTATCAATCAATATGGACCAACTGCTCTAACTCCTGAACAAGAAGCAACCTTAAGGGACGTTTACGATGAAACAGGGAATCAAGTACGACAAGAGGTCGAAGAAAATATACGTGAGTATAATAAACTGAGAATTGCTCAAGCTAAGGACGAAGAGGCGTTAATAGAGATACACAAAGATGCCAAAAAGGCTGAAGATAATATGGAAAAACTAAAGAAGGAGGAACAACAACTAGTGGAAAAATTACGCCAGGTAAAGGGACTCATCGGCGACTTAAAGCAGAAAGCCGTAGCAAATCCCGACAGCGATGAATAAAGGGTATATATCTTATTAATTAATATTAAATGTACTTATCAGATTTTGTATTTTTTTCAGTAACACTATCACTACTCGCACTAATGGCTATATTGTCCGCTTGGGACCATGTTGGACACTACACCGACTGGGAAAGGAAAGTACACATAATTACAGCTGGTAAACTAAACCAACCGGTCATTGTAGAAAACCCAACACCCGCGTTGAGAGCGACTAAACCAGAAGTCCTGGTTGAATGCGATTGTAGAGATTGGGCACTCTGGAACAACGAGGGAATAGAAACCCCGACCTGTTGTCGAAACGACACAGTGTCCGCGTTGAAAAGTCTTATAACTGTTCTAAATGATTCCAATATAAAATATTCTTTAGAGGGTGGAACGCTACTTGGAGCAGTTCGATGTGGTGAATTTATTCAATACGACTACGATGCCGATATCACTGTTGAGAGTCCAGAACCTTTCCTAGTGAAGGCTGCGCTAGATAAATGGCATAGACAGGACTTAGATAATATATTTGATAGGATGACTGTACATTTAACAGGGTTACCATGGCCACAAACCGTCATCGAAGGTTCATTGCAATCGCATGTTATGGTTGATATTCACATTGTAGACCGATTGTACAAGACACGCCCCTGCCTGTTCGAAGGTGTAATGATGGCCTGTACAGATGATTATCGCGCCCATTTGACCGGACTATACGGTAAAGATTGGATGATACCCCACCGCTGGACCAATAGTAGAAAAGAAGATTTGGACGAATCTATCGATATGAAACAGTTGAATCACTGCGTAGAGAGACGAGAGATGATGAGACATCTGTGTGTTGAATTTGATGACGTAATCGTTGGGGATAGGGATTGTTCGAAGAATACAACGCCTTCCTAGCCATCGGGCGCGTTGAGACCCACTGGTCGAGCCCTACCCAGTGCAATTCAGGGGTCTTCGCTATCTGCTGTCTCAAATACCTTATCTCCTGGAGCAGAGTAATGATAGTTACATCTCGCGGCATTGATGGTTGTGTACACCCTTATATATTCGAGTATAAAGGTATGACCAATCCAATAAATGGACGTACTGAACGACTCAACCGACCAACAAAAACCGCTCATCCCAGGTGACTTGGGAAAGAAAACGAACAGGAGAATGTTCTATTGTAACTATATATCAGTAGGGCTCACACTGGTGTTGATATTGATTATCACCTGTATCACCGGAGCCATGGTTCACAAAGTCAACGATACCGTAAGCAATACGAACGAAGTAATAGAAGAATTGAGAGAATTGTTACCGTACAAGGGTCTCGCATTCGCATTAAGATGGGCGATATGTAACGATACCAACTTTACTAAACATTATGGTCCAAACATAGTGGGCCCAGTGTGTAATACTACATGGACTAATTAAAATTTTAATTTTAAATTTTCTAACTCTTTCCAAACTACTTTCTTTTCCCCGTCTCTGGTTCTACTATCCAATTCTACACGCTCAAGCCTACGAAAGTCATGTCTCATACGACATTGGGGGCAATCTATGGTGAATGGGCCGGTGGCACATCCGTTGTTATCAGTACCTCCCATGTACTGACCGAAAATGAGCTCATTGTTCGCCTGCTTTAAATGTAGGTCATCGTTGTCCTGTTGGTTACGGTCGTACCTTATCACGTTGGCGGCACACCCACCACAAATGCAATGGGGTAGAGCATATGGATTACCAGGGGGATTGTCATGTGTAAAAATATATCCGTGTACGGGCTCTGGACTATCCATATTAAATGAAGTGATGACACCCTCAGGATTATCTGTCTCCCCTTGACAAATCATACACATCCAGGTTGTTACACTGGTTGCCTCTTCTATTGCTCGTTCTTCGTTCATTTTTGCATTAGCCCTCACCCGAGTCTTTCTTCTTGCTGCTTCTTTGTACGTGGCGAAATGTGTATATTTGCCAACATTGTATTGTGGGAGAAACCATCCAGGGCCATATTCTCCCATTTCTTCCCTATGGTCACGGCGGGCCGTCCGTGCGTCCGAACCAGGCCCGCCATCTTCATCATCAGAATCATCCTCCGACGTTTCGTGTGCTACATCATGCATTTTAGTATCAATAACAAACAGCGTATGAAATTCAATAGCTGACAATCTTATAACGGGACGCCGGCCCTCTGGAATGTCCCTGAATAACAAATGAATAGTTATTTCACCATTTCTACCTGGCTCTCTGACAACCATCACATTATCAGATATCTTCAGTTTGATTCCTGTTTCAGATTGTAGTCGGGTTAGTATCTCTTTTCGCTGGTCAGGTAATGGCGGTGGTCGTTCATACTCCTCTTGCCAGACGTCCCGGCCAACGTAGTCCGGTTCCTTGTTGTTGGTCCAGTCCCGGCGTAACGCGTAGACAGAGCCAATTAGCGGGACGTTTACCTGGTCCCAGTTACGGTAGTAATCGTATCCCAGAAATGATAATTCACCATTGAAATCATTTGTCAACCTTTCTAATGACCTAGAGATACGTGTCGGGAAGGCCCCATCATCGAAAACAATGTCATACTTCTTAATAGTTTCAGGCTGAAGCCGCCACTCCCTTACTTTCGGGTTTTCGACATTCATCAATTCCAATACAGCCTCTGAATCATTTATTTTGATGATATGATACAATTGTCCGGACTGGTTGTGCATATACACCTGTTGCAACCTTGGCTTCCATCTTAGAGCCCTTAGAAACAAATATAAACGATGCTCAAACGGCCAATGTTCGGCGATTAAATGTTGATGTCTACCGATGAATTCAGCATATCTACTCCTATCGGGGTTGCTTTGTACAAATGTTTGATGCGCAATGCGCCTAACCATTCGCCCGGAGGGGGTATACTTCAAGAGGGGCCAATTGACATAATCCGTAGCGTGCCACGAATACCAATGTCTCTCATCTACAACACCATTCCATTGTCCTGATATTCTTGGTCTACCAGGGTCGGCTCCAAACTGTATAGGCAGTAAATCAGCGTTTTTCTTCAAGTGCCACCACTGTCCATCATCTGGGAAGTTGTAAATCGACTGTATACGTTTATCTTTATCCAACCCCGGTGGCAACCATACACTGAATTCCTCGACGTTCCTCCTGACTCTACCACCGGCTAAACTTTCCACTACCTTTTTGTCTATTTTATATTCTTGGAAGCCTTCTGTTTGATTGAAGGCGTAGTCATAGCGTTCAAGCAAGCTTTTTTGGTCTATCATGTACACACCACAATATCGGTCCCTATTTATCTGGTTCACAGCCCAAACCCATTGTTTATGGTTCTTTCCATCGTTTGCCATACCGTAATTTGCTCTTAACGCCGGTCCAATGATTAAAACCATTTCGTCTTCTATACCAGAGCCCCTTCCACAACGTGCGAAGCGGCGCGGATAGTCTATTACCTGTCCGTTCTCTGAGACCGACATGCCTTTTTCTTCTTCCGTTGCTGGCTTTCTTTTCCACACGCTACCAAATAACAGTTTAAGACCCTTACTGTTCGCTAATGGATATTCGAGGAACCCTCTGACTTGTTTGTCGTGCTCATAATCTTTACCTGCTGCTTCACACAGCTCATCTGGGTCATCACGTATTGGCCAGTTGCGCATAATTCTAATAGAATATGGCGTTTTAAACATTTTTTCGCGTACCCATTCTGTAACGAGCTTGTTGTCTTCTGTTTCTTCGTAGGGTTTTCCCAAGAGGCCTTGCTCTCCTATGTATTTGTATAGCTCTGCTATCCATATCCACGACCCTACTACTACACGAACCTGATTGGACCCCACCAGCTTCTGCCCTGGCGATGGCAACGCCATTATTGTTTTTCCAACAAAACTCTGTTGATTGTCGGCCTTATCAATAACACGTATATCATAAGGAGTGAACTTCAGTGATTTGTATAAATCTGCTCTCGCTTTTATCCCCAATTGTGCAACTATGTTATTTCTAACATGGATAAACGCGGTCATCCTCAAGTTGTATGTGTAGAATCGTTGGTATGCTACACCAGGCTCCTTCGGCCATAACATGGAATGTTCATCACTGTCGTCTTTCGTCATAATAGACTCGTCAGCCATGTAGTATACGTGGTCCACCTGACAAACAGAATTGAAATACCTAGAATAAAACATTTCATTCACTCTGGGGGGTTGTTGGGTATTTATCAACTGCGTTTGCAACCACGCAGCTTGGTCTTTATCAACAACTGGAGATGTTTTATCAATTGATTCCACTGTTTGCATCGTACCATCGTTTATCATGTCTTGCACCTTATAGTTCACTATAGTGAACCTGTCCCC
>Ga0209404_10001461_pt1 | contig 15867 bp, 18 predicted proteins | sample TroAtlMetagenome_2_FD_187447 | JGI IMG/M metagenome (GOLD analysis project Ga0209404, IMG submission 187447) | Marine eukaryotic phytoplankton communities from Atlantic Ocean - Tropical Atlantic ANT8 Metagenome (SPAdes) (version 2) | ecosystem: Environmental > Aquatic > Marine > Oceanic...
TAATAGATTCCGTAAGCCAAATCCTGATGTTAACCCTACTAAGTTCCCAGAAAATGAAAGATTTAGTGAGCGTACTTCTACTGATACAGGTAATCCTTACACTGAGTTTGTAGAAGAATCGACTAAGTTAAATGATCTGGGTTATAGACCTGTAGGTTCAACTAACATGTCAACTACCACTAGACTTAGACAAATGACAGGTAACATTAAAAAGTTACGTCAATTAGCTAAGGAAATAATGGATAATACATCTGAAGAGGATTTTCTACAGATTGATAATGCACAACCATTTGTCAAGAGCCTAGATACTTACGTCAAAATGGCAGATGAAATTAATGAGATAATAGCTAGTGGTGGTGATGATACCGTTGAAGCATTGAGACGTTATCTTAGTGCAGACATTGGTAGTAAAAAGACTATTGATATGTCTGACTTAAATGGAAGAAAGGACTTTATACTTTGGGATTTTGACGGAGATCGTATTCTTACTGTTACACCACAAATGGCTCTTGCTTTAAGAATTGCAGTACAATATAATTTAAAACAAGCGTCTGATATAGCTACAGGAGTAATGCAATTACCTAGAGGTGTTAATCCTACAAGACAAGCTATGGATATTCTTGATCATATACAACTTGCAATGGTTGAGATGAAAAAGATTTCATATATGTCAGGTGCTGGATTAGAAATTCAAAAAGGTAAAGATTTATTTGATCCTGTTGTTAGAACGAACATTAAGAAAGAAGTTAAGAGAATTGAATTAGAAGAGAAAACTTTTACTGAAAATTTAAAGGAAAAAATTAGAAACGGTGATGTAAAACAAGCTCGCCAACTAACTGATATCTACGCCATTACAAATGGGTCTGTTACCAGTATGTCTAACATCCAGAACTACCTCAAGAAAAGGTTAGGTTGGGCTGGAGGAGAGATTAATGGTAAACGTATTCCTCCTCAAATATGGAGAGAAGTAGCGTCTGTTTATTATAATTCTATCTTAAGTGCTCCTAAAACAGGTGTAAGGGCTATTGTTGGTACTAATTTAATTACTGTACTTAGACCATTCCAGATGTGGGTTGGAGCTACCGTAAAAGGTAATAAGGCACAAGCTGCTGTAGCTGCTTCTACTATTGATGCCATTGGACATGCCTATGCAGAAAGCTGGAAAGTCTTTAAATATAATTGGGATCAAGGAGTACATAATAAACGTATGACCTATCAGGGACGTTTTGATAGACCTAGAGACCTAGAGAATTTTAAGAAGTTAGCAGAATTTGCAAATGAGTTTGGTACTCCAGCTGAACAAAGGATGTATGGTGTCATAAATAATTTAGTTAAGATGAACACCAGTCCTTGGATGAGATATTCACAAAATCTTATGGGAGCGGGTGATGCTGCATCTAGAACTGTACTAGGTAGATTTACAGCTCGTATTAGAGCAGCTCAGGAAGGAGTGGAAAAAGGGGTTCCTTTAGATAACTTAACTAACTATGCAAAAGCACAGGAACAAAGATTCCTTGATGAAATATTTGAAATTGGTGACGGTAATCAATTTGTAGTAACAGACAAAGCTGCTTTAATGGCAGGTGCGGAAGCTACTATGACTAGACCTGTTGAAGGTTGGTCAAAAGCTTTTGAAGCTTTAAGTAAAAACCCAATAGGTATGATTTTCTTTCCCTTTGTTAGAACTAGCTATAATGCTGTACGTTTAACTACACAACATACTCCAGTGGAGGTGTTTACTAAAAGGTACAGAGATATAATGGCAGGTACTAATTTAGAAAAGTATGGAATAACTCCAGCAGATTGGCCAGCTGAAAAGGCACTCATGGAAGGTAGAATTGCTATGGGTAGTATGATTCTTACTATGGCAATGATAGGTGCATCCCAAGGTGTTATATACGGAGATGTACCCCGTGATAAAGAAACAAGAGACTTATGGAAACTAGAAGGTATTAAACCTTATACATTCCGTTTAAATAATACATTAGTATCTTACAGAGATCTTGAACCTTTTAACACAATTATAGCAACTGCAGCGAACCTATTCAATTATCAACACGCTTTAGATGAAGATATTAAAACTGAATTTCTAGAGACTTTAACCTTTATGACAGCTGCTGCCCTTGTTGATAAATCTATGCTTGCAGGTGTAGACGATTTAGCTTCTGTATTAGACCCCCAGGGTTTACAAAGAAAAGGCGGTAGATTATTTGCCAAAACAGCAAGATCATTACTACCTTGGTCTGGTTTGTTAGGTAGTATAGGTGATGTACTAGATGCAAATGCAAAAGAAGCTCAAGGTATGTTAGAGATTATGGCTAGCAGAGATGCTGTATTTAAGTCTATGTTATCTCCTAAATATGATATTCTAGCAGAGGACAGATCTGGTAAACCATTTATGGTAGGGCCACGAACCCCGTTATTAAGAGCACTTAATTTCTTATCTCCTGTTGCAATAACAAATACTTCTAAAGATCCTGTTAAAACAATGTTATATGAAATAGGATACAACTTACCAGAAATAACAAGGTCATATAAAGGCTTACGTTTAACTTCTGAGGAAAGATCTTTAATGTCTAAATACCTTTCTATGAGTAATCTAAGATCAGAACTAGAAAAAGTAATGACAAGTAAGTCTTTTAAAGACGGTTATAAGGAGTTTAAAGAGCTACAACTTCGTAGACGTAATGGATATAGAGTTGAAGATCAAGAGTTCTATAGGATGGTTGCGAGAGTCTTTAGAAAAGCAAAGAAACAAGCATATCAGAAAATGATAATTCAAAATCCTGAGCTTGGTGATAAATTAAAAGAAGCACGGATTAAGCAAAAACTAGGTCAAACAGGTAATTATAAGCAGATTTCATATTTAATAGACGGTTTCCCTAAGTAGCACTATACTTTTTACATTGATTATCAATGGCAGTCACAACTAAAAAAACTTTCTCTGCCACGACTAATGCAACTACAACAACATTTAGTCCTGTCAGTATACAACTGAATAACCAAGATGATCTAGATGTATATGTTACACTTTCGGGTGGTACTAGAGTACTGCAGTTACACCAATCTACTGGTAGTACTGCACAATCTAGTCACCCACAGGTGAACAACACAGATGGATTGTACTATCCTGCAGTTTCAGCAGGTACAACTTTATATAACTACACACTATCCAGCGATAACAATACAATCACATTTAACTCTGCACTACCGCAAGGTGCAGTAGTCTTCTGTGAGCGTAGAACTAGAGATGAATCTGGTTCTTACACCTCTTTTGCGAGTGGCAGTACTATTAGGGCTACCGATCTTAATAATTCAGCGAGAGAATCAAACTTTACTGCACAAGAAGCTAGAAATAAAGCTTTTGATTTAGAAGGTAAGATATTTAATGCTTTAGGAACAGCTAATTATGTCGTCAAAACTACAGATACTGGTACAGTTACATCAACAATGATAACTGACGGTACTATAGTCAATGCTGATATTAATGCAAGTGCCGATATAGCTGGTAGTAAACTACTAGATGACTCTGTAACCCTAGATAAACTAGGATCAGGAGCGTTACCAACAGATATAACAGTTAATTCTACTAATATAGTTAATAATTCTATAGTAGATGTTGACGTTAACACCTCTGCAGCTATTGCGGGAACTAAGATCTCTCCCAATTTTGGCAGTCAGAACGTAATAACTACTGGAACTCTTGGAGCTGGAGCTACTACTATAGGTGCGTTAGGAGTAACAGGTAATATAACTGTCTCAGGAACTGTAGATGGACGTGACGTAGCAACTGACGGTAGTAAATTAGACGGTGTTGAGAGCGGAGCTACCGCAGATCAAACAGCAGCAGAGATAAGGACTCTCACTGAAGCTGCAACAGATAGTAATGTATTTACTGACGCAGATCATACTAAACTCAATGGCATAGAAACGGCAGCGACTGCCGATCAGACTAATGCAGAAATAAAAACTGCATACGAAGCTAATGCTAATACTAACGAGTTCAGTGATGCAGAGCAAACTAAACTTGCTGGAATCGAAACAGCAGCTACAGCAGATCAGACAGCTGGTGAAATAAAAACACTACTACAATCTAACAAGCTTACTACTGCTGAAATTGCAACTGGTACTTTAGATAACAGATATTATACAGAAACCGAACTTGATCCTTCAGCTAGTGCTGGTCAGAACGTATTAGACGCTAGATACTACACAGAAACAGAAGCTGAGGCTAAGTTCCTTAGACAAGACTCTTCTGAAACTATAGCTAGTGGTGTTGCTTGGTCTAACTCAGACGCATATGTAGCTACTACTGCTGCAATTAATGCTAGAATTATTGACCTTGTTGATGAGGTTGGTGGTTTTACAGCTATTGCAAACCAAACTAGCTTCCCAACAACTAACCCACAAGGAGCTACAGGACAGGCAGCTATCTTAAGTATTGCAGCTACAACTGCTACTTTAACTCCTAGCGGTACGACAATAACTATAGCTAATGGAGCTGGTACAGGAAACACTGTTACTATTACTGGTGCTCCTACAATACCTCAAAACTTTGGATTTTTAGTAGAGTCAACATCTACATTACATACATATAGCTTCCATAGATTAGTTCCTATAGCAACACAAGTCAATACTGTTGCTACTAACATTACTAATATTGTTAATGCTGGTGCAAACGTAGCAGATATAAATAACTTTGCTGACTTATATCAAATAGCAGGAAGTGCTCCTACACAAAGAGCTGATGGAACTTCACTACAAGACGGTGACTTATGGTTTAACAACAGTAATGATGATTTACGTGTCTGGGATGGAAGTGCGTGGTCTATCATCACACCTTCTCAATCAGTTTTAGATGACGTAGCTATTGTTTCTGGAGCAATTACATACTCTGAAGATTTAGGTCTTATTACTGATTCTGTATCTACAGGTAGCTCTAATGGCTCACTTGATATAGTTGCAGATATTTTAGAAGATGAAAGAACATTTACTGTTACTGCATCTGGTGGAGCTTACTTTATTGATGGAGTATCTAAACCAGCATTATCATTACATAAAGGTTGGACATATACATTTGATTTAAGTTCTAACACTTTAGGTAGTCATCCACTAAGATTTTCTAGTGGTGGAAGTGCATATAATACTGGAGTTACTGTTACAGGTACTCAGGGTACCTCTGGAGCAAAAGTACAACTTGTAGTACCAGAATCTCAACCAACATCTTTTGCTTATTATTGCACAGCTCATAGTGGTATGGGTAATACTATAACTGTAGTAGAAGATCCAGTCAAGGCTGTAGCTGATATTGCAGCTAATGTTGTAACGGTAGCTGGTATATCTACAAACGTGACAGCAGTTGCAAACAATAATTCAAATGTAACAGCAGTAGCTGGTAATTCAAGTAATATTAATGCTGCTGTAAGTAACGCATCAAACATTAATAGTGCAGTTTCTAATGCTTCAAATATTAATGCAACAGTTTCTAACGCTACAAATATAAACACAGTTTCTGGTTCTATAGCTGACGTAAATAGATACGCAAATGAATACAAAATAGCTGCTTCAGCACCTGGAAGTCCTAGTGCTGGTGACTTATGGTTTGATACAGCTAATAATACACTGAAAAACTATAATGGTTCTGCATGGTTAGGTATTACATCTAACTCTGGTATTCAAAACGTAGCTGACGACACTTCTCCAGAATTGGCTGCTGCACTAGATTGCAATAACTATAATCTTACTGAGGTAGGAACTGTTAATGGCAATAATTTACAAATTGACTTTGGTACACTTTAAATGGCAAAATTATTAAAACTTAGACGTGGTACTTCAATTCAGCACGGGTCATTTACTGGTGCCGAAGGTGAAGTAACCATAGATACAGATAAAGACACTGCTGTCGTACATGACGGTAGTACAGCAGGAGGTAAGCCTCTTGCAAAAGAAGATTTAACTAACGTATCTAGTGCAACTATTGCTGGTAGGTTAGATAATGACTCAATAGCTACATCTAAAATAGCAGCTGGTGCTTTACCAACTGACGTAACAGTAGTAAACGCAAACGTATCCGCTACTGCTGCAATAGCAAATAGTAAACTAGCTGATTCAGGTGTTAGTGCTGGAACGGTTGGTTCTAGTACAGCTATCCCAGTAGTTACTGTTAACTCAAAAGGTATTGTTACGAATACTTCAACAACTGCAGTTGACAGCACAACTATTGCAAACGGAACATCAAACGTAGCAGTAGCAAACAACGGAAACATAACAGCAACAAGATCTGGTACAGCTAGACTTCTAGTTGATGACGCTGGTGTTGACGTAACAGGGAACATTACAGCAACAAACGATGTAACAGCTAAAGATATTGTTATTAGTGACACAACACCATCTCTTAGTTTCACTGATACTGACAACAACCCTGATTTTAAAATTACAGCAGACTCAGGTGCTTTACAGTTTATTGATGCTACTAACTCAAACACTAATAGATTAGTAATTAATTCAGATGGTCATGTTGATGTAACTGGCAACCTAGACGTTGGTGCTGGTGTTGACGTAACAGGAAATATTACACTTACAGGAACAGTTGACGGTAGAGACGTAGCGACTGATGGTACTAAGTTAGATGGTATAGAAGCATCAGCTACTGCTGACCAGACTGCTGCTGAAGTTAGAACTTTAGTTGGTTCTGCTAGTGACAGTAACGTATTTACAGATGCTGACCATGCAAAACTAGATGCACTTACAACTTCAAACGGTGTTATACTTAATGGTGTAACTGCAACAACACAGTCTGCTGGTGATGCTTCAACAAAAGTAGCTACAACTGCATACACAGACACAGCAATAACAAACTTAGTAGACTCATCTCCCGGAGCTCTTAATACTCTTAACGAGTTAGCAGCAGCTATAAACGATGATGCTAGTTTCTCTACAACTATTACTAACAGTATTGCTACTAAAATGCCATTGGCTGGTGGTGAGTTTACAGGTAACGTAACTTGTGAAAACATTACACCTGATGGAGATAGCAGCAGAAACTTAGGTACAAACTCTGTAAGATTTGCAAACGTATATGCTGACAACTTTGTTGGTAGTGGTTCAAATTTAACAGGTGTTGAAGCCTTTGTATCTGGTATGATCTTATTATGGTCTGGATCTACAGGTAGTATTCCTAGTGGATTTGTACTATGTAATGGATCTAACAGTACACCTGATCTTAGAGACAGATTTGTTGTTGGTGCTGGTAACTCTTACTCTGTAGGAAATACAGGTGGTGCTAATACTCGAACAGATACAGTTAACATTTCTGGATCTGATAGTGTAAACATAAGTGTATCTGGATCTGGTAACGTAGGTAACGAATTTGGTCAGTTTGGTAGTACTAACTTATATGGTTATAATGGTACTGGTGTTCAATACAGGGTCATGAATAACTTCTATTGGGGTACTACAACTCATAACCACGCCTATAACTTCTCTGGATCTGGTTCTGATACAGTAAATATTTCTGGTTCAGACAATGTAAGTATTGATACAAGATCACCTTACTATGCACTTTGCTATATAATGAAGACCTAATGAAGTTTAATCGTGAGTTATTTAAGAAAGATTTAAATAAAGCCTTTACTTTACTTACGGTAATTACAAATTGTTTTATTATTTCTGGAGTTATTCATCATTGGAGACCTAGACCAAAAGAAACTACTCCAAAGAACGAATGGAATAATACATACAGATATACTAATGACAACACCACCTCAATGGCAACCAATACAATTGCCAAATGTAGATAAGATAGAAACAATATCAATACCGCTACCCACAGCTGACGTTCCTAGTTATGTCCCTATGGTAGTACCTCCAAGTGATCTTAGAGAACCCGAAGGTACAAAACCAATTAAGACAGAAACTAAGGAACCGCCACCGCCTAAGTTAACTATACCAAAGTTTAATATAGATGTACCACTGCCTACCACAGAAGTAGTAGTGGCTGCAAGTTATGCAGCGGTATCTGCTGTAGCGGTAACTACATTTGCTCAACCATTTTTTGACACTATAAAGAAAAAACTACAAAAGTTCATACAAGGTAAAATAGATAAATGGAAGAAAAGAAAAAAGGACTAATAGGTAAACTAAAAGATGTTGCTGAAGATAAGGAGCATCAAATAGAAATCTTAGGTACATTTGTTCGACTTGGCGTGGTAGTGTGGTCAGGATTTATCATTACAATGAACTACGTAGATATACCTATGGTGAAGAAATCTGGAAACTCAGATATCACTTTTGTCGCCAGCGTTTTTACGGGAGCTCTGGCTACATTTGGTCTTACTACTGGTAAGTCACACGGAAACAACAAAGCACCAAACTGCCCAATGGCAAAGAAACAAGAACTCCAAAAAAATGACTAAATGGATAATCCTCTTGACTTTGTTGTCACCCGCAGTAGCGAGAGCAAACACTGTCACGCCTCAGTTTACAACAGGGTCGATGCAATCGACAACGACAACAAACCAAGTAATAACAGAGACTATCGAGCACGACATCAAGGGTGCAGCCGTAACAACTTACAGTGGTACAAACATAACAGTTGGCGGTACTGGTGGGATAGGTTCAGACAATGCAACCTATACACCGACAACAAACGCAGTAGACTGGGATTTACAGATCACCGAAAGAACAGCTGGAACGATAGAAACAATCTCGATAGAAAGAGAAATCGAAACAGACAGTACCACTACATCTTACTCTATCTTCTCTCAATAACCTCACCCGCTTTTGCGGAGGGAGAGACGCATAATAATAGTAATCCTGTGGCAGCTGCTACTGGAAACGTCACAAACCAGGCGGTGCAATTTCAGAATAATGGGGCACAGAGCAGACAATTCTTTGGCCCAAATATAAGTTGTAATGGCAGTACAATGACATTTCAGCCTTTTTATATGGGTAATCATGCCAAACCATTTGACGAATATATGCAGCCTAGTAGTTATACTCTAGCAGAGAACTGGGGGTTCCAAGTTAATTTCATGGTTCCCCTAGATAAATCAGGTTACAAACAGTGTAAAGCAATTGCCAAACGGCAAGAGGAGAAGATGAGGCTCGACTACGAGCTTGTCCGTGCTTTAAAATGTGCGGAATTACAACAAAAAGGTTTTACGATACGCCCGAAGACTCGTATTTATCACTTGTGTTCAGATATCGTACCAATTCAATCTTTAATTAAAAAATGACTACACCCACCCGTTTAATTTACGACAACTTTTTAAAAAAAGACCATTTTAATATACTTGAAAGAATCCTTTGGCATCCCAGTATACCTTGGCAATGGTCAAGAGGTCTTGCATATGGTGAAGACATGGTTATGGGAGACTATGATTGGAGACTTGCTATTAAATTACAGGAAGCTTATTTTGGTTGGAGTGACGTAGATAAGCGTGAAATTAAAGATGTGGATGGGAACCATTTTATTGACTGTGTAAAAATGCCATTAGGAAGTATTCCAGATCTTGAAAATGTACTGAGGTGTAAAATTAACTTCGACCATAAGATGTATGATAACAATAAACCAATTCACTGTGAAACTGGTTGGCATACTGACGCAAGAGTCAATGGAAAAGGTATATACACAGCCATATTATATATGGATACTAATAATGGTTATACAGAATTTAAAGATGGTTTTAAATGCCATTCTAAAGAAAACAGAATGATAATCTTTGATGCCAAAGAGATACATCAAGGTGTAACTCAAACTGACACAGAGTTTAGAAAAACAATCAATTACGTATTTACAGCAAATTTACTACCCAAAGGAGGAAAACAATGTTAGCCCTAATCAAACCACTTGCACTAACAGCTTTAAAAAGCCCTAAATTCAAACAATTTGTAGTGGATCTACTAGAAAAGTTAGTTGAATCTACAGATAACGAACTAGATGACCAAGCATTAGCAATAGTCAAAAAAGGACTTGATATAGCATGAGTATAACCGAACCTACGGTTATTGATGACCTACTACCACGGGATATGTTTGAGTTTTTCTCTCAAACTATTAGATCTTGTAACGAGTACAATTTATTACCATATACAGCACATCCAAACGAAAATACGTTACATGGTGATAAACTGCACGAAGCTCAAGCTCAAGCCCAAATGCACGTACAAATAAATGAATGTCAATTTATTCAATCATATACATGGCATGATTTAACTCCGTGTGTCACTTATTTAAAACAGCGGTTAAGTATTAGCACACTTTATCTGGCAAGAGTCAATGTTACATGGGCTGCTGCAAAGCCGTACATGGGTAACTTTCATGTTGACATGCAGAATCATTGTAAAGCAGATAAAATTCTTACATGTTGTTACTACTTAAATGATAATAATGGTCAAACAACTTTTAAAGAGACAGGCCAAAAAGTGACATCAAAAGCTAATAGAGCGGTTATATTCCCACATCGTATGGAACATGCACTTTTATGGAATACTGACACTAAATTAAGATATGTCTTAAATTTAAATTATGAAACAGAGTAGAGCAGGGGAACAACAGTTCAATGAATTACATAACTTAGTTACAACTGAACTCATAGATAGAATACGTAGTGGTGAAGCTACTACCGCTGATATCAAAGCTGCTGCTGACTGGCTATATAAAAACGATATTACAGGTGTAGCATTTGATACTTCACCTTTAGCAACATTAGCAGATATCATGCCAGATGTTGATTTTGAAACAGTACAAAAATCGGTAATTAAACGTGGCTCCTAAAACGGCAAAAAACCCTAAACGAACTGCAAGGTTTTATCGTGATAATCCTAAGTCGAGAGCGAAGAAGAACGCATCTCAGAGAGAGCGAAACAAAAGCCCAGAAAACAAAAAGTATCGTGCCGAACTCAATTCAGCTCGTAGAAAAGATGGTAACTATGGGAAAGGCGGTAAAGATTACTCACATACTAAATCAGGAAAGTTAGTAAGAGAATCCCCTTCTAAAAACAGAGCTAGAAACCGAAGTAAAAAATGACACCAGTACTTCCTACTTATAAACATTACACACAAAACTTAATAGTCATGACATCAACAGATGCTAAAAAACTCTGGAGAAAAGCTATTAAGGAGGCAAACAATTATGAATGTATTTATTGCGGACGAAAGCATCATGAATATGATCTTACCATTGACCATGTACATCCCAGATGTCTGGGAGGTAGTACCAGTGCTTGCAACTGTGTTCCCGCATGCAGACAATGTAATCAAGAGAAAGGAAGTAATAACTGGTTAATGTGGTTTAGGGATAATTTTCCACCAAATCCATTCAGAGAAAACCTAATTTTAAATTGGATTAAATGAATAAACTCTTTAACCCGAATAAACTATTATTACAAGAACTCAAAGATATAGCATATACTACACCTAAGCCCTTTCGCTGGGCTATGGTGTGGTTCTTGCTATGGTTTGAACCTTATTATGTAGATTATAAAGCTAAGAAAGCTGTAGATGACGCTATTAAGGAGTATCAATTATGCGAGTTCTGTGAGGAATGGCGTAATGAGCCAGGAGTTAAGATAATACCTTCTGAAGTAGAGGGTTTACAAGACATGAGTATTAACGTAGATTATGACACAAACACCAACACAGACGAAGACAGTAACTCCAGTAAAGAAACCTAGTCCAGTATATGATGCTAAAAGACTATTAGAGTTTCTTAAAGAATCAGAGGGGTCTGTAACAGATAAAAAAGGTATGCACATACCGTACCTAGATCAAGGAGGTTTACCTACTATAGGCTATGGTACAAGGTACTACACAGATGGTACAGAGGTGACTATGGACGATGCACCTATTGATGATGCAACAGCAACTGGAAATCTGCAGACTTATATGACTGAAGTAGGTGATTCCTTAATGGATATGCCAGGTTTTAAAGAATTAAACCCTAATCAAAAGGCAGCTATCATCTCATTTGGCTATAACTTTGGAGCTAACTTTTATAAAGATAAAGCTAACTTTGGTATTATATCTGGTGCAGTAGAAGACAATGACATAGAAGCCATACAAGATGCGTTTGGTAAGTATGTTAATGTTGCTGATGATACCAATGAAAAAGGTTATAGCGAATCACAAGGTTTAATAAATAGACGTAACAAAGAATTAGACTTATTTAATGAACCTATCAAAGTGAAAAAACCAAAACCTAAAAGTATGTACGACAAATATGTCAACAAGGAAGAAGAAGGCGACACCGTCTCTGGAAAGTAGACTAAAAGATGACTTTAGGTATTTCTTAACAGCAGTATGGACACATTTAAACCTACCAGCCCCCACAAGGGCACAATTATGTATAGCGGAGTATTTACAACATGGCCCTAAAAGACTTCAAATCCAAGCGTTTAGGGGTGTGGGTAAGTCTTGGATTACTGCTGCATTTGTTCTTTGGACTCTTTTCAATGACCCTAATAAAAAAATTATGGTTGTCTCCGCAAGTAAAGACAGAGCAGACAGTTTCTCCATCTTCTGTCAACGATTAATTGTAGAAGTACCTTGGTTATCCCAGTTAAAACCCAAAAATGATGACCAGAGATGGTCACGTATATCATTTGATGTAGGGCCAGCAGCCCCGCACCAAGCACCCTCAGTTAAGTCTGTGGGTATCACAGGACAGCTTACAGGATCGAGAGCTGACCTTATGGTACTCGATGATGTCGAAGTACCTAACAACAGTATGACGGAGCTACAACGTGAAAAACTCTTACAACTTGTTACTGAATGTGAGTCTATTCTTACTCCTAAACGTGACTCTCGTATTATGTTTCTTGGTACTCCTCAGACAACATTCACCGTTTATAATAAGCTAAGGGAACGTAGCTATAGACCGTTTGTTTGGCCAGCTAGATATCCCCGCAAACTTGCTATGTATGATGGGCTGTTAGCCCCACAGCTAGTTGAGGATCTAGACAAAACAGACATGGCTTGGCAGCCTACAGACACAAGATTTAAAGAGGAAGATCTCCTAGATAGAGAAGCATCTATGGGTAGATCTAACTTTATGCTACAGTTTATGCTAGATACTAGCTTATCTGATGCAGAAAAGTTCCCTTTAAAGTTTGCAGACCTAATAGTCACCCCTGTTAACCCTACACATGCACCCGAAAACATCATTTGGTGTTCTAGTCCCGACAATATCATCAAAGACCTGCCATGTACAGGGCTCCCAGGAGATTATTGGTACAGTCCAATGCAGACCCAGGGAGAATGGGTAGAGTATACAGAGACTATATGCTCGGTAGACCCCTCTGGAAGGGGTTCAGATGAGACTGTAGCATGCTTCTTATCACAGTTGAATGGTTTGATATACCTACACGAAATCTACGCTACTAGAGACGGTTATAGCGACAAGACACTATTAGAGATTTTAAGGAGATGTAGAAAGTATGATGCGAATACACTGCTCATCGAGAGCAACTTTGGCGATGGTATTGTATCAGAGCTATTTAGAAAACATTGTCAGACGACAAAGACAAACATTAACATAGAGGAAACTAGAGCAAATGTCAGGAAAGAAGATAGGATTATTGACAGTCTTGAGCCTGTGTTTAATCAGCACAGGTTGGTTGTTGATCCCAAGGTTATTCAATGGGATTATGCGTCAAATGCTGATGAGGCGACTGAAAATAGATTCCAATATATGCTTGCTTACCAAATCTCCCGAATGTGCAGAGAAAAAGGTGCCGTTCGACATGACGACAGAATTGACTCCCTTGCCCAAGGAGTTAAATACTTTACCGATGCCCTCGCCATCTCTGCCACCCAGCAGATTAGGGACAGGAGAAGAGAAGAGTGGCTAGACCACTTAGAGGCGTGGATGGATGATCCTCAAGCTGAAGCTAACCATATGGTCTTGGGGTTGGATTTAGACCAACGAAAAGAGGCCAGAGGATTGGCTGGAAGCCCTGATAACACTTGGTTGTAGAGGAACCCCACCATAATACACGGGGAAGTGGTGCTCCTCGTGGGTGGAAACAGCGGTCAGAGGGTGAGAAGTAAAATTCTCCCCTCTTCTACACGAGGAACCCGCTCGTGCTATATTTAACATACTCCTACTAACCCTATACTACCTTTGTACTGTTCTTACTGTAGGTAGGGGGCTTGAGGGGTGTCTTAAATTTTGACGAAATTGTTTGTGGGGGTTTAACGATGCCCGACCTGGCGTGAGACCCCCGCACGGGGTTAGTACAGATGTACTGTCAAGAGCATTTATACCTATTTGTGGGGAAACCAACACCATATCTAGTGGTTCGGTAATTACTACCTTCCAGAATTTTGAGCTGTTGCTAATGGCACTTTGTGGGGATATCAACACGTCCAAACATCTGTCAGCAACTGGAAACTTGCCCGCTCTGGTGGATTTGTTACAATAGAATATAACTAATTGTAAACATGAGCCACAAACACCATATACACACAATGAGTATAAATACCTATATGAGTAATAATACCTATAGTACACCTGTATTAGTGGGAGAATAAATATTCACCATCACGGCTCTGCGTCAGATAATAGATAAGAGGGTAACATATATTTTTTAAAATGGTTAAATATCTTGAAATCAAATTATTTGAGATTGCTGGTTGACAGTTCCAGAATCCATCGCTAATGTTAAGTCATCGGTCAAACGATTTCATTTATTAATCAAGTCACTCAATCAGTCACTAATTAACAAGACAAATAAATTGATACTTGACAAACAAAAATGATTCGCTAGATTGGATACATACCAAACAAACGGAGGATTTAAACAACTACACATGACATACGCTCAGTTGAGCGTTAATGCAAGAGAAATAGTTGCCAAGTTCACATTAGCTACATCGCAAGAGGTACAGCTAGGCTGTGACTGGTACAGATCAGCTCTCAACATATCTGGACGGATAGCGTCTAAATATCACATACGTGTTGAAGAAGCTGCGGGTGTCATCGCTGCATTATCGCCAAACAATCGCTGGGAACGTAACATTATTGACGCTGAAGCCATCATCAAATGTTGGGCTGCTGGCGGAACAGATGAGGATATCCTGGCCGTGAAGGTTTGTACCTACACGAAAATGCAAGAGAAAGCACTTAACATACTCAGAGGCTGTGACATTGTAACAACACTCAATGGCCCTAAGATTATAGAGTTTTTCAACTGCATCACAAACCCATTATTGAATGACGTATGTATTGACGGCCACGCCTATAGTGTCTGGTTCGGTCAACGTCTCACAATGAAACAAGTACCTAACATTGGTAAGAAGCTACGCCAGCAAATCAAGACTGATTATGTTGATGCGACTACATTTATCAATGAGGAACTAAACGAGTCCTATTCACCCGCTGACATTCAAGCAATTACGTGGGTAACACATAAGAGAATCTATGGTGTTTAATGACTACTAAACAGCTCACACTGATGCCCATATTAGACGGCTCAGTATTCGTAAACTCACAGGTCGTCAACGACCCTGTATTACTCTCAGTTCTTACCGATTTACATGACAGAAACTATCAATTCCCAAGCCAAGAAGTCGAACGATGGTACTTCGATACCACAAAAGGGCTATCTAGATCATCTAGAAGTACTAGATACAGACAGTGATGACTACGACCCTACTCCTTATTACTTGTATGATGATACAAATGGTGAGCCACCGATATCATGGGAGGAACGCCAAAGACTAGAAGATTCCAAGTTTAGGGAACAACACGGGTGGGCATAGGTAACTAGCCACCCACACCCCAAAATTCACAATCACGCACGGACGGACGCAGTTCCAGGGGTATTTGCCGTGCCACAAATTATTCACGCCATGAAAGTATTAGTT
>Ga0209404_10001463_pt1 | contig 15852 bp, 10 predicted proteins | sample TroAtlMetagenome_2_FD_187447 | JGI IMG/M metagenome (GOLD analysis project Ga0209404, IMG submission 187447) | Marine eukaryotic phytoplankton communities from Atlantic Ocean - Tropical Atlantic ANT8 Metagenome (SPAdes) (version 2) | ecosystem: Environmental > Aquatic > Marine > Oceanic...
GACCCTCGAGGTAGCGGATGGCAACAACGACGGATTCCCCTTTGTAATCTCCGATCGCAACGAACATGAAACCATGTTGGCCATCAGCAGAGGGGGGCTGGTACGAATGGGCCTTGGGTTCATCGGAATCGTGATGCTTGTCACCCTCTTTTTTACCTCTACGGGCTCTTACTCCCCCAGTGACTTTCTCCTGGCAGCTCTTACCGCCCCCGCCTGTCTGGTCTTGAGCACGTTTATTCTGATGTTTAACGATTTGGTGTTTCTTCGCAACCGGGTCAAACGTGCCCACGCCAATATCGAGGTTGCCCTGAAGAAGCGAATGGACCTGATCCCAAACCTCGAATCGATAGCCAAAACTTATCTTGAACACGAAAGGCAGCTCCACCGGGACATTGCCAGCCTGCGAGGGATCCTGAAGGAACGGGACTTCAGTCCGAATGAAATCGATACTGCCATCCGGGCCGATTGCGCAGTGACTGACCGACTTCTTGCTCTCCGCGAGGATCATCCCGACCTCAAGGGCAATACGGTCATGGGTGATCTCATGGACCGGCTGGTCCGGGTCGAGAATGAAATCGCTCTCATGCGGGAGGGTTACAATGACAGCGTGGAACTCTACCGAACCGGGGCTCAAAGATTCCCCGAAGTCCTCCTCGCCAAGACCTTTGCCTTCAAGGACGCCGATCTTCTCCGGGCCGAGTTGGAGGTTCGTCAGGTGCCTCAGGTCAGCATGGCCAACTGAACCCGGGCTCCCTCCCGTCCAGCCAAGACAATGGATTTCTCCTATCAAGGGAATAACCCGGGAACCCTCCTTGCCCGGTGAGGCCCTCTCGCCTAAACACCTCCGCAAACTCATGAAGGTCCTTAGCCAATCCACGCTCATCCTCTTCCTCCTCGCTTCCGGATCACTTGGCGTAGCCCAGCAGCCCGACCCCTTTCCTACTCCGGGAGAAATCACCAATATTACCGGCGGAGCAAAGCCGTTCTTTGAAATACGGGACGAGGACAACGTCTACGGCGTACTCGATGTCGCCATGGACGGAACAGTTCTCATGTTCAGCCTTCAAGGCGACCCACACCCCGACAAACGCCGTGGCAGTAAGATCTATTTGAAACGCTCGGAGGATGGGGGTGCCACCTGGAGCGAAAAACAGCTCATCGGCAATCCCGTCATACTCGACGTCGAAAAACTGGGAATCGGTCCCTACAACGGCAAAGGCTGGGGCAACGACAAACATCACCGGATTGCCAGCCTCGGCACCTCGGTTGTTGATGAGACCACCGGGGAAATCATGATCTTCCTGACCGCTCTCCACCCAGCCCTTTCGATGTACAAGAGCAGGGATCACGGCAAAACCTGGGCCCTCGAGGATATTACCTTCAAGAAGGATTCCCGTGGATTTCTTCCTATTCCTAACGGCGCCTGCGATCCCGGGATCACCCTCCGGCGCGGCCCTCATAAAGGTCGGCTCCTCGTGCCCTCCCGGGTTATGCCCAACTACAGCAAGCAGGAGGAAGGCAAGGGCTACACCAACGCGGTCTACAGCGATGACCATGGAAAGACGTGGCACCAGAGTGATCCTTTTCCCCTCGATGGCACCGGGGAATCCAGTCTGGTCGAGCTTCGTGATGGCACGATCTACCTCAACTCCCGTACTCACACTCGGAAAGGAAACCGGTGGGTGGCCTTCAGTGACGACAGCGGAGAAAGCTGGCGCGATCTCCACCAGGACGATGAGCTCTTTGACGGTCCTCCCGATGTCTACGGATGTAAAGCCGGCCTCCTTCGATTGGATCGGGATGACGCTGATATTCTCCTTTTCAGCACCCCCTCCTCTAATCTCCCCGGGCGCAAGAACATCCGGGTCTGGGTCAGTTTCGATGGGGGGAAAAGCTGGCCTCTCAACCGCCTTATCAAACGCGGGCCTGGCAACTACACGTGGCTGACCCAGGGGCGCAAGGGCACCCCCAGCGAGGGCTTCATCTACCTTCTTTCCGGCAAGGACTGGATGGCCCGCTTCAACATGGCCTGGCTCCTCGACGCCGGAGAACCAGAGGTGCTCCTGAGTAAGCGCAGCACCTACCGGTTCGCGGACCGAGATCTGTTTCATGCTGCCGAGAACACCGAAGCGTTTACCTCCAGCGAGCCACGCATGACGGAGAGTCCGCTGGGATATCGTCTGGAAAAAGGCAGCGTGGAAGGCAGGGTGCTCACCCACCGCTTCGTTCTGCCCTCCGGGAAAATGAAAGTGAGCTATCATGCTCCAGAGGATGCAAGGATTCAGCTAGCCATCATGGACGACAGCAATAGCCGCCTCCGCGATACCCACGCCCTCACGGGCTCCTACCAGATCGACAAGATCATCGACAACTGGCAGGACGGTCCCATCGACGAGTGGGTGGGAAAAACCGTTCAGGTTCAGTTCCAGCTGCATGGGGATGCCGAGATTTTCGGCTTCGCCTTCGACGACGTGTCCACGCCGGGCAGTGATACCGCCAGCATCGGCCCTTCGGATCACCGCTTTATCCTTCCCCCACGCCACGAGTATCTCATGGCGCAGAATCCTCCCTTCGTGAGATCCGTGGAGAACGCGGGCCCTTTCCCGGTCAGCGATAATCAGGTGCCAAAGCATTTACCTCTGGGGATACGCACGAGCTACCGCCTCGCGGACACTGGTCGGCCGGGCCACGTCCTTACCAGCAAGCTCAGCCTGCCGGGCAGAGAGATGAAGATCTCCTGCCATCCCGGCGCTGGAACCATTATCGTATCCCTTTTTGACGAGAGCGGCGCCCTCCTCAGTACTAGCAAGCCTCTCCGAAACGGCCTGAAATTGCGCTCGCTCGTGGAATGGACTGACGGGTTTACCCTCAAAGAACACGTTTCCAAGCCCGTGACCCTGCGCTTCGAACTCACAGCCGATGCACAGGTCTACGGCCTGCACTTTGACAGGGTGTTCTGGGAGTGATCTCTCAGCTAAGAGGAATCAATCACCACACTCCGTGGTTCCTCCCCCTGATGATAAAGGTTTTCCCTCTCTGTAGACCCCCTGGATAATACTATTGGTGGCCCTACTTGAGGGTTTTCACGTAGGCGAGAACGTCGGCAATATCCTGGGCGCCCAAGCCGAGCTGGCCTGCAGAGAGCATCAGTGAACGCCCAAGAGGCTCAACTGCCTCGACCTTACCGGAGGGAATCCTAGTGACGACTGACCCTAGATTGGTTGCGAGCGTGAATAGGAACTCGAAAAACATCGGGAGAGGGATCCATGAGAGCGCCTTCATTTTCATTCCTTCTTTTTGTTGGACCTTCTCTCTTCCCCCGACTTTGCATGTAGATCAGTTCTCCAGAATCGGCGATAGGCTTCCCTGACCTCAGCCTCTCCGTCCCCCGGCCTCAGACGCCCATATAGCAGGTTCAGCATCCTGCGGTCCCAGTCGCTCAGCTTCGAGACCTTGCCGTGGTCGCTACCCCTCTGGAACATGACACTCTCGGGAAGGACAGTCGTGTCGCCCAGCGGTCCAAGTGACTGGGTCAATTCCTCCAGGAGAACATGCTCAAGGAGATCCCCATCAATCCGGTCCACTGCAACCATAACGGTGGCTCTTTGGATGAACTTCTTCCTAGTATCCCAGAACACCCACACATAACCATCCTGTTTTCCGAGAACCTTGAAGCCACGTGCACGGCCAATAGCCCCGAACTGCGATCCCGGCACCATAAACACTTCGATCCGGCGGGCCCTTCTCGACTCTGCCACGGATTCCAGCTGGGTCGATGTTCCTGCCAGGGCGTCGTTCAACTGCTTTATGACACGGTCGAAGACGACTCGGCTGGGCTCGGCACCCTCCACCAGCACGACATCGGGAGATTCAATCCAGCGCACAATACTACCGCCCCCCGCACCAAACTCCTTGTTCAACAGCACCTCATGCAGGTAGGTGAGAACCTTTTCCTCCTCAACCGAAGTCCCCTCCTGCGACCCCTTCTCCCCGGACGAGATAGAACGATCGAAAACCTCCTCAGAATCCATGCGGGCGCCGCCAACCTGTCCCTCGTTGTCCCCACATCCAATGAGCAGCAGGGAGACAAGCAGGACTAGAAGCAGCCTCATGATTCCTTAAGGGTAGCTCTCCACTACAGGCACACGATGACAAAGTAGGCACCCGATGGCAGGAGGCCCTGACTCTCGCCAGAAAAATTAGAGCCGATCTCTTCTAAAGAAACTGGCGATTCATACGTTTTAAGGCATAAAGAGGAAATTACTCCGATGAGCTTGCATATCCAGTCACCCGAAACCGAGGCGGAACTACAACGCCAGCGAAGGATCGCGACTACCATGAGTATGGTCATCGCTCTGCTTTCAATCACTCTGGCGGGTATCATTCTGGCCTTCATCATTCTTCCCAGCCTCTCGCAGAGAAGCTCCCCCCTCGTCACCTACCAGACCGCCATGCCCGAGGAGGAGCAGGTTGACCAGAAGCGGATGGATCCCCAAGTGAAACGAAAGCCATCGGCTCCCAGTAGCGCGATGGCGAAAGTCGTTGCTAGCACCGCGCCCTCCCCTATCTCGGTTCCAATCCCGGAGATTACGGAGAGTCCATCACTCAACCTTGGCTCTGATAACGACTTCGGGGCCGGATGGGGCTCGGGTGACGGGAATGGGTCCGGAGGAACCAGCTTCTTCGGTCAATCCGTCCGCGCTGAGCGTATCTGCTACGTCATCGACTTCTCGAGCTCGATGGGCTCGCAGGGTCGAGCAGATCTCATGCGCAAGGAACTCAGCAAGTCGATCGGGCAACTCTCTCACGGCACGCGCTACGGAATCGTCTTTTTCTCCTGCATCGCGTGGGAGGCTGGCGATCAGGTCAACCTGAACCGCAAAGGCGGCAGCGCGACAGTCAAAGCCCCCGGAGGCAAAAACTACCGGTGGAAGAAAGCCGGGGGAGGCTGGGGACCTGACGGGATCGGGCAACGCGCCCGCTGGCTGAATGCCTCACCCCAGCAGCTGTCCGATTCCGGACGCATCGTCAAGAAGGCCCCTCTCTCCTCGGGAACTTCTTGGGACAAGGGAATCGAAATGGCCCTTGGGATGAGCCCCCCTCCACAAATTATCTGCTTTATGACCGATGGCGTGGCGAGCGGCTCTGACGCCTGGGCGCGTGAACTGGGTGCCAAGGCGAAATCCCAGGGCGTGCAGATCAACTGCATCGCGCTGATGGAGCCCCGTGCCCACAAGGACCTCGACGAACTTGCCAAGCGCACCGGAGGGCACTTCTCCGTGGTCGACAAGAACGGCAAGCACAAGTCAATTCGCTAGGTCGACCTTTCGCTCAACCTCCCAAACCTACGTCTCCCGGGCTCCTACTTGAAAGCCTTGAAGTACGCAAGCAGGTCAGCTACGTCCTGCGAGCTCAGGCCCAGCTGATCTGCGGAGAGCATGAGGGAGCGCCCCAGAGGTTCGATGGCCTCAAGCCTGCTGGAGGAAATCACCTGCACTATCCCTCCCTGGCTCTGGACGATAAGTGGATTCTTGGTGCTCAGGGTAAGGCCGTGAATCTCTTTCCCACCCTTTAGCCTGATGCGATTTCCCGGATAACCGAGTGCAATCTCGGCAGACGGATCGAGGACTGCCTGCACGAATCTCTCTTCTCCTTGATTGCTGATCCATCCCATCAGGGATGGGCCATAATCCACGCCCTGACCCTCGACCCGATGACACGTCACGCAACGCAGTGCAGCCGTTTTGCCTCTAGTTGCATCTCCCTTCAGGGTCAGAATAGCGGACACAGATGGGAGCTTGGCCTTTCCCTCCGGGGCCGGGACGACAGCCTCGGTAATCTCCACTCTGGCTGGATCATAGATCCCCTTCTCTCTCAGGGAGTCGAGGACCTGCATCTTCCGCCAACGGGTATTGCCCAGATGAATCAGCCAGCGGATGGCCTCGCCTCCCACGGGCCCTTGGATGGTCGCAACCTTTAGAAGCGCGGTGAGGGCCCGGGGATCCTCGTAGAACGCAAGAGTCTCGATGGCAAAAAGGCGTTTCTCGAGAGGCAGGGTGGTGCTCCGGGAACGCATGAGTAGTTCATCGACCGCCTCTCCGGGGCGGAGGCGCCACGCGATCTGGGCAATGACCTCGGACCACTCCGTGGGATTCTGAATGGAGGCGCCCTGCTTGATAGTCTGCCACAGAAGGTTGGCATCAGCCCCCTGTGCACCGAGGCCACAGGCCTCGAGATAGGTCCGGTCATTCTCCGTAAACTGTTGCAGCAGGTGAGAGAGGTAGCGATGCTTTTGCCTCGCCGGAACGTCCCGCAAAGCGAGAGCAGCTTCCCGGCGGACTGCGGCGCTTGGCTCCTTCCGATAGATCTTGGACACAAGAACCGAGACCTCCTCTCCAGCGTTACGGAGGGCGCGAAAGGCAACGAGTCGTGTCTCGGAGTCCGGGCTATCCTCCATCAGGGAGTGCACCATCTCCAATCCCCCGGGGCCGAGCAGGGCAAGAAGCCAGATCGCGCGGGCCCGAACGTAGCTGTTTTCATGGTGGAGAAGCTCCCTCACTGCCGGAATGGCCCGGGACCCGGCAGCCTTGAGACTCTGCAAACCGGCAAGGCGAACGTTCTGCGCAGGATTACAAAGAAGGCGGACCGCACCCTCTATGGTTCCTGGATCCGCCCGGGCGATCCGAGGTTGAAACCCCCTGGGGGCAATGCGGTAGATCGTTCCGGACCAGGACTCGTCATGATCCGCATGACCACCGACTCCGGAATCAAACCAGTCGGCAACATAGAGAGCTCCATCCGCCCCCACCATCACATCAGAAGGGCGAAACAGATTACTTCCCTTGCTTTTGACGAAGTCAAACCGATCGAGGATATAGGCAGAGTCCTTCAGTTCCGGGTGATAGCCAAAGACGACCTTACGCCCGGCATCACAGCTCAGAAGCATTCCGGAATACCGGGAGGGCAGGACACCATTTTCGTAAAAACAGATCCCAGTGGGTGAACCACCGCCGTAGACGTCACCCGCAGGCAGGGTTCCCGGATCCCACTGGCGCCACTGCGCGTCCTGGATAGACTGCCCGGGGCGTTGATCGGCCCGCCAGCCACGCTTGCCGTCCGGGGAGAAGAATCCGAGGAAGCCTCCTTCCATGAGCCAGGTGGTCCGACAGGCCGGCGGATCATCATTGTCGTTTTGAAACACATCCCCGAAGGAGGTCACGGTATGCTCATAACTGTTGCGGAACCCATGACCGATGATGCGGACCTCGCTCCCGTCGGGGTTCATCCGGGCCGCGAAGCCGCCTACCCAGACATTACCATCGGAGCTCTTTCTTCCTCCGATGGCTTGGGAGTCGGCCACCGGATCCTCGCCTCCCTTGTAGGGACCCCCGACAAAATACTCGTCTCCATCCCGGGTCTTCAGGTGCGCCCCGCAGTTTCCCTGGTTGAAATACCACTTCCCGTCTGGGCCTCCCACCACGGCGTGCAGACTGTGATCATGATTCCGGCCATTGAATCCACTGAGGACATTCTCCCGCTTGTCGATCTCCGGGTTGAACCTCAGGTCACCATCTACATCGGTATAAACAATCAGGTGGGGAGGTTGCGCCACCACAACCTGATTACCGAATACACTGATCCCCAGCGGAGCAACCAGCTCGGGATCCTGCACGAAGACATGTGAGCTATCGGCTCTCCCATCCTTATCCTTATCCTCAAGCACAACAATTCGATCTCCCTCCAGGCGCCGGTTCCTGTTCTTCCGATAGTTCACTCCCTCCGCTACCCAGATCCGCCCCTCGGCATCCGTATCCATGTTGGTCGGATTGTAGAGCATCGGGCTCGTCGCCCAGACAGTCACTTCGAGGTCATCTGGTGCCGCAATCTGATCAGCCGGTAGGCTTTGGGGAACTCGCGAATTGGGATTGAATTTATCGGGCGCCCTCGCGAATCCAATGGGTTCGCGATCAAAAACAAGGAAACGCACGGAAGCAGGTGTCAGTTCAGCACCCCGGATGGCCCCCCCGTCATCCAGGGCCACCTTGCTACGGAAGGTGGTCGCTCCGGCGGGAACCTCAAACCATATAAACGAATCAGCATGCGTCCCAAGGCCTCTTGTATACTCTTTCCCAGCAACGGTCATTGGGCCTCCACGATACGTTTTTCCCTGCTTAATCGCCCCAACCGTGCTGAAGGCTGCCCGCCAGGACAGAGTGGTAAGGTCAACGCTGGAGCCATCTTGCATCACAAGCTCAGGCTCGATCCAGTTGGACCAGTCGTGACTCCCGTTGCCTTCACTGGAGACTACCAGATAGAGATCTCTCCGCTGGAGCTCGACTTCGATGGGGATCAAGCGCTCCGTGTCACCGCTTTTAAGGATTCGGCTTTTGTAGAGAGGCTCAGGTCCGACACCCTGAGCCAGAAGTGGGTGTGCGAAAAGGGCGACAACCAGGAGAGAGAAGGATGGGAACTTCATCGAAGGCGGGAATTGATACATCAGCACTACCTCTCCCTTCCAGAAAGAAACGGCAGCTAAAGCCCGCCGCTGGCAGTTGGCCCGCGATGATGTGCAGTTCTCGGCCGACGGAATTACCTAGATGGATACTGCTGTCGCCATCGCGAGCATTTCTCTGGGCGGCGACGGGACGCAGACCAAAGTGTGGCGGCGCACTGATCCAGTAACTTCCGCCTCGGTCGAACTCCTGCGGGTGATGGGAACCCTGGATCCATAGCCACGGACTCGAGATTTGAGGAACGATCCCTGTGGGTTCTGCACCCCTGCAGGGGCATTCAACTACCCGGTCCCCGGCGTCATTTCATCCCGGAGCGCATTCAATTTCTTCACCGCCTCGTGCAAGCCGGGACGCTCGGATAACCCCTCCCCGAAGAAGCCCTGCTTCACACCGGTTCTGCCGAATCCTTTCGGCGTATCGACAGGATTACACCAGAAGATCCCCAGGATGTAATCGGTCTCGAGCGCAGCCTTGACGTAGTCGGCATAGGCCTGACCGCCTGCCACGGAATTTTCCATCAACTTCCAGTTGCGGATGTCCTTGTCGCCATCCTTGAATCGGATTGCGAAGTCACAGAGAAGTATCGGCTTTCCTGTCAGCTGGTGAATCTCGTCCAGCTTCTCTTGCGGAAAAGGACCCCGGAACGGCGGCTGGATCGCGATGCCGTCGACCCAGGGCAACATCTCTTCCACGACGACAGGGTCGAAGGTGTTGAAGTCGAAACGGTCGCCAAAAACGAGGGCTCCTGGATCGTATTTGCGATTCGCTTCTCCGACGACCCGGAAATACTCGCGGGCAATGAGGCGGAGAAACTCCTGATCGCGGGCTGTGTCATCATCCCCTTCCCAGGTGTTGAGAAACTTCCGGTAGGCCGTCCGGCCCGGAGCGTCTCCTGACAGGTTGCGAATGTATTCCACCCAGTTGGTGCCCGAGGGATTCTTCAGGGGCCAGGAACCAAGGTCCGTCCAGCAGTATCCGATGATGTTTTGACGGCTCTTACGACCGAGCGCGCAATTGAACTTCACCCCGGCATCAAGGCGCTCCTGTTCCCGGGGATCAAAGATATCGACAAATTTGACCCCTTCCCTGCCCCGGTAGTAGGCACTCTGAACGAGGTGTGACCAACTTTCGACGTAGGGCATGTCGGACTTGAGCTGCGGGGGGCAACCGTAGCCATAAGCGTTAAAGCCGAGTTCCTTGCAGAGCCGCGAAAATTTCGACATGTCGATCGGGGGCCTGGCGCGCCGGGCGTTCACGTGTGTGATGCCATGGCCAAAGAACGGCTTTCCACCCGGGCCCACCAACCAGTGACGACCCTGAATCGTGGTCAGCCTCACTCTCTGCAATTCCTTCTGAGGGCCGTTCTTCTCCTGACCTGCCAGGTTCAAACCGAGAAGGACGATCAACAACAAGATGGGAAGGGCGAGTCTCATGAGCAAGTCAGGCGCACCCCTCGGGAAGGCTCATCGGACGTTTCCAGAACGCGACCACGCGGCCCGGGGCATTCGCCACCTGGGAAAGGGTCAGGGAACAACACTTTTTATCGGACCTCCTGCGCAGGATCACTTCTTGGCGGGTTTCGGGTAATCCTGGTTCTCCTCCAGATCGGCTTCCGTGGGCTTGTCGGAGGGAACGCCATCCTCAGGCACCTCGGCCTTTGCACACCAGGCGATGGCATTAAGCACGAGTGTGCGAAAATCATCGTGGCCCCAATTGCGGTGGAAGTGGCCCCCGGTAAATCCAAAGCCACGCCCACCATTCGGCCGTTCGTAGGCCCATGCCACGTGTTGGATCTCACCCCGCTCCATCGACGCACGAACATGAGGATTACCCGAGTGACGACCCTCTCGACGCTCCATGGTCTTTTTGGGTGGGTGGGCGGAGAGAATCGGGGTGACCCCTTTCATGCCCTCTGCGAAGCGCATGTGAAAATACCATTCGTCATAAATCTTGAACGGCTCTACCCCACGCGTGATCGGATGATCAGGAAGCTTCTTGAAATCAGCCGTCCAGTGCGGATTGACCGAGTAGTGGGTCTCGAAGTAGCCGCCGAGCCAGTCGAGGAAAAGCTTGCGGCCCTTTTCATCGTCTCCCGGTTCCACCGCATAGTGCAGACAGGCCACGCCGGTTCCATCCTTCAGCTTCAAGTCGAGTCCGTCGAGATGCTGGTAGGCCATATGTTGACCACTACCACCATTGCAATAGAAGACCACCGCATCGGCATCCTTCAGGACCTCTGCATTTCCGGGCCAGTCCTTCTGGAAATGGACAGAGGCCTCTAAAACCTCTCCCATGTGCTCGTTGAGTTGTTTCGCTAGAAGCAGGCAGCCGGCTCTGTGCTCATGCGCTGCATAGCCGTGGCTACGCTTGCCCGCCATGAATACGATCTTCTTCTTTTTTGGTGTGCTCGAGGCAGCCGGATTCGATTTATCTCCGAATAGAGCAGGGCCGGTAAGCGCAAAGAGAACAATAGCGAGGAGAGCACTGAGAGCAGTTTTCATCGGTCAACCAAATCTTGATGTCAGCACGTTCTTGCCGCTGGCAGGCGCTATCGTCAAGGATGGATCGCGAGGGCTCATCCCTGCCCTATCCTAAAATCGGAGAGACCTCGAAGTGATTGCAATTCAGAGCCTTGATCGGCTAAGGAGCCTCGATTTGAAATTTTGGTCTCCGCTTCATCCGTGCCATTACAATGCACCTGATGCCGCTTGTAACCTCGCTCCTATCCCAGCAACTCTTCGATCACCTCGCCTCCAAACTGGCTCAACTGCTTGAAGCGTCCCGCATGGTGGTAGGTCAGGCGGTTGTCATCGAGTCCAAGAAGGTGAAGGAGGGTGACGTGGACATCCCGGATGTGATGCACGCACTCGACAGCCTCTCCTCCCAGCTCATCAGTAGCGCCCACCGTGGCCCCACCCCGGGTTCCTCCACCCGCAAACCACATTGCCATCGCCTTGGCATTGTGGTCACGGCCGTAGGACTTCCCCCCTCGCATTCCGTTGTCGGGAGTCCTGCCGAATTCCCCACAGAAAAACACGAGGGTGTCCTTCAGCATGTCCCGCTGCTTGAGATCCTTGAGGAGAGCCGCGATCGGCTGGTCCACCGACCGGATCAGGGACCCGTGGGCCCGTTCAATGTAGTCGTGACTGTCCCAGTTGCCGGCATAAGCCTGAACAAAGCGAACTCCACTTTCCACTAGTCGGCGAGCCAGCAGGCATTTACGTCCGAAAGCATCTGTATGCTGTTTCCCGATTCCATACATCTCCCTGGTTCTTTCGGTTTCCCCCTCCAGGTCGAGGATCCCGGGAACCTCGGCCTGCATCCGGTAAGCGAGTTCGTAAGAGGCCATCCGTGCCTCGAGTGCATTGGTCTCTGCCCGGGACTCCTGATGCTTCGCATTGAGCTTGGCGAGCAGGTCTAGGTTCGCACGCTGCCTTTTCCGCGTCACTCCCCGGGGCGGAGTCAAATCGAGAATGGGGCTCCCCTCCGGTCTCAAAGGCGTGCCCTGGAAATCGGCCGGGAGAAACCCGTTGGACCAGTTCGAACCCCCACCCTGCGGGTAACTGTTGCGAGGTAGGACCACGAAACCCGGCAGGTTCTGGTTCGGGGAGCCTAGCCCGTAAGTCACCCATGATCCCAGTGCCGGGTCTCCACCGAAACGGTTGCCTGTGTTGACATGATAGCAGGCCGTCGGGTGATTAACGGATTCCACCTGGGCTCCCCGGAAGAAGCACATGTCATCCACCATCTCCCGAAGGTGGCTCCATTCCGTCGTGATATCAGCTCCACTCTGGCCCGCTTTCACAAACTCGAAGGGGCTTTGCACGAAATAGCGCTTCCCCGAGGACATCGCGCTTTCCCGTTCCCCCTGCCGGTTGAAAACTTGGAGATGCCGCTTCGCCAGCTCCGGCTTGGGATCGAAAGTGTCAATGTGCGAGGGCCCCCCTTCCATCATGAGGAAGATGCAGCGCTTCGCCCTCGCGGGCAGGTGGCCCTTTCGCGGTTTAAGCCCTGCTTCCTCCGCCTGCAGGAGCGAAGTCAGGGCCAGCGATCCCACACTGGATCCAAGTCCATAGAGGAAATCACGACGGGGCAGGGAAAATTGATTCATGGTCAGTTCCGAGACAGGTTATTGGCTAGTCCAAATAAGCGAATTCATTGAGGTTGAAGATAACCAGGCAGACCTGTGCCAGCCCCCGGGTCCGGGCATCGACATCACGTCTCTGCAGGTCCGGAACATAGGCTTCGTAAGCGGGAAGGTGCTCCCAGAATTCATAAGGCCGGCCGGTCTTCTCGGCCATCACCGTACGCTTGATCTTCTCCGGAAAAGCCAAAGGTTCGTAGATCCTTCCCTCCTCTTCCTCCACCGCAGCCTTCCAGTGAACAAGGCAGGCCGCAACCTCCCCGGCTGAGGCAGGCCGACCGAGAGCCAGAGTGAAGGCGCGCCCCAATGCCGCCCGGTCGCTCCCGGTTTCCCCAAGGAGACGGGCCGCAAAAGCCAGAGCCCGCTCATGCACTTCCTCTGCATTAAACAGCGTCAGGGCCTGCGGCGCGACCATCGAGGTTTCCCGCAACTCGCACGACTGATCCGGCCCCGGCTGGTTGAAAGTTTCAAGAAAGGGATCACGCAGCCCCCGTGTTTTCTCTGCATAAAGACTCCGACGGTTGCGTTGCCGCGGCAGCGGATCGGGCTCATAGACCGAGGCCGTGCCTCCCATGATCTGGCGCGGTTGGAAAGCCACCTCGCGATTAATATCCGGCCGGGAGGGGATTCCCCCAACCTGCCGGTTGAGCTCCCCACTGACTGCAAGCATCGCGTCGCGTAACTCTTCAGCAGTCAACCGACGGGGAAGACCCACCGCATACAGCTCACGCTTGAGATCCTTCGCATTGAGCAGCGCAGAATCGGGATGTCGACTACTGCGCCGATAGGCCGCCGAACTGACAATCAATTCATTGAGCTTCTTTACCGACCAACCCTGTCCCATGAACCACGCTGCAAGGTAGTCAAGGAGCTCTGGATGAGTTGGGAGGGAACCGCCCCCTCCGAAGTTGCTTGGATTCCCTGCGATACCCCGGCCGAAATGCCAGCTCCACACCCGATTGACCATCACTCGGGCGGCAAGGGGATTCTTTTTATCCACAATCCATTCCGCGAGCGCCAGACGCCGCTTACCTCGGCCATCCGGAAACTTCGAAGGGTCCATCTCTCCCAATGTCACCGCTGCACTCAGAGGTCCAGGTCGCACCGGAGCTCCCCTCGAATAAACATCCCCTCCGGTGAGGATGCTGTCCTTTTCCATAACCCCTTTCCCCCACGGATTCCCCGGCATCATGATCCGTGAGCTCACATTCCTTCGTTCGATCGTATTCCCATCGTATACCGCCACAGCGATTGGCTTCGTACGATCAAACTCCCACTGGTGCCGGGAAATATTCTTCGCCATGCGGGCGAGGGAAGCCTCATCCCCGGGATCCAATCCATTGTCCCCGGTCTTTGCCTCACCCTTCTCCTCTTTCCGGTTGTTTCTTACCCTCTCCTCCAGTTCCTTTCGTTGGCCCTGGTAGTAAGCAACCTTCTCCCTCGCCCATTGATCGGCCTGCGCAAAACCGGTCCGGTTCTCCTCCCCCATGAAGGGAGCCTCCCGGTCCGCGAACTGGGTGGTCGAGAACACCGAGAGCATCCGGTAGTAATCTCGCGTCGGAATCGGGTCGAACTTGTGGTCATGGCACCGGGCACACTGGAGGGCATGGGCGAGAAAAGTCTGCCCCACCGAATCGGTCACATCATCCAGCCATTGCTGCCGAGTGACCCGGAACACGCTCATTCCAGTCTGCTCCCACGGACCCATCCGGAGGAATCCCGTCGCTACCAGATTCTCTGTATCACTCTCATCGATCTCATCCCCCGCAATCTGCTCCCGGACAAACTGGTCATAGGGCTTGTCGTTATTGAAGGACCTGACCACGTAGTCCCGGTAACGCCACGCGTTGGGCCGGGTGTAGTCATTAGCGAATCCTGCCGAGTCCGCATACCGGGCCACATCCAACCAGTGACGCCCGAACTGCTCCCCATAATGAGGGCTAGCCATCAGGCGCCCGGCGTAGGCCCGCACCGCGGCGATGGAATCCTTTCCGAACTCCTCCTTAAACCTCCGGACCTCTCCGGGCGCGGGGGGCAACCCAGTCAGCCCAAAAGTCATCCGCCGGACCAGTTCGCCCGGAGCCGCTATCGGCGCCGGTTCGAGACCAGCCTTCTCGAGCCTGCGATCAACAAACCAGTCCACCGGGTGTATTCCCTCCGGGACCTTCTCCACCTCGAGAGGGCGGTAGGCCCAGAGCTTCTCCGGCTCATACCGACGGTTCGTCCAGTCTTCCCCCAGCCCTCCGGAGGTCTCCACCACTTCCCCTTCCGCAAAGCGATCCCTCAGCTCCCGGATTCGCCGGGCATCCAGCCACGGCGCCCCGGCATTGATCCAGTCCCGGATCTGGTCTTGCTGCTCACTGCTCAACCGGTCCGCCTCCTTCGGCGGCATCTCGTAATCCTCATCCTCCCAGGTAGTGGCAATATGAAAAAGACTCTCCGCCGCATTTCCGGGGATCAAAACTACCCCACTGTCGCCCCCCTTGAGAAGCAACTCCCGGCTCGTCATCTCGAGACCGCCCTTTAACTTCTTTCCCTCGCCCTGGCTGTGACAGGCAATGCACTTCTCCGCAATAATCTCCCTCACGTGGAGTGCGAAAAGAACCTCTCCCGGGGCAGGATCATCAGCAGCGCACACCTGAAAAGCACCTAACAGAAGAACCGGAACAAGGCCCCAAGGCACTCTGAGGATGGGATGGGTCATCGACTAAACCAGCTTCTAATACAGACAGAATCTTTCAACACCCGATTTAACCGGATCATGGCTCTTCTGCCCTGACAAATTGCACTGAATCCTGATTCAGCGCGCTAAGAAGGGTTGCCAAAAACACCCTGCATTCTATAGCCTGCAGTAAATGAGGAAGCTCACCCTTTTATCACAAGCCTCCATCGCCGGCTCCGTACTTCTAACGGCATCCTCCTCGGGAACCGAACTTGCCCTGGTCAATGCCGATACCCCTTCCCCTGTCTCTATCACTCTCGGGGCTGGATATACTTCAGATTATGTCGACCGGGGAGAATTCTCAGGTAAGGACCTGCTTGAGTTTGGTCTGGAAGCGGTCAGACTCTGCTGAATTCCCTTATCTCGGGGAAGTCACCTTAACCGGAGGACTTTCAAATGCTTCCTACTCGGGCGGCAAGGAGTTCACGATCCATGGAGAACTTTCCAGGGGCCTGGGACCCTTCCGCATCGCG